>Ga0182010_10000406_pt1 | contig 24794 bp, 21 predicted proteins | sample 611E1MmetaG_FD_120488 | JGI IMG/M metagenome (GOLD analysis project Ga0182010, IMG submission 120488) | Permafrost microbial communities from Stordalen Mire, Sweden - 611E1M metaG | ecosystem: Environmental > Terrestrial > Soil > Wetlands > Permafrost | place: Sweden: Stordalen | collected... | reverse complement strand
CGGCGATCGGTCAAGCAGCTGCTTTACTGTTGTCGGAGGGCCATCCTCACCGCCGACTCCGGCCGGCGGCGGACGGGTCCACCGGCATCGTGCTGGCGCCGGGCTCACACCGCTTCGGCCCGTGTCCCCCGACCCGCACGAGGAGAGGGGCGTCGCTGGTGACCGTGACCAGGTCGTGCTCGGCGCGCACGCTGACGCGCCGGCCGGCGAAGCGAAAGGTGAGACCGAGCGCGGTCCATGTCTGCGGGAGGCAGGGGTCGATGCAGAGCACGCCCTCTTCGGCGCCCAGTCCGAGGAAGCCGAAAGCGAGGGCCTGCCATATCCCTCCGAATGTGGCCATGTGCAGTCCCAACGCCGTCGTCCCGGTGAGATCGTCGAAGTCGAGGCGAGCGGCCAGGTGGAACATCGCGAGGGCCCGCTCCGGGTCTCCGGCCCGGGCCAGAAGCGATGCGGAGATGGCCGGTGACAGCGAGCTGCCGTGGGAGGTCCGGGGCTCGTAGAAGGCGAGGCACGCCGTGAGCGACCCATCCTTCATCTCCCCGGGGAGGAGATGGTGGAGCATGAGCACGTCGGCCTGCTTGATGATCTGGGAGCCGGCCACCCGCTGCAAACCCAGCACGGCGTCGGCGAGCGTCGGCGGCGGGGCGACCCCGGACATGACGAGCGGCTCCAGGGCGAAGTAGCCGGCGAACTGCTCATAGATGCCCTGCTCGGGGCTCCAACCGTCCACCAGGCCGTCGGCGAGTGCACGCCATGCATCCGCCTCGTCCGTGTCGCCCGATCCGCTCAGGAGGTCGGCGCCCCGACGCAGGTTCCAGCGGGCCATGACGTTGGTGTACGTGTTGTCGTCGACGACCGAGTGGTACTCGTCGGGGCCCTCGACTCCGTAGAGGTGTCCGTGGCCGTCGGCATCGACCCGGATGCGGCTGGCCCAGTACCGGGCGGACTCGACCAGCAACCCGTGGCCCGGCCCCTCGAGGAATGCGGCATCGCCGGTCCATTCCGCGTAGTGCGCCGCCGCCCAGGCCACGTCGGCCACGATGTGCTCCTCGTGGGCGCCGGTGGCGATCGGAATGACCTCCCCACTGCTCCTCCGGAACATCCGTGGCGTCACGTCGGTCCCGTCGGCCGCCGACTCCCAAGGGAAGCGTGCGCCCTCTCGGCCGTGGGCCCGGGCGTGGGCACGCGCCGCCGGGAGGCGCCGGATCCGGTACTCGAGCATCGCCCGCGCCGCTTCGGGCCGGATCGCCGCCAGAACGGGGAGGACGAACACGTCCGCATCCCAGAAGACGTGGCCTGCGTAGCCGGCACCCGTCAATCCGCGGGCGCCGACCGCAGCCTCTCCGGTATCCGCCACCTCCGACAGCAGGTGGAAGACGGCGAAGCGGGCGGCTAGCTCCGCATCGGGGTCCCCCTCGATCACCACGTCGGCGTCCGCCCAGAGCTGCGCCCACGCCTCTCGGTGGTCGGCCAGCAGCCCGTCGAAGCCGAGCGCTTCCACGTCGGCAAGCTCGCGGTAGGCGTCGTCGAGGTCCGCCGCCGCCATGGGGTCGGCAGCCCAGGTGGCCAGGCGCTCGACCGTTCGACGCCCCGCCACCGTCTCCACGCGATCGCGGGCCGCCACCGCGATGCCGGCACCCGCCGCCTGCTTGGCACCCGCCGCCGTCCTGGCGCCCCACCTCCGACCCTGGTGCTCGCACTCGAAGTGCACGTCCTCCCTCGGTGGTCGGAGTGGGTCGCCAGGCTCGAGATGGGACTCGGGAGCTTCGGCCCGCAGTGCCATGGCGTGCGGCATGGCCATGGAGACGAATCGCAGGGAGCGACCGCCGAGGTGCTCGTTGCCGAGACGGACGAGCGTGCCACCGCGCAGATCGAGCATGCGCTTCTCCGTGTGCCGACGGGTGATGCCGGGCCGGTCGAGACAGGTCCAGAGCGGCCCCGGGAGAAGCTGGCCCTCGTTGGTATAGATACCATTCACCAGGAAGAGGGGGCCTCCGACCCGGTCGTCCTCCTCCCAGGAGCTACGGGTGCCGGCGAAACCGTTGCCGAGCGTGCCGAGCGACTCGGCGACCTGCTCCATGGCACGTGTCGAGGCCAACGGGACGACCCAGGTCGGATCGAGGTCGATGGCCGGCACCCGGCGAGCCGATCGCCGAGCCAGCTGCCCGTCGAGCAGCTCGAGGAACCCGTCCGGTCCGCTTCCCCGGTGCACCACTCCGGCGGGAACGCCCTCGGGCTCGACCCCGAACGACACGACCACTCCGCGGGCGAACTCCTCCACCATCATCATCGAGTCACTGCCTGCCACGCCGCCGATGGGCCCGAACTCGTCGCCCCCGATCAGCACCAGGCCGCCGTTGATCCCCCGTCGGGCCAACCACTGCGCCGCCCACCGTGCCGAATCGGACTTGTCCGTCAACCCGATCTCCACGTGCTTCACGTCGCTGGTGATCCGGGGGTCGGCCAGACCGACACGCCGGGAAACGTCGGCCGCCAGTTCCACGACCTCGGCCAAACCGGACATCCCTGCCGATACGAGCCGCCCGGCCACCGCCTTACCCAGGGCGCCGATCTCGGCCTTCTTCGGATCGGCCCACGCAGGGACGGGGATGAGATCGATCCGGCGCCGGTTGAACCGCTCGGAAACCACTTCCGCCTCGACACCGCGCTCCCGGAGGCGCTTGACGGTGACCTCGGCTGCCAGATCCAAGAAGCGGTCCTCTGCAACGCTGGCCGTGCGCCGGAACACGAGCTCTGGTCCCTCACTGGTCACCGCGAAGACCTCCGACCCCCGATTGCAGCACAGGTACAGCTGGCCTCTCCCGTGCGGCCGGGCCCGCAACTGGCCGTCGACGTTGCCGACGTGGGTTCCCGTCACGACGATCACGTGGACACCCGCGGCGCAGATCTCCTCGATGCGCTCCCGCACGTTGGAGGCATCGGCCTGGCGATCCGGAACGGCGGTGCCGTCCCAGTCGAATACGATCGCCTCGAAGGTATAGTCCCAAGCCAGGGCACTTCCTCGGCCGCGACGGACGGAAGGTCGGACCGGGTCGGGCACGGTCAGAACCTCGCCGGCCGGTGGGACGTCCGACCCGATCCCTTTGACTCATCCACGCACGCATTCTCCATTGGCACGGGAGAAGTCTGCCAGGGCGCAGGTCCTGGACGGTTCGGCTCCTGCCTCGGGAGCCTGCAGGCGTTGCCGGTGATCGTCGCCACTGCGCACGCGGGGCGGTTCAGGACCGTGCCCGCCAAGGGTGTCAGCGCGCCCAACTGCGTGCGCGTTCGCGCAACGGCCAGCCCCAACTGCGAGAGATGCGGTGCGCCGGCGGTCGACTTCAGGGTCGAGGCTAGCGAGGCGTCGGTGGGTCGGCGCCGGGGACGCCACCGTCGGTCACGTGCTCGGTCCATTCGCTCCCCGACCAGTACCGCTGTTCGTGCCTGCAGAAGGGGTCCGTGAGCCAGCCCGGAGCGATGCCGGTGAACGTCGTGTCTCCGGGAGCCGGCGACCCGGACGCCGGCCCTCCCGCGCTGCCCCGGGGGCGGTTGCCGGTAAAGGCGGTCCTCGAGGCCGGTGCCCCGCGGCCGGCCCCCCGGCGCCGTTGCGAAGAGAGGGCCCGCATGGCGAACATGGCACCGAAGACCACGAGGACGACCCACGAACCGTGCCCGAAGTACATGGGTCCATTGTAGGGCCGGTGGCCGGGCCGGGCCGGTCAGTGCGGGCCTCTCGGAACCTCGGGTTCCGCGGCGGAACCCTCCCTGGTCGTCCGGGCAGCCGGTCGGCTCCCCCGTCGTGGCCGTCGTGGGACGGTCCGCCGTATTCGGCTCTCCTCCCGCCCCGTGGATCGCACGACTATGCATGTAGGGATGATCCGCGACCACTGGTGCAGCCGAGGCGCTTCGTTCCGGGCGGAGACGGTGCTCCGCGGAGTCCGCAGTCGAGGTGCGGTGTGCTAGACGTCGAGGTCCACTCCGATCTCGACGAGCTGGGGGAACTCCTTCCCCAGTGGGACCGGCTCGTGGTCGCGGGAGAACGGCCCCGCTCCGCACCGGCCCTGGTGATGCCCTGGTATCGGCACCTCGCGGCTCCGTGGACGTCGCCGAGGGTGCTGACGGCGTGGGAAGGCAGCGAGCTGGTGGGCGTGCTGCCCATGACCCTGTTCAAGCGGCGCTTCAACCTGGCCCGATACGAGATTGCCGGTTCGGCAGTGTTGAATGCCGTGGAGCCGGCAGGTGCCCCGGGGCGCGAAGCGGAAGTAGCCGGGGCGTTCGCTCGAGCACTCCAGCGGACGAGCCCGGTTCCGGACACTCTGCGGTTCGGCTGGATGGAACGGACGTCCCCCTGGTCGGACGCGATGTGGCGCGCATGGGTGGGCACCAGGCCGAACCTCCAGAGCCTCGACGCGTGCCCGGGCCTGCGCGTGTCGCTGGACGACGGCGGGTACCAAGGCTGGCTGGCGCGTCGTGACAAGCGGCTGGCCCACGGAGTGCGCCGCCGGCAACGCCGTATTGCCGAGGAGGGATTCGTGATCGCCACCCACGACGACGCCGCCGGGATCACCGCCCGGCTCCCCGAGGTCGTGCTGCAGTACAACAGCAGACGACAGGCCCGCCAGGACGGTGGCGCGGTCTTCGACGAACGCGTCCTGGAGATGCTCCACGAGTCCGTGATCGCGCTCTCCGACCAGGGGCGCGTCTGGCTCACGACCATCGAACGCGACGGGGAGTGCATGGGCGTCGGGCTGAGCGTGGCGGCCGGCAAGGTGGCGACCGGCTGGATCGCTGGCTTCGACGAAACCTGGTCCCGCTTCGCCCCGGGCATCTGCACCCTGTTCGCCAGCATCGAATTCGCCGCGTCCCGTGGCTACGCGGAGTACGACCTCGGCATCGGCGGCCAGGCCCACAAGTACGGAATCGCCGACCGTGAGGTCACCCTCGAGCTGGTCGAACTCGAACGGCGTGGCATGTGGCCTCTGCAATCGCCGTTCCAACTCGTTCCCCTCCGATGGCGTCCGGCGCTGATCGCCGGCGTCGACCGGTGCCTGACGCAGGCCCGCACCCTGCGCAAGCGCACGGAGAGTGGAAGCCCGGGCTGAACGGACCAGGATCGACCTCCGGCCTCGTGCCTTCGACGGGTGTCACCCGGTCGCCTTCATCTGTTCGAGCCTCGCCGCCATCTGCCGGTGCACCAGGTTGACCGCCTGCAGTGGTCGGATCATCACCCGGAACTCGACGATGCGTCCCTCCTCGTTGCAGCGGATGATGTCGACGCCGTTGACGTACTTGCCCTCGATGGTCGTCTCGAACTCGAGCACCGCGGTGTCCTCGGCCAGCACGGTCTTCGTGTAGTGGAAGCCTCCGCTCGGAGGAGTGCCTTCCCCCGGGGGCGACGTCCCCTGATCGCCCGGAAACGTCTGGCTCGCGGCCTGAAGGTAGGACGCGGTGATCGCCTTGCCCTTCTGGGGCGTGTAGACGATCGGCGAATAGAAGACGACCTCGTCGTCGAGCAGGTCGTCGAGCCCGCCGGGAAGGCGGCCCCGAAGATACGAATGCCATCGTTCGACCACTTGCTCGATCACGGGCCCTCCTCGTTCGTGCAGACGGTAGCCGAAGCCGGCTCGCGGATTCGCAGGGCGCGAGCTCCAGCGACGGAGGGACCCCCGGTGCCGGTCCCTCCGTCGAAGCCGGCCGAATGCATGGAGGCCGCGAGCTCGTGACCAGGCACTTTGTGGCACTATTGGTGCGTGCGGGAGCGCCCTGCGGCGGGCGTCCCGATGCTGCAACCTGCGATTGCAACCCGGGCGGATCCGTCGCAGCGTGGCGTCCCGATGACCCGCCGCCGCTCCGACCCGGTACACTTGTCTCTCGGAACGCCACGGCGTCCGCCGGCCCGCCCGCCGCCCAGGCGTGAGCAATTCCTCTCGAAATGCCCCGTGGCATTCGGCGCGGACCGACCGACCAGGAGACAGCGAAACAACCCTCAACCAACAGACGGACGTAAACACCCGCTAGCACACCCGGCTCTTGTAGCCAGGCCGAACCACCCTTCCCGGTGCTCGGCTGGGGCGTTGAATGCACCGATGTGGGGTCCACCCAACCAAAAGAGAGTCAGAGAAGCTTCGTCGGACGAAGCGGCTCTGACCGACCGAGGAAAGGTCACCCACCATGTTTTCGACTACCCCTGTTCGCAATTCCACTTGTTCCAATGCATCTCCCTCCGACTCCGTGGCAGGCTCACGGGCCCCGCGGACCCGCCGCTGGGCCATGGTCGGGGTTGCCACGTCCGCCGCGGCGGCCGCATGGGCGCTCACCGCTCTGACCGCGCCGGTAGGAGCTGCCCCGGCCGCCCTTCCCACCGGGGACCGTGTGGTGCTCAATGCGCCGATCGTGGACGTCGCCTCCACTCCTGGCGGTGGCGGCTACTGGGAGGGCGCCTCTGACGGGGGTGTCTTCGCCTTCGGCGACGCCGGCTTCTACGGCTCGACCGGAACGCTCCACCTCGACCAGTCGATCGTCGGGATGACCTCCACCCCGGACGGACGCGGCTACTGGGAGGTGGGCAGTGACGGGGGGATCTTCGCCTTCGGTGACGCCGGCTTCTACGGGTCGGCCAGCGGCCTGTCGCCGGGCAGCCCGATCGTCGGCATGGCGTCCACCCCGGACGGGCAGGGCTACTGGGTCGTGGCATCCGACGGCGGGGTGTTCGCCTTCGGTGATGCCGGCTTCTACGGATCGGCCAGCGGCCTGTCGCCGGGCATCCTGATCGTCGGTGTCGCTTCGACCCCCGACGGCGGCGGGTACTGGGAGGCTGCATCCAACGGCGCCGTGTTCGCGTTCGGCGACGCCGGTTTCGCCGGCCGGGCACCGTCCGGACAGCCCGTCGTCGGGATCAGTGCCAGCGGCACGGGCTATCGATTGGCTGCCTCCGACGGGGCGGTCTATGCCTTCGGTGGGGCCGGGTTCTACGGTTCGACCGGCGGCCTACCCCTCAACAAGCCCGTCATCGGAATGTCCGCGATCAAGGACGGCTACGTGACGGTCGCATCCGACGGCGGGATCTTCTCCTTCGGTGGGGCAGGGTTCTACGGCTCACTGGGCGGGAGCACGCTCAGCTCGTCGTCGGGATCCGGCACGACCACGAGTGCTGACGGGGTGTCCGACTACCAGCGCGCTGCATGGGACCGGGTGAACATCTGCGAGCAGGGTGGGAGATGGGATGTGCGCGGGTCGCTCTTCAGCGGTGGCCTCGGATTCTCCAACGCCAACTGGAGCCGGTTCAACTCCTTCGGCTACCCGGCCAGTGCTGCCGAAGCAACGCCAGAGCAGCAGATCCGGGTCGCAATCGCATTTGCAGCCCGCTATTGGGGTAACCCCGACGCCGCTCCGGACCAGCATGGTTGCGGCGGTGGCTACTGATCCGCCGGTCGACGGGGTCGGGGTCGGCGTCGGGCGGTATCGCCCGGCGCGGCCCCGGCCGCCGGCCGCCCTCGTTACCGCCGGTCCGGCCGGGGTACCGCTAGCGGATGATGGTCACCGGGCAGTGGGCGTGAAGGCTGCACTGCAGGCCGACGGAGCCGAGCAGGAGGCCCGCGAACCCACCCAGCCCCCGCGACCCGACGACGAGCAGGTCGGCACCTTCGCTCGCCTCGATGAGCGCCGCTGCCGGTCCCTCTTCGTGCGTGGCGCACTTCGTCGCCACCCTGGGTGCCACCTTGGCCACGTACGCCGCCGCCTCGTCGACGCGGCGCTCCATGGTCCGCTCCACCTCGTCATGGGTGATGAAGGTGTAACCGGGCTCGTAGGCGGTCTGGATGTCGAGTACGGACCCGGTGCGGTCGGCCTGGGCCGCCGCCCATTCCAGGGCCCGCTCCGCGTCCTCTGAGCCGTCCACTCCGACCACGATCCTGTGGCCGGTACCCGCCGGCTCGGTAATGGCTTGCGGATCGGTTGACATCACGGTCACCTCGTTCCCGCTCGAAAGTCCATCTTCCTCGCTTGGTTCGGGAAGTTAACGGCTCAGTGTCTCGGCGTCAACCATCGGCCCCGGCGCACCGGGCCGATGGTTGACGAAGGGGTCCGCTGACGGCCGGACGGCACCCAGGCCGTCTGGTGAAGTGCGTCGCCCATACTGTGCAGACCACTCGACGTCGGCAAGGAGAGGCCATGACCACCATCGAACAGCTGGCCGCCGAGGTGGCGGAACTGCGCCGGCGTGTCGACGCCAGCGAGAGCGTGCTCGGGATACACGCGCTGAAGGCGCGCTACGGAGAGCTGCTGGACGGCCGGTTCTCGGCCGAAGGCGTGGTCGGCGGCTCCGAATTGCAGCGTATCGCCGACGAGGCAGCCACCCTGTTCTCCGTCGACGGCGTCTGGGACGGCGGGCCCGGGCTGGGGCGTGCGACCGGGCGACCCGCCATCGCCGCCCGGCTCCGTGCTTCGACACTCTCCTTCTCGCGCCACCTGTTCGTGAAACCGCGTATCGAGGTGGACGGCGACCGGGCACGGGGCCGCTGGGACCTCCTCTGCCCGTGCCGCCGCCCCGACGGCACGTCCTACTGGATGTGTGGGTTCGAGGACGACGAGTACGCCCGCACCGAGGGGATCTGGCTCCACCGGTCGATGAGGCTCACCACCTTGTTCATGGCTTCGGTCGCCGAGGGCTGGACGAGGATTCTGGCCTGATCGGGCCGTTGGACCCTAGCCCGGTGGGCGATTCCGGCCGAGAATGGGACCCATGCTCGACACCGTGATCGATGTGTTCAGGGTCCGCCAGTACTTCAACGTGATCACCCGGGCCAGGGAGTTCGTCGAAGGCGTCCGCGAGGACGCCGGGTTGATCGACGACGCCCGGCGCGCCCTGGTGACCTTCCCCCTCGAGCACCGACGGCAGCCCGACCTCCACCCGTTCCCACCGGTGCAGCCCCTCCGGATAGCCGACCTGCAGGGGCGCCGCCTCGCCCTGGTGGCGACCGGGGGCAGCGGGGCCCTTGCCTCGGTGGTCGGAGCCGCCCGAGCGCTCGAGGAGGCAGGAGTGCGTCCCTCGGTGATCTCCCTCTGCTCGGGGTCCTCCCTGTTCGGGTTCCCCATCGCCGCCGGCATTCCTGCCGAGGAGGTCGCTGCCTTCACCCTCGGAATCCGCCCCGAAGAGTACGTCGACATCGACTGGCGGATGCTGGCCTCCGTGCTTCCACGGGCGGCCAAGGGCTTCGGTGGCGTCATCCGGGGCGAGCGCATCGAGACCCTGTACCGCAGGCTGCTGGGCGACATGACCCTCGGCGAGATGCCGATCCCCGCCTACGCTCCGATCTGGAACATCGAGGAGAACCGCCTCGAGTACATCGGCCCCCGCACCCACCCGGACCTGCCGGTCGCCCGGGCCATCCACATGGCCATCGCGCTGCCGTTGTTCATCGAGCCGGTGGAGCTCGCCGGCGGCTACTGGTGCGACGGCGGCATCGTCGACATCTTCCCGGTGCGGCCGGTCCTCGACTTCGGGGAGCCGCCCGAGGTGGCGCTGGCCATCAACGGCTTCTACCCGCCGGGGTTCGCCGGCGAGGACGCTTCGGGCTGGCAGGACCGGCGAAACAGCATCTTCTACATCGCCAGCCAGGTCCGCACCTGCCAGCAGCTGGAGCTGGCCAGGACCAATCTCAAGCGGCTCCAGCAGGAGACCGACGTGATGATGATCGAGCCGGTCCCTTACGTGAAGGTCCGCGGATCCGGGTTCTACCGCCAGTTCCTCAACACGACGGACTGGCCGGAGTTCATGCGAGCAGGCCGCCACGAGGCCCGGCGCGCCCTCACCGCCCGGGCACAGCGGACCCGGGCGTCGGCCTGAGCAGGGCGTGGGGGACGGCCTGCATCATCCCGGCGGGAAGAGCCCGAGGAGGAGACCGGCGGCGGCGAGGACCACGGTCCCGACGGTCAACATCCGGCAGGTGGACACCCCCAACACGCCCCCGGCCCCGGTCACGGGCCGCCCGCGTCGGGCCAGGCGCATGCCCACGGCCCAGGCGATGGCCCCCGCGGCGATGAGCATGAGGGCGATCACCGACTTGTAGCCCTCCAGGGGCCAGAGCCGGCGCAGCATGATGGCCACGACAACCACCACCGCCAGGCCCGAGCGGTTCCAGGCGAGGTCGGTGCGCTCGGCGGCGAGGCCGGGGTCGCGCACGCCCTCCCCGTCGGCGACGCCTCCTTCCCCCACGCCGGCCACCCGGCCCTACTTGGGACCGAGGACGGCGAGAACCACGGCGATGACCGCTACCAGCCCGATGCCGGCCGACAGCACCAATGGCATCGGTGAGCGGGGCAGTGCCTGGCCGCGCCGCATCGCGCGCTGGTTGGCCTTCCAGTGGAGGAAGCTGGTGACGGCGACGAGGGCACCCAGTGCGATCATCGGCAGGCCGAGGATGCGGCGGCCGCCCGACACATGGAACTCCGGGAGGAGCTGGGTGGCGGCGACCCCCGTCGCGATCAGGGCCAGTGCGGTCCGATTCCACGCCAGGAAGGTGCGCTCGTTGGCGTAGGTGAACCGGACATCGGGTTCATCTTCGTCTGGGGGGAGGCCGTTGCTCATGCTCGGTGTACCGACGCCAGCCTAACCATCCGAGCCTGGCGGCTGTCGGCAAAGCGGCGACCGAGGACCTAGCATCCGCCAGTGTGGCGATGGAGCGGTGCTTCTGGGGGTGGGGCTTCACCGGCGAGGGGCTGACCCCGGCGCAGCAGCTCGAACTGGCCGAGCTGGTCCGACCGGTCGTCGGCGGCGAGGCACTCGATCCGATCGACCCGCCGACACCCGCTGAGCTCGACCTCACCCCACCGAGGCTGGTGCCCCCGCGGTCACTGGCGGAATGGTGCCGTCACGACGACGTCGCCCGCGCCGGGCACACCTACGGCAAGTCCTTCCGGGACGTGGTCAGGGCCCTCGACCGCAGGTGGGACCGGCCACCGGACGTCGTCATCGCCCCACCCGACGAGGCGGGTGTGGCCGCCGTGCTCGAGTGGGCCGCGCAGGCCGGGGCGGTGGTCATCCCCTACGGGGGCGGATCGTCCGTCGTCGGGGGGGTGGAGGCACCGCCCCACGACGATCGGCCGGTGATCAGCTGTGATCTCGGGCGGCTCGACCGCGTCCTCGAGATCGACCGCGCCTCACGGGCCGCCCGGATCCAGGCTGGCGTGCTCGGTCCTGCGCTCGAGGCGCAGCTGCGGCCGCACGACCTGACGTTCCGGCACTTCCCGCAGAGCTTCGAGGTCTCCTCCCTCGGGGGCTGGCTGGCCACCCGATCCGGGGGCCATTTCGCCACGCTGCACACCCATGTCGACGACTTCGTCGAGTCGATCCGCGCCGTGACCCCGCGGGGTCCCTGGGAGTCCCGCCGTCTGCCCGGTTCCGGGGCGGGGCCCTCGCCGGACCGGCTGCTCCTCGGATCGGAAGGGATCTTCGGGGTCATCACCGAGGCCTGGATGCGGCTCCAGGACCGACCGCGATTCCGGGCCTCCGGGGTCGCCCGCTTCCCCACCTTCGAGGCCGGAGCGACCGCGGCCAGGGTGCTGGCCCAGTCCGGGCTCTGGCCGTCGAACTGCCGGCTGCTCGATGCCACCGAGGCGTTGATCACCGGCGCGGGTGACGGGAGCGCGCACCTCCTGCTCATCGCCTTCGAGTCGGCCGACCACCCGGTCGATGCCGCCCTGGCCAGGGCCGCGGTACTGGTCGCCGACCACGGGGGGACCGTCGAGCCCGCCGCGGGCCGGCGCGCCGAGGAGGTGGACCAGGAGGCCGATGCCGCGGATCGATGGAAGGCGACGTTCCTCCGGGCGCCCTACATCCGGGACAGCCTCGTCGGCCTCGGGCTGATCAACGAGACGTTCGAGACCGCCATCACCTGGGACCGCTTCGACGCCTTCGTCGCCGGCATCAGGTCCGTGACGGAGGACGCCCTGCGGTCGGTCGGTGCCTGGCCCGGCCTGGTGACCTGCCGGCTCACCCACGTCTACCCCGACGGCGCGGCCCCGTACTTCACGGTCATCGCTCCGGGGAAGCGCTCCGGGCGCCTCGAACAGTGGGCCGAGGTCAAAGAGTCGGTGATGGAGGCCCTCGTCGCGGGAGGGGGCACCGTGACCCATCACCACGCGGTCGGTCGCGACCACCGACCCGGCTACGACCGCCAGCGCCCCGATCTCTTCGCCGCCCAGTTGTGCGCCGCGAAGCGGGCGGTGGACCCGGGCGCCATCCTCAACCCCGGCGTGCTCATCGACCCCTGAGCGGGCTGTGCCTCACCGGCCGGGCGCCCACCGACGACGCCAAGCACATTCGCGTCGTCTACCTCTTCGCTGTCAAGCCACGCGACCACCCCCAGCCACGCCGCCTGGTCCTCCACCAGCACCGGCCCCCCGGCTGGTACCCGATGCGGCAGGACGCGGCGACTCCCCCGGCGACGAGGGGCGCCTCGCCCGGGGTGAAGGTGGTCGATCCCTCGTTCCTCAACTGGCCTTCCCTGCCCGTGTCCCTGGCCGACACGATGGTTCCGGGCTTCCCGGTCGCCAACAAGAGCATCAACCTGTCCTACGCGGGAAACGACCTCACATGTCAGGAGACCCAATGCGACCTGCTCCATGCCCCGATCCGGCCTGCCCGCACGAGGAGCCGGCGCACCGATGACGACACCCAGCTACCAGGTCGAGGCTGAGTTCCTCAAGACCCCGGTGCACCCGGCCCGGATTCGCATCTTCGAGGTCCTGCGGGACGGCGAGGGGCCGGTGAGCGAGTTGGTCCCCGAGGTCGGTATCGAGCCCTCGCACCTCTCCCAGCAGCTTGGTGTGATGCGCCGGGCCAACCTCATCCAGGCCCGCAAGGTCGGGTCGAACGTCTACTACTCGGGAGGCGACCCGATGCTCTTCGAACTCCTCGAAGTGGCCAAGCGTGTCATCAGGACCTCGGTGGCCGGCACCCCGGAGCTGCTCGAACAGATGTAGGAGGACGGTCCGGTCGCGACACACCCCCGGGCGGTGCGACCCGGTCGACCTGCGGACCATCACCCCGTCTCGAGGCGCACCAGCGGGGATGCTCCGAGCTCACCGGCGAGGGCCGGCAGCCCAGGCCCCCGACCGACCACCGTCGCATCGAGGAAGTCGGCGACCGCGTTGTCGAGGACCGGTGTCCACGCAGTGCCACCCTCGATCGGCAGCAGGTGGTCGGCGCCGATCAGCGACACGTAGTACTTCGGAGCACTCACCTGGTCGAACACGATCCGGCTGTCCGCGTAGGGCACCACGGAGTCGGCGGTGCCCTGGACCAGCAGCAACGGTGCCGACGACGGCACGACGACGCCGGTCATCGGGTCGGGGGCATCGGCCACGATCGCACGCACCCTCGGATCGACCGTGCCCTGTTGATAACCGACCATCAGTGCGACATCGGCGCCGTCCGAGTGTCCGACCACCGCGATCTGCGCCCCGTCGAGATCCTTGCCCTCGGGACCCTGCTCGAGGGCCCCGATGACGAAGGACACGTCGGTCGCCTCTTCGGGCAGCTCACCGCGTTCGAGTGCGAACCCACTCGACGGGTCCTCCTGGGGAAACGACGGGGCGGCCACCACATAGCCGGACGCGGCCAGGGTGGAGCAGAAGCGCTGGTAGGTGAGGGGGCCCACGTCGAACCCGTGCACGAAGACGACGAGGGGATACGGTCCGGCCCCGGCGGGAGTCCACACATAGGTTGGGAGACTCCGCTGCCGAGCGAGGATGTGCCCGTCGCCGACCACTGGCCGGCTGGTGTCGACGAGCAGCAGCTCGCGCATCGAGACCGCCAACCCGCGCACCAGACGGGGGATCGACGTCGTCGATGAGGGGCCCACGCCGGCAGGCGCAACCTTCTTCGCCGAGGTGGTCGCCGACCTGGCCGATCCACAACCGGCCGTGCAGGCCGTCAGGAGCGTCACCCCGATGACGGCAGCCCACAGGACTCGAACTCGCAACGGCGCACCACCTGGCCCACATCGTCGGACGGAGGGAGTCATGTCGGAGGGTCCCCATCGCAAGCTACCGGGTCACCGCGCCGGGCAGAGCCGGCGTCCCGCGTCAGAGCGACGGGCTGGCCCGGCCGGCCGGCTCGCCTGCCACCAGGTGGGACTCCACCGCGAACCCGTCCGATGACCCCTCGAGGTGGGCGGCGATCTCGTCGGTGGTGAGCAGGCCCGCCTGGGTGCCGATGGCGTGCACCACGCTCATCGAGTTGACCGGGGCCCTCAGCATCGCCTCCTCCAGGGACATCCCACGGACGATGCAGGCCAACAGCGTGGCGGCGAATGCATCGCCGGCACCGGTGCGGTCGATCACGGGCTCGCGGTCCGGATAGATCGGCACCCAGTAGCGCTCGTCACCCATCGCCCCGAACGCCCCGGCGGCGGCGTCGGTGATGACGACCCGGCGTGGGCCGAGGGCCAGCATGGCGGCCAGCAGCGTGTCCATGTCCTCGGCGGGCGGGCACCCGCAGATGGCCTCCGCCTCTTCGCGGTTGCAGATCATCAGGCCGGCCCGCCGGTAGAGACGGGCGAGGCGTTGGGATCCCTGGGCGATCTGGTAGGTGCCCGGTTCGAACGCCAGCTCGACCGACGGCGTCTCCTCGAGCCAGTCGGCGATCTGGTCCTCGTAGGCTTGCGCCTCCCGACCTACGGAGGAGAGGTAGAGCCAGGCGGGTACCTCCGACGGCCGCAGGTGGGGCCAGTGGTAGTCGTGCTGCGCGTGGCGCACCAGGATCGTCCGCTCCTGGCCGAGGCGCAGGACGAAGTCGCTGTTGGTCGGAGTCTGCTGGTCCAGGTGCACCAACGAGGTGTCGACGCCCTCGGCGTTGAGCGCAGCGACCGCGTCGCGCCCGAGTTGGTCGGCCCCCACGAACGCGGCGAGTGCGACGTGCAGGCCCAGGCGCGCGCATGCGACGGCGGCATTGGCGGCGTTGCCGCCGGCAGGCACCGTGGCGACGGACTCATAGGGAAGCTTGGCCCCGAAGGGAATGACCAGTGTGGGCTCGCCTGCTTCCCCTCGCACCTCGACCTGGTCGGGGGAGAGGGTGATGAACACGTCGGTGGCGACGTCGCCCACACAGATGACGTCGAAGCGCTGCCTACGGGTGCTGCGTGACGCCATTGGGCCTCCTTGTCTACCGCGGACACCCTCGATTGCCCGCGCTCTGGCGAACAGGGCCGTTGATCACAACCTCCCGGCGTGCACCCATTGGATCATCTTCGCTCCGGCCACCGCATGGTAGTCCGTCGTCGCGGCGAGCAGCTGTGGGCTGGTTCCTCCGGGCACCCCCCGTGGTCTATCCCACGCCCGGCGGATCACCGAGGCGTTGGTCAGGCGGGTACCGGTATCCCGCCGTCTCGCTCGAACACCCCGACATCCGCCCCGTCGGGCCTCCGGGCCAATGGAGTACGGCCTCTCCGTGCTTGCAGCCGCAACGATCGCAACTCCCAGTTGCAATGGCGGTGATTGGCGGGCATACTGACAGACACAAGGGCGGCGGGTCCCGAACGTGCTCTGGTGGGTGTCCTGAGACACCGGCCAGGGCACGTGGGGTTTCCGGCGCTCGTCGGCGCGGGCCCGGAACTCGACGGTCGAGAAGTCGAGTCCGTCGAAGACGCCGGAGAGCGCTGCGATCATGCGCTCGATTTCGAGGTGGTCCCGTCCGTGGGCGACGGCAACGAGGACATCGGCCTGGAACTCGGACTGGTGCTCCCACACCAGCCGGGTAACCGAGGCGTTGCTGAGTCGCAGGCCGGCATCGATCAGCTGGACATCGAGCTCCTCGCGGCTCCGCTTCGATTGCCGCGGCCCATCCATCGATCTGGACCCGACCCCCCCCTTGCGTTGCCGGCTTCGCCGGAAGGTTCCATCGCCCGATCATGGGCCGATCCGACCCCAATCGCGAGGACGCACCCCGGAAAGGCAGACCCGGCCGGTGGACACGAGGCGGATGTGAATCTATCGTCAGGCAAGTTGACAGATACTCCGGTCAGCGGAGCTCCCCGCTCCGGTGGCACCGCCCCGGGCCGATGCGAGGATGCACCCATGAAGAGCTACGAGCGGTTCGACGGCGTGATCAAGCGGACCCAGACCGAGTCGGAGCCCTGGTGGCCCACGCCGCCCCACCCCGGCGAGGCCGCCCCCAACGTGGTGGTGATCCTCCTCGACGACACCGGCTTCTCCCACTTCGGCTGTTACGGCTCCGACCTCGCCACCCCGAACATCGACCGCCTGGCCACCGCCGGGCTGCGCTACACCAACTTCCACGTGACCCCGCTGTGCTCGCCCACCCGGGCCTCGCTTCTCACCGGACGCAACCACCACACCGTGGGGATGCGCTCCATCTCCAACTTCGACAGCGGCTACCCCCACATGCGCGGTCACATCACCAACCACGCCACCACCGTGGCCGAGGTGCTGAGGGACGAGGGGTATGCCACCTTCGCGGTGGGCAAGTGGCACCTGTGCGCCATGGAGAACGCCTCGGCCGCCGGGCCGTACGACCAGTGGCCCTGCCAACGCGGCTTCGACCGCTTCTACGGCTTCCTCGAGGGCGAGACCGACCAGTTCCATCCCGAGCTGGTCTACGACAACCACGCCGTCGAGCCCCCGGCCACCCCCGAACAGGGCTACCACCTGAGCGAGGACCTGGTCGACCATGCCATCGGCTTCATCCACGACACGAAGTCGGTCAGGCCCGACCGCCCGTTCTTCACCTACCTGGCCTTCGGAGCCACGCACGCCCCCCACCAGGCTCCGGCCCCTTACCTCGAGAAGTACCGCGGACGCTTCGACGACGGCTGGGACGCGGCGCGCGACAATTGGTTCGCCCGGCAGATCGAGACGGGGCTGCTGCCGCCCGACACCGAGCTCGCCCCGCGCAACCCAGGGGTGGAGCCCTGGGACTTCCTGCCCGAGAACCAAAAGCGCCTGGCCGCCCGGCTGCAGGAGGCCTTCGCCGCCTTCCTCGAGCACACCGACGCCCAGATCGGCCGCTTCGTCGACTCCCTCGACCAGCTGGGAGAGCTGGACAACACCTTGCTCATCCTGCTGTCGGACAACGGCGCCAGCCAGGAGGGCGGGCCCTTCGGCGTCATGCACGAGATGAAGTACTTCAACTTCCTGGTCGAGATGCCCGACGAGGCGGTCGAACGCATCGACGACATCGGGGGTCCCCACAGCCACGCCAACTACCCGTGGGGCTGGGCCCAGGCCGGCAACACCCCGTTCAAGTGGTACAAGCAGAACACCCACGAGGGCGGGGTGCACGTGCCGCTGATCGTCCACTGGCCCGAGCGCATCGTGGATGCCGGCGCCCTGCGCGACCAGTTCCACCACGTCGACGACATCGCCCCCACCATCTACGAGACCCTCGGCATCGAGGCACCCGCCACCTACCGGGGCCTGGAACAGATCCCCCTTTCGGGGGTGCCCCTGGCGTACACCTTCGACGCAGCCCAGGCCGATGCCCCCACCAACAAGCACGTCCAGTACTACGAGATGATGGGCCACCGGGGGATCTACGCCGACGGCTGGAAGGCGGTCACCCGCCATCAGCCGGGCGTCCCGTTCGAGGACGACGACTGGGAGCTCTACCACCTCACCGAGGACCGCTCCGAGTGCCACAACCTGGCCGCGGAGATGCCCGACAAGGTGGCCGGGCTGATCGATCTGTGGTGGAGGGAGGCCGAGGAGTACGGCGTCCTCCCCCTGGACGACCGGACCATCGAACTGTTCTTCACCCGTTACCGCGACCACTCCCCCCACCCGGTCGACCGCCATTACTCCTACTTCCCCCCCATGTCACCCCTGCCCGCCCAGGTGGCGCCGGCCCTCGGTGCACGGGGCTGGGACATGGTGGCCACCATCGGGCGACCCGAAGGGGCCGCCGGGGTGCTCTACGCCTCGGGGACGGAGAACTCCGGGCTCAGCCTGTTCGTCCAGGACGACCGGCTCGTCTTCGACTACAACTGCTTCGGCGACCACCACCTGGTGGAGTCCGAAGCAGCGGTGCCGGTGGGTGACTCGACGGTCGGCGTGCGGTTCCGCCGGACCGGCGCCGGTGGTGAGGCCACCCTGGTCATCGACGGCGCGCCCAGCGGCACCGTCACGGTCCCCTTCGCCATGACCATCATCTCGAGTGTGGGTCCCAGCGTCGGCTACGACCACGGCTCGCCGGTCAGCGAGCGCTACCGGGGTCAGTTCCCGTTCGAGGGCCGGCTCCATCGCATCGACATCGACCTGCTGCGTGGCGCCGGCGAGGCCGACCAGGCCGGAGCCGACGAACGCGCCGCCATGTCCCGCCAGTGAGCCGCCCGGCCGTCGCGCCGGCGCCACCCGCCGGGCGTGCCCGGTCACAGAGCCTCAGCCGGTGAAGCGGGCCGAAGCCCCCGCATCCACGTCGATCACCGAGCCGGTGATGTGGCGCGCGCCCTCGGAGACCAGGAAGACCACCGCGGCGGTGATCTCCTCGGGCTCGATCCACGGAACCGGCTGCACATGGAGACCGGCCATGGCCGGGGCCACATCCTCCCGGGCGGGATGGTCGAGGTCGGGCCGCATCAGGCGGTAGAGGGTCTCGTTGTGGATCATCGGGGTGGAGACGTTGCCCGGGGCGACGGCGTTCACCGTCACCCCGTCGCCGGCCAGCTCCAGGGCCACCGACTTGCACAGGCCGATCACCCCCCATTTGGAGGCCGTGTAGGCGGGGATGCCCGGGTTGGCCGAGCGGCCCATCATCGAGGAGATGCCGATGATCCGGCCCCAGCGCTGGCGCCGCATGTGCGGTGCCGCCGCACGCATGGCGTTGAACACGCCGGTGAGGTTGATGTCGATGGTCTCGCTCCACTCGGCGGCCCCCATCGTGCAGATCGACCCCAGGGTGGACACCCCGGCGTTGGCCACCAGGATGTCCACCGAGCCCAGCTCGGCCCGGACCCCGTCGACGAAGGCGACCATGGCGTCGAGATCCCGTACGTCCGCCACGGTCGGGATGCACCGGCGGCCCTGGTCGGCGACGAGGCGGGCCGTCTCGCCCAGGTCCTCCCCGGTGGCCAGGGGATAGCCGACGCTGGCCACGTCGCGGCACAGGTCGCACACCGCGATGTCGGCACCCAGCCGGGCCAGTTCGACGGCATGGCTGCGGCCCTGGCCGCGTGCCCCTCCGGTGATGACCGCCACCTTGCCGGCCAGCGGCGTCTGGTCACTCGTCTCGGTCATCGCACCTCCGGCGGAGCACGTGGGTCCTGGTACAGGGGCGGGTGCCCCGTGGACCCGATCCTACGGGCTCAGGCCGGCCCGGGCCCAGGCCCGGAGGACCTGGCGATAGCGACGGTCCCAGTGCGTGTAGGACTCCCGGAGCGTCGGGCCCGGCCAGATCGGAGGGAGCAGTTCGGCCGGCAGTAGGGGATCCGCCTGCAGGTGGCGGAGCACCGCGGCGGACAGCTCGAACCCCGGGGCCAGGTCGGACGGGTCCTTGGGGAGAAGCCGGTCCAGCCGGGTGCACAGTTCCCCGGCGCGCCCGGCCCAGCCCTCGAGGTCCCACAGTGCGGCGGCAAGACCGACCGGATCGGCGTCGGGCACCCCCGAGTAGCGGGCCAGATCGGCGTCGGACGCCGGGTCCGGTCGCAGGACGATGTTGTCGGGACGGAGCCAGAACCCCTCACGCTGCTCGGCCAGGCGGGCGAGCAGCAGGCGCTTCCGCCGGGCGGCGCGGTCTTCGGCAGGGCTGCCCGAGGCGGTCACCACCACCATGTGCCACCCCCCGTGCCACGGGCGGGTTCGGCCCATTCGGCTCGCACCCTGGCGCTCCTGGCGCTCGAGCAGGCGGCCGGCCAGTCGGTACCGGCCACTTCCGTCGGTGGTCACCTCCCCGGCGGCGGCCATGCGGCTGAGGGCCACCCGGGCCCGGTTCTCGTTGATGCCGAACAGGCCGACCAGTTGCACCAGGTGGGCCACGGCCAGCTCCGGCGGCTCTTCGCCAAGCAGGGCACTGGCCAGCACCGACCGCGCGGTGAACGGCTGCCCGATCCCCTGCGCGACGGTGTCCCTGACCTTACGCTCTTGCGTCACTTGTTTCCCAACTGTAATATCCGGACCATGGCGTCCACCATGGTGCCCGATCAGGTCGCCCGGCCACAGGTCCTCCCAACCGACCGGCTGCGTGAGAACGGCATGTGCCGGCCCGAGCTCCGCCACGATCTGCGTCGCATCGACAATGTACGCAATGCCCTCACCGTCGGCTCGGTGTGGTTCTGGGTGGCCTTGCTGATCGGGGGCGCCGTGTGGATCGACAATCCCCTCGCCTACCTGGCCGCCTTCGTCCTGATGGGCCCCGTGTACGCCCGGTTCGCCATCTTGATGCACGAAGCGGCCCACAAGCTCCTCTTCACCAACAAGAGGTGGAACGACTGGGTGGGCACCTGGCTCATCGCCTATCCGACCTGGACCCCCATCTCCGTCTACCGGCGTGGCCACTTCGCCCATCACAAGCAGGAGTTCGGCCCCAACGAGCCCGACATCGCCTTCTACCGCGGCTACCCCTGCGACCGGCGCGCGCTGGCACGGCGGCTGGTGCGCGACGCTGTGGGCATCTCGGGCTGGAAGAACTTCACCCCCCTCTTCCGGGCGCTGAAGAGTAAGACGTACCGGCGCATCTCGCTCTCCATCCTCGGGGTGCAGGCCGTGCTGTGGGCCGTCCTGTGGGTGACCACCGGCCGGTGGTGGATCTACCCGCTCCTGTGGTGGCTCCCCTGGATGACCCAGTGGCGGGTGATCAACCGTCTCCGCGCCATCGCCGAGCACGGAGGCCTCGAGGCCGATCCGGACCGCCGGGTGACCACCCACAACGTGGCACAGGGATGGTTGGCCCGGTTCTGGTTCGTGCCGTACAACACGGGTTGGCACCTGGCCCACCATGTCGACATGGGCATCCCGTGGCGCAACCTCCCCAAGTTCCACGCCGAGCTCGAGCGGGCCGGCTATGTCACCGGGGAGCTGACCTATCCCAACTATCGCTCGTTGTGGAAGGCGCTGGCGGCCGCCTGAGCCTTCCGACCGACCCGCCCCGGCGGGACCCCGGCCGAGCCTCAGACCCGGCGGCCGCGCAGGGCCCGGTAGCGAGCGACGAGGGCGGCCGTCGAACTGTCCTGGTCGCGCAGGTCTGGCGGGTCGGTGCCCGTCAGGGCCGGAGCCAGCTGCACCGCCATCACCTTGCCCAGCTCCACACCCCACTGGTCGAACGAGTCGATCCCCCAGACCGCACCCTCGGTGAAGACGGTGTGCTCGTAGAGGGCGACGAGCTGCCCGAGCACCGACGGGGTCAGCCGGGGGGCGAGGATGGTCGAGCTGGGGTGGTTGCCCGGCATCACCTTGTGGGCCACCACCTCCGGCGCCGTGCCCTCCGCGACGACCTCGTCTGCTGTGCGGCCGAACGCCAGTGCCTTGGCCTGGGCGAAGCAGTTGGCCATGAGCAGGTCCTGTTGCTGGCCGTCCTCATGGGTCGACTCGGCGAACCCGATGAAGTCGACCGGCACGAGCTTCGTCCCCTGGTGGAGCAATTGGTAGAAGGCGTGCTGGCCGTTGGTGCCCGGCTCGCCCCAGTAGATCTCCCCGGTCTGGCCCCACACGGGCGACCCGTCGCGTCGGACCGACTTGCCGTTGGACTCCATGGTCAGCTGCTGCAGGTAGGCCGGAAACCGGGCGAGCCGCCGGCTGTAGGGGAGCACCGCGTGGGTCTCCGCCCCGAAGAAGTTGCCGTACCAGACGTTGAGCATGCCCTGGATGACCGGCAGGTTGGCCTCCAGCGGTGCGGTGAGGAAGTGCTCGTCGATGGCGTGGAAGCCGGCCAGCATGTCGGTGAACGCCTCGGGACCGATGGCCACCATGACCGAGAACCCGATGGCCGAGTCGTAGGAGTACCGCCCGCCCACCCAGTCCCAGAAGCCGAACATGTTGGCCGGGTCGATGCCGAACCGGGTAACGCCCTCCTCGTTGGTGGACACGGCCACGAAGTGGCGGGCCACCGCCTCCTCCCCGCCGCCCACTCCCGCGAGCAGCCAGCGGCGGGCCGCGCTGGCATTGGTCAGCGTCTCGAGGGTGGTGAAGGTCTTCGAACTCACGACGAAGAGCGTCTCGGCCGGGTCCAGGTCGTGGGTCTTGGCGTAGAGGTCGACCGGGTCGATATTGGACACGAACCGGCACTCGATGTCCGGGGTGGCGTAGTCGCGCAGTGCCTCGTAGGCCATGGCCGGGCCCAGGTCGGACCCTCCGATACCGATGTTGACCACCGCGGTGATCCGCTTGCCGGTCTGCCCGGTCCACTCGCCGGACCGGATGCGGTCGGCCACCTCCCCCATCCGGTCGAGCACCCGGTGCACGTCGGCTACCACGTCCTGCCCGTCGACCTCGAGCGTGGCACCACGCGGCATGCGCAGCGCCACGTGCAACACGGCACGGTCCTCGGTGGTGTTGATGTGGCGGCCCGAGAACATGGCATCCCGCCGCTTTTCGACCCCGGCACGGCGGGCCACCGCCATCAGAGCAGCCAGGGCGTCGTCGGTGACCCGGTGCTTCGAGTAGTCGAGCGAGAGATCCCCGGCCGTCACCGTCATCCGCGTACCCCGCCCGGGGTCGCCGGCGAAGAGCTCGCGCAGGTGCACCCCACGGATCACCTCGAAGTGGTCGGACAGCCGTTGCCACTCCTCGGTGCCGGGTACGTCCACGACATCACCGTTGAGATCCATGGTCCCTCGATTCCTTTTCGTCGCCGTGGTCGCCGTCGCGGCACCAACGACCTTAGACAGGATGCACCGGGGCGAGGAAGAAGATTACCCATTGATCACCTTCCAGTGACCTGGCGATCGCTCTTTGTTCACCTGCCCTCCGTAGGGTGAGTCCTGATGGCAGCGCATCCCAGGTCCCACTGCAGCCGCCTCGCCCGGTCGGGCGGACGGTGTGTCGCATCGGGGTTGGTCGGGTGGCTCCGTCCGGAGGCCTGGCCTCCCCTGCCTCTCACGGCAACAGCACCGCATCCGGCTCCACCGGTGAAGCAACCCAGCAGCGGCGTGGCGGCCCGTGCGCGTAGACGCAACAACGCGCCGAGGACCTGCGCCCTGGTCCGGAGAGTGGGGGGCCGCTCGTGACCCTCGCTTTCCGCGAAGTCGACGAAGGGACACTCCCCCCCGCGACGCACCCGACCATCCTGATCATCGACGACGATCGGGCCTCGCGGGACTCGTTCGCCGCCATGTTGTCGGTCGAGGGGTTCGACGTGGTCACCGCCGACGGCGGGGACGAGGGGGTCGCCCTGCTCGTGTCGGCGCACCCGTCGCTGGTCCTGCTCGACATGCAGCTCGCCGACTCCCGGGGCCTCAGCGTGTTCCGGCAGATCAACGCCCTCTCGCCGGAGTTACCGGTGATCATGGTCACCGTCCGGGACGACGAGCTGGACGCAGTGCTGGCGCTCGAGGCCGGAGCGGCCGACCACGTCACCAAACCGCCGCGGCCGCGGGAGCTGACCGCCCGTATCCGGGCGGTGCTCCGTCGGGTGGGTCGCCCGGACCGCTCCGAGGCCCCCGCCGTTCCGGTTTCCACCTACACACTCGGTCCGGTCTGCATCGACCTCTCGCTCCGGGAGACCACGGTCCGCCAACGACCGGTCGAGCTCTCCCGCAAGGAGTTCGACCTTCTCGCCCTGTTGATCTCCGAGGCAGGCCACGTCGTGACCCGACAGCAGTGCATGGACCGCATCTGGCGCGACCGCAAGGCTGGTGAGAGCCGCACCCTCGACACCCACGTCAAGCGCCTCCGCAAGAAGGTCGAGTCCAATCCCGCCGATCCCGAACACATCCTGACCGTCCGAGGGATCGGCTACCGCTTCAAGCCGTAGGAGTCCGCCCGGCGCCCCCTCGCCCATGTCCTCCCCCATTGGTCGACGTCCGGCGTGCGGGCGGACCCCTACGGCTTGAAACACCGGGGCACCCGCCTCCGCCCCGGCCCGCCTCCGCCGGCGCAGGGCTGTGAGCCACCCGACCCCGAAACGTTTACGGAACGATCACCCGGTGTTCGCCGGAGCGTCGGTCCCCGTTCACCTGGGCTTCCTACTGTCTGACAAGGAGGTAGTGACTTCATGGCCGCCGTCGGTGAGTGCATCAGGGTGCTGGTAATCGAAGACGAGGAGTCCTACCGCCTGGGACTCGCCTCGGGCCTCGGCCGCGAGGGGTTCGCCGTGGAGATGGCACCCGACGGCGCCGAGGGACTGCGCCTGTTCACCGACCACCCACCGGACATCGTCCTCCTCGACATGCTCCTCCCCGGGATGCACGGGATCGAGGTCTGCCGCCGGATGCGCGCCATAGCCCCGGTCCCCATCGTCGTGCTCAGTGCCGTCGACAGCGAGCTCGACGTGGTCCTCGGCTTCGAGCTGGGGGCGGCCGGCTACGTCACCAAGCCGTTCCGGCTGCGTGAGCTGGTGGCCCGCATGCACGCCATCCTCCGTCGCGTGTCCCCGCGCGTCGACCCCTTGGAGGTGATTGCGGTGGACCACCCGGCGGTCGTCCACGGGGTGGTCCCCGACGAGCAGCGCCCCGAGTCCGCCTTCGGATCCGTCGCCGTCGACTTCGTCCGCCGCGAGGTGACCGTCGACGGCCACCGGACCCACCTGTCCCGACGCGAATTCGACCTGCTGGCGGTGCTGCTCACCCCGGCCCGCCGGGTCCGCACCCGCGACGAGCTGATCGACCTGCTCTGGCCGGACCGGGACCTGT
>Ga0182010_10000404_pt1 | contig 24822 bp, 26 predicted proteins | sample 611E1MmetaG_FD_120488 | JGI IMG/M metagenome (GOLD analysis project Ga0182010, IMG submission 120488) | Permafrost microbial communities from Stordalen Mire, Sweden - 611E1M metaG | ecosystem: Environmental > Terrestrial > Soil > Wetlands > Permafrost | place: Sweden: Stordalen | collected... | reverse complement strand
GGCCGATCTCGTCGCGGTGGAGGGTGAGGCCGCCTACCTCCGCTTGAGCGGTGGCTGCGCGGGCTGCGGCATGGCGGCGGTGACCTTGAGCCAAGGGATCGAAGTCGCCCTCCGCGAGTCGGTCATCGAGATCACTCGGGTCATCGACGTCACCGACCACGCGGCCGGCACCAATCCCTACTACGAAGCGGCCAAGAAGTAGCTGAAGGGCGCCAAAGCCGCAATTGGGCCTCGGGACTGGCTCTTTCAACCGGCACCCGGACACCATGCGTGGCTTTCCCATTCCCGTACATCGGCTCGTGCCGGATCCTCGAACGGCAGCTTCACGGACGCGTCCGGTATCGGCCAGCCGATCGGGCGATGCTCGCTGCACTCAGCCGATCGCTTCCTCGAGCACGGTGGCAGTCCTTGCTCGTTATCCCCGACACGCTGCTGCGATGGCACCGGGAAGTGGGTAAACACAAGTGGCGACGTTGACGGAAGCGACGTGGCTCTGGTCGACCGCCGATTAGCGGCGAGCTGGTCGGGTTCATGTTCGACTGGGTCGGGAGAACCGACGCTGGGGATGTGTTCGCATCCAGGGTGAGCTCCGAAAGCTCGGTATACGCGTCTCGGCCAGCTCGGTCCGAAGGGTCCTGCGCCGACATGGCCCGGAGCCCGCACCCCGGGGTGGACCCACGTGGGCCGAGTTCTTGGCCTCCCTAGCCCACAGCGTGCTGGCCACGGACTTCTTCACCGTGGACACCGTGTCGCTCGAGTAGCTCTGCGTGCTCCTTGTGATCGAACTGTCGACTCGAGAGGTGCACATCCTCGGCGTCACCGACCGTCCGAACGGTGCCCTCGTCACTCAGGTGGCCCGCAACCTGGTCAGTGATCTGGTGGACCGCGGTCGATCGATCAAGTTCCTGATCCGGGATCGGGACACCAAGTTCACAGCAGCCTTCGACGGAGTGTTCCGCTCCGAGGGCATCCGGGTGATCCGGACACCTGTCCGGTCGCCTCGAGCCAACGCCTACCCGGAACGCTGGGTGAGAACCGTGCGAAACGAATGTCTCGACCACATGCTCATCTTCGGTCGAGGCCATCTCGAGCGGTTACGCCGGGAGCACGACACCCGCTACAACCATCAGCGTCCGCATCGGGGCATCGATCTCGAAGTGCCCACCAGTGGGATCGGTGCCACTTACACGTCGCTCCACGTCAACCGTCGCGACGTGCTGGGCGGCCTCATCCACGAGCACTACCCAGCAGCGGCACTGTGAGAGCGGTGCCAGGGGAACGGCGGCAGTTCACCCGATTGCGATATCCAGTCGGGCACTTGGATCGGCGACGTCACCCCGAGGCGTCCCTCCAACTTTGTCGAGAGCCCCGAAGTTCGTTCACTCCGGATAGACGAGTATCCAGTGGTCACGGTCAGGATGCGTTGGCCTCGTCGCAGCGGCAAGAATGCCTCCCGCCGGGTCGAGCGACGTGATCGAGATCTTGGTGCCCTTCACCTCATGCGCCCAACTTGTACTCGTGGACAAGGCCGCCGAGTGTGTCGGAGCAGTCCGAGGATTCTGACGAAGGCGAGATAGAGAATGGACAGCGCCATGGTCCTGTTTCGTCGTTAGGCTCGTGTCCACGAAAGGACTGATCAGCGCACCCGGATGAGGTGTTCGGCACCCACAGGTCCGAAGCCCGACGAGACTGAAAGGGGGCGTGGTCTCTGGCCGAGCGGTGATGGCCGAATGTCGATGTTGGGGACCTTCTGCTCTATCTGCCTGGGCGACTTTGGGCCAAGATCGTCCGCGTGGGGTTTGACCCAGAGTTTCGCACGGCCGTTGCTGGCGAACCGTCGCAGTTCGCGGGTGGTGATCCATGACCAGCGCCGCACCCGAGCTCTTGCAGATCGATGAGCAAGACGTGACTGGAAGAAGCAATCCATCGACGTGTGTGGCGACGAGGGGGCAGCGGAAAGTCGGAAGCCTGACGGTGTCACAACGGCCGTTGCGAACAGGCCGAACAGGACTCGAAAGTGCCCTTTGGGGTCCCGGGTTTCCGTATGAAAACCGTCGTGAACACAGACTTACGATGTGCTGCAGTTGATGGGGAGCCCCAAGGAGTCGGACGCAGCCGGTGTTGAAGGCGGACGGCGTTGGGTGACTCTGTCTGTTCTCTGTGTCACTCTGCTACTGATCAGTCTCGACAACACGATCCTCAACGTGGCGCTGCCGTCGGTGGTACGCAGCCTGCACGCCACCTCCAGCCAGTTGCAATGGATCGTCGACGCCTATGCCGTCGTCTTCGCTGGCCTGCTGCTCACTCTAGGGGCGCTAGGTGATCGAGTGGGGCGTAAGTGGGTATTCATGGGCGGGCTGGTTGTCTTTGGTGGTGGGTCGGCGCTTGCGGCATGGTCAGCCACCCCGGACCGTCTCACCGCCGCTCGGGCAGTGATGGGAGTGGGCGCTGCCGCCCTGATGCCATGCACCTTGTCAATCCTGACCAACGTGTTCACTTCCGAGCGGGACCGTGCCCGGGCGATAGGGCTCTGGTCCGGGACCGCCGGGCTCGGGGTGGCCATCGGCCCGATCCTCGGGGGCTTCCTTCTCGTCCACTACTGGTGGGGTTCGGTCTTCCTCATCAACGTGCCCATCGCGGTGGCCGGCCTGGTCGCCGCTGCTTTCCTTGTCCCCAACTCCAAGAACCCGCTGGCTAGGCGTGCTGACCCGGTTGGCGCCGCCCTGTCGATGGCGGGGCTCGGACTGTTGTTGTGGGGGATCATCGAGGCCCCCAACCGAACCTGGACCTCCCCGCCGATCCTCGCCGCCTTGATCGGTTCGGCCATCATCATCGCCTCCTTCGTCGTGTGGGAGCGACACGTCGACCAGCCCATGCTGCCCATGCAGTTCTTCCGCAACCGCCGCTACAGCGCGGCAATCGCGTCGTTGGCGCTGGTGCTGTTTGCCTTGCTGGGCCTGTTCTTCCTCGTGACCCAGTATCTCCAGTTCTGCCTCGGGTTCAGCCCACTCAAGACGGGGCTGGGAATCGGGCCCATCGCCCTGGTCTTACTGGTCGCCGCCCCGTCGTCGGTCTTGCTGGCCCGGCGATTCGGCACCAAGCCGGTGGTTGCTTGCGGCCTGGCCTTCATCGCCGTGGGTCTCGGGCTCCTGTCGCGTACCACCGTGCACAGCACATATGGCGATTGCCTGCCCTGGTTTGCACTTATCGGGGTTGGGGTGGGTCTGACTCTGGCTCCCTCGACCGAGTCGGTCATGGGCTCGCTCCCAAGGGAGGACGCTGGAGTTGGCTCTGCCACTAGCGACACCTCGATGCAGATCGGCGGAGCCCTCGGCGTCGGCGTCCTTGGCACCGCTCTCAATATCCGTTATCAGAACTTCATGACGCCCCTCCTGGCCCACCAATCGATCCCGGCCAGCATCGACAGACTCATTCTCGGCTCGCTGGGCGGCGCTTTGGCGGTAGCCGACCATCTCCCCGGCAACTCCGGCGACGCTCTGGCCGAAGCCGCCCGGCGGGGCTTTGTGTCAGGCATGGACCTCGGGCTCATTGTCGCCGCAGTGGTCGTCGGGATAGCCGGTTTGGTTGTCCTCGCCGCACTACCCAACCGGGCCCAGCACAGCGTTCTGCCGACACGGTCTACTGGGCCCGGGAGATCACACTGATCGTCGGCGATGCCCTCCAACCGGAGAGTAGAGACAGGACGGCTGGCGAACGAGACCGACTCATCGGGACGTGATCCGCATGCCCTGGCGGCCAACTCCGATGCAGGCAGACGCCCCCGAGTCAGCCTGTGCGTACCGAGAATCACATCAGGGCAGGTCATGCGCCGAGCTGGTACTCGTGAATGAGGCCAAAGGCCTTCCATGCCGTCGTAGCTGCGCCAGCTCTGGTTCGCCTGTCGGCAGAGGCTCGTCCAGCGCGGCGGGGGGCTGCTGATCCCGAGCCTGGTGCGGCCGGTGTCCGTTGTAGTGAGCCACGTATTCGGCCAGCACCCCTTCGAGCTGACGTCGATGGAAGATCAGCATTCGATCCAGACACTCGCGACGAACGGTCCCCACGAAGCGCGCGGCGAGCGCAATGGCCTGTGGCGCCCGGACCGGCGGCGGATGACCCGGATACCTTCTGACCGGAAGACCTCGTCGAATTGCTGCGTGAACTTGGTGTCTCGGTCGCGGACCGGCAACCTGACAGGTTGAGCCCGCTGGGCGAGCGCCCTGCTCAGGTTGCGAGCCTGTCGGACCACCCAGGTTCCTGTCGGGTTGGCGGTGACCCGGTCACGTAGACCCGTCGGGGGTCGAGCTCGATGAAGAACAGCGCCTAGAGCCGGCGGAACAGCACCGTGTCGACGGTGAAGAAGTCACAGGCCAGAATGGATGGCGCCTGGGTTTTGAGGAACTCTGTCCAGTCGGGATCTGTCCGCATCGGCGAGGGATCGATGTTGTGCCGACGCAGGATGGCCCAGACACTCGATGGAGCCAGAGGAGACCCATTCTGGCCAGCTCACCCTGGATCCTGCGATAGCCCCAAGTGGGGTTCTGCCGTGCCGTCCGAAGGACCTTCGCTACGGTGCCAGCGGAGATGCCAGGCCGCCCTGGTCGGTGGGGCTGTGTCCAGCGACGACGGACCAGATGACGGTGTCAGCGCAGCAGAGTGTCGGGCTGCGCGAAGAGCCTTCCCAGACGTCAACCTCGTGGCGGAGCATGACGACCTCGACCGCCAGTTCTTCGTTGTCATGCCGGACCAGGCGGAGCAGTTCGACGATTCGGACGAAGGCGAGGTAGAGAGAGGACAGGGCCATGGCCCAGTCTCATCGCCACGTCCGACTCCGCGAAAGTCCTGTTCAGGGTACCCGGATGGGGCTTTCGGCACCCACAGGCTACTGACGAAGTTCAGAAGGTCGCCGCGTGATCAATCAGAGGACTTGATCCACAGGTCTTGGCTATTTTTCGTCGGAGAGCCCGGCGATCCCGTTGCACTGAGCAGCCGGTGAACCAATTCACCGCCGCGGCGAAGAACGGACGACGCGCTCGACGGCTGCTGAGACTGCCGTGACGACACTCGGATTGAACACCGTTGGAACGATGTAGACCGGCGAAAGTTCTGTTGCCGTGACGACGTCAGCGATCGCTCTACCGGCGGCGATCTCGATCTCTTCGGTGATCTGCTTTGCACCAACATCGAGGAGACCTCGGAAGATACCGGGAAAGACGAGCACATTGTTGATCTGATTCGGCTCATCACTCCTGCCTGTTGCCACGATCGCGGCGTAGCGTCGAGCCAGCACTGGGTCAACTTCGGGATCAGGGTTCGCGAGAGCAAACACAATGGAATCGGGCGCGAGGGCTTTTAGGTGCTCCTCAGTTACAAGGTTCGGTCCAGAGACCCCGATGAGGACATCCGCACCAGCGATGGCGTCAGCGAGACTTCCCGTTCTCTTCTCCACGTTGGTATGCGCGGCGAGCCAACGCCGAGCATCGTCGAGGCGGGGATCATCTTCGGACAAGATCCCATTTCGGTTGATCCCAATGACGTCTCCGACGCCTTCGGCAAGGAGCAATTTGGAGATCGCGGCGCCAGCGGCACCGACTCCGAGCACGACGACGCGGATGTCTTTCATCTCCTTGCCGACCACGCGGAGCGCGTTCAACAGGGCTGCAAAGACGACAATCGCTGTTCCGTGTTGATCGTCATGGAAGACCGGGATGTCGAGTGTTTCGCGCAGCCGTGATTCGATTTCGAAGCAACGCGGTGCCGAGATATCCTCGAGGTTGATCCCCCCGTAGACCGGAGCGATGCACTCGACGATCCGCACGATCTCATCGACATCTTGAGTCGCCAGGCAGACTGGCCACGCGTCGATGCCCCCGAATCGTTTGAATAGAAGTGCTTTGCCTTCCATGACCGGGAGTGCAGCCGCTGGGCCGATGTTGCCGAGGCCCAGGACGGCAGACCCGTCGGTCACGACAGCCACTGTGTTGCGCTTTATCGTGAGGTTTCTGGCGACTGCGGGGTCTTTGGCGATTGCCATCGAGATGCGCGCGACGCCAGGCGTGTATGCCATCGAGAGGTCATCTCGGGTCTTCAGCGAGACTTTCGACTCGACCGAGATCGTTCCGCCCAAGTGGAGTAGGAACGTCCGGTCGCTCATTGCCAGGACGTGCGCCCCGTCAACACCATCAACTGCGGCCCGGAGCAGTCCAGAGTGTCCGTCATCGATGGCATTACAGGTCAGATCAACGGTCATTCGGTTTTCGTTCGGCTCGACGACATCGAGAGCCGTTACGGCGCCACCAGCATCGCCAACGGCAGTGGTGACTGCGCCGATACCCGATGCATCATCGAGTTCGACGCGCATGGTCACCGAATATGAGGCACTGGGAACGCTCACAGCAGCAGTTAGGACGTCGCGTCGCGCCCGAGGATCCTGTTCACCACCGTTGGTCGTTTGGACTCAACGCCGGTGATCAACATACCTGCGAGCGTATCGCCCGACCTTCCGCGGGTCCAGCGGGGCCTCGGGTCGAATTTCGGGGCCGGCGCCCAATCCCTGTCGGGTGCAGCGCAGATCGATCGCAATCGATGGGTCTCAGAGGCGTGCCTGGCGATCTCGCCCCACGACGGCCGCCGACAGGGTCTCGATCTCGCTGAGCATCTCGCGCAGCACCCGGTCGTTGTCGGGCCAGCCCCGGTAGCGAGCTTGTGGGTGCCGAGAAGCTCATCCAAGATCTCAGCCTGGACGTTCGCCGAGGCTGAGCTGGGGAGAAGATGGGCCGTGGCACTGACCTTCGTCTACCTGTCCTTCGCATGGATGCTCCAACTGTTCGAGCTGCGTCGGAGCGAACGAGATGAACTGGCGGTCGAGGTCGTCATGTTCCGTCATGGAGTGGCGGTCCTGCGCCGTCGAGTGGCGCGTCCGCACCGGGCGGTAGCCTCTGGGAACGTCCATGTCGGCACGAGCGCCGGCATCCATCCGGAGCTGGCCCGGGAACAGAATCGGCGCGGGCTCCGCTCATCATCGACAAGGAGCTGATCGACATGACCCTCTTCCAACGGGCCCACGACATAGTCCAGGCCAAGGCCAACAAGGCGCTCGACGCCGCCGAGAAGCCCGACGAGATGCTTGATCTCTCCTACCAGCAGATGCTCGAGCAGATCACCCAGGTCCGCCGGGCGCTGGTGGACATCGCAGCGTCGCGCAAGCAGATCGAACTGCAGGAGCAGCAGCTCCAGCACTCGGTGGACCACCTCCAGGACCAGGCCAAGGCTGCGCTCTCCCAGGGTAAGGAGGATCTGGCGAAAGAGGCTCTCTCCCGCAAGGCCGCGGCCCAGGCCCAGATCGACGCCATGGAGCCCCAGCACGAGCAGCTCACCGAGCAGGAGGAGAAGCTCGAGCACACCCTCGACGCCTTGCAGAAGAGGGTCAACGACTTCCGGACGCAGAAGGAAGTGTTGAAGGCGCAGTACTCCGCGGCGAAGGCCGTGAGCTCCGTGGACGAGAGCGTCGCGGGGATCTCCAAGACTTTCGGCGACTCGGGAGCGACGCTCCAGCGGGCCCAGGACAAGATCGCCACGATGCAGGCGCACGCCGGCGCCGTGGATGAGCTGCTCCAGTCCGGAGTGCTCGAAGACGTCGGAGGCGGGACCGACGACATCCAGAAGGAGCTCGACGAAGCCGGTTCGGCTGCCGAGGTGGACAAGGAGCTCGCCGCGCTCAAGGCCGAGGTCGGCCCGGGCGGCTCGGGGTGAATGGCGCCAATACGTCAATGGCCTCGCTGGATCCGGGCCCGGGAGCCTTTCTCCGCCTTCGGGACGTCGCGTTGGTCGGCTAACTGCAGACCCTGAACGTGGTTGCTGAAGCAAGAGACTGCTTCCCGACTTGGGCAGGCTGATGCAGACCTTTGCGGACCGCCCGGCCATGGAGCTGTCGACTGCAGGGCGTCGCTCTCGACGTGGGTGCCGGCGATCCCATCCGAGCAGGTCACGCGGCGAGTTGGTACTCGTGAATGAGACCGAAGACCATGTCTCTCCGTCGGAGCTGTGATGGCTCTGGATCTCCAATCAGCAGTGGCTCGTCCACCCCCAGGGGAGGCTGCTGATCCAGCGCCCGGTGTGGCCGGTGTTCGTCGTAGTAGGCCACATGGTCGGCAAGTACGCGCTCGAGATGGCGGCGACCGAAGATCAACATCCTGTCGAGGCCCTCACGACGGACCGTGCCGACGAAGCGCTCGGCGAGCGCATTCGCCCGCGGCGCTCGTACCGGGGTGCCGATAGCTCTGACGCCCTCAGCGCGGAAGAACTCATCGGATTGTTGCGTGAACTCGGTGTCTCGATAGCGGACCAGCAACCGGACGGGATGCGATCGGGTGGCCAGCACCATGCTCAGGTTGCGGGCTTGCTGGCTTACTCGTGCTCCGATCGGGTTGGCGGCGACCCCGGTCAGGTAAACCCGTCGGGTGCCGAAGTCGATGAAGTACAGCACGTAGAGACGGCGAAGCAGCACCGCGTCGACGGTGAAGATGTCATAAGCCAGCTTGGGTGACGCCTGGATTCTCCGGTAGCCCCAGGTGGGATTCTCTCGTGCCAGCCGAAGAATGATCGCTACGGTGCCGGCTGGAATGGTCTGGCGTCCTGGTCGATGGGGTTCGGACCATCGCCGGCGGACCAGGTCCCCGTGCCAGCGGAGCAATGTGTCTGGCCGAACGAAGAACCTTCCAGGGCGTCGACGATCAAGGAGCCGACTCAGCCCAGCGAACAACGCTCGATCTGTGGGTCGCAGGGCCGGTCGGGCCACCTGGCGACGGAGCACGGGAATCTCGTGGCGGTGCATGACGACTTCGACCGCAAGTTCCTCGATGTCGTGTCGAACCAGGCGGAACAACTGGAGGACTCTGACGAAGGCGAGGTAGAGATAACGACAGGGCCATGGCCCAGTTTCGTCGTTCGGGGACGTTCCACGAAGTCCTGTTCCGGAATCCGGATGACATTCTCGGTACCCACAGCTTGCTGGCTCAGTCGAGCGACTCGCGCTGACTTCCGCTCCGATGACCCGTAACCTCGATTGAATGGCATTGCATCCATCATCCCGCAGCCGCATCCGAGGTCCCCGTGCTGCTACTCCAGGAGGAACCGCGACCGAGTTGACGGCAGGGGTCTTTTTGTTAGGGCTCGCGGCCCTTGCCGGTCTCGCCTTCGTCCATCGGCCATGGCCCAACCGGCTCGATGTCTGGGGCTACCTTGCGCTCCCCGCCAATCTGGATTCGCGCTGGGCTCACGATTTTGCCACTCTGGGCTCGTTGGCCGTTCTGATCGCCGGCGCGATCGCTGTGTTCTTCATCGGCATCCTGCGAGACTGGGTGCGAGCCATCGCATGTGCATCAGCCCCGGCAATTGCGGTGCTCATCGTTCAGTACCTCGGCAAGCCCCTCGTCGACCGTCATCTCGGATTTGCCGGTGGATCGTCCTATCCGTCGGGAACCGTTGCAGCGGTGGCCGCATTGGCGACCGCGGTTACCTTGGTCATGCCAGCGAGAGCCCGTCCCCTAGCCGCAATGGTCGGTGCCGTTGGCACGGTGGGTGCCTGTGCGGCGGTCATTGTGTTGCGGTGGCACTATCCGACGGACGCGCTCGGAGGTATCGCAGTGGGGATGGGAGCGGTACTCGCAGTCGACGCACTGTTACACCTTCCTTGGGTCATTGCTGGAATAGTCCGCCCCGCCCGGTCCAATCACAGCGTCGAGGCGCAACGGCGCCCGAGGCTCGCATGACCACTGCCCCCCAATCGGCACTGCACGGCAGCCCAGAGGACGAGTTCTTCGCGCCCCGGACGAGTTGCCGAACCGGCGATCGGAGCAGGCTCAACCGGGGCGGCTACTGCGAATCTCACGGGAGTGACTTCAGAACCCTCAGCGAGCGAGGCCGGCGAGACCTTCTTGAAGCAGTTGATTCACCGGGTCGTGGGCTGATTAGGTTCGATCAGACTGCCCACCGCCCCTAAGAATGGGTCGGCCGCCGCATCGATGGACCGTGCCAGGCCAGGTGCAGCGAGCCGGAGGCACGAGTGGGACTCGGTGCACGTGGCGCAACCCCGTGTCGAGCTGCTAGCACTGTCACTGACATAGGGGGAGCTTCCAGATGATTCTCGATCGCTTCGGAATGACCGACAAGGTGGCCATCGTCACCGGTGCAGGCCGCGGCATTGGTGCCACCTCAGCGGTGAGCTTGGCTGAGGCCGGCGCTGATGTGGTGATTTCAGCCCGCACCGCTGACCAGCTTGGCGAGGTGGCCAAGCGGATCGAGGCCGCCGGACGTAAGGCCGTAGTGGTCCCCGCCGATCTGAACGATCTCGAAGCGGTGGCGGCCCTGGTGGAGTATGCCCGTGAGGCGTTCGGCCGCCTCGACTTGGTAGTCAACAACGTGGGTGGGACCATGCCTCAAGCGTTCATGGACACTTCGGCGGACGTGATGGAGCAGGCCTTTCACTTCAATGTGGCCACTGCCCACGCGTTGCTGCGGCCAGCAGTGCCGCTGATGCTCGAAGGCGGCGGCGGATCGGCGGTGAACATCTCGTCGGCCATGGGCCGGTTGACCGGCCGGGGGTTTCTGGCCTACGGCACTGCCAAAGGGGCGCTGGCCCACTACACTCGGCTGGCCGCGACTGACCTTGCCCCACACATCAGGGTCAACGCCATCGCGGTGGGATCGGTGGCCACCTCGGCGCTCGACATCGTCATGCAGTCCGACGAATTGCGGACGGCCATGGAGGCCGGAACGCCGCTCCGCCGTATCGGCGACCCCGAGGACATCGCCGCCGCAGTGATCTATCTGGCTTCGGCGGCAGGGTCCTACGTCACCGGCAAGGTCCTCGAGGTAGACGGGGGTACCGAAGCTCCCAACCTGGACATGGGCATACCCGACGTATGAGCACCACCTTCCCAATCATCCAATCCCGACCGAGGAGTACCTGAATGGCGCCAATACGTCAATGGCCTCGCTGGATCCGGACCGGGAGCCTTTCTCCGCCTTCGGGGCGTCGCGTTGGTCGGCTGGCTGCAGACCCTGAACGTGGTTGCTGAAGCAAGAGACTGCTTCCCGACTTGGGCAGGCTGATGCAGACCTTTGCGGACCGCTTGGCCATGGAGCTGTCGACCGCAGGGCGTCGCTCTCGACGCGGGTGTCGGCGGTCCCGAGATGGCTTGGCTATGCGATTACCGGGTGGTATTCGTGAATGAGGCCTGTGGGTGCCGAGAATCTCATCCGGGCAGGTCATGCGACGAGTTGGTATTCGTGGATCAGGCCAAGGACCGAATCTCATCGTCGTAGTTGTGCCGGCTCCGGATCGCCAATGAGCAGTGGCTTGTCCACCGTGTTGGGAGGCTGCTGGCCCAGCGCCCGGCGAAGGCATTGGCCCGTGGTGCCCGAACTGGGGTGCGGATGATCCAAGCGCCTTCGGACCGAAAGACATCGCCAAGAACCTGAGGTGGACTTGGTGTCTCGGTCACGGATCAGGAACCGGACGGGATGCGTTCTGGTGGCCAGCACCATGCTCAGGTTGCGGGCTTGCTGGCCTACCCGTGCTCCGATCGGGTTGGCGGTGACCCCGGTCAAGTAAACCCGTCGGGTGCCGAAAGCGATGAAGTACAGCACGTAGAGGCGCTTCAGCAGGACCGTGTCGACAGAGAAGAAGTCGCATGCCAGCACAGATGACGCCCGGGTTCGGAGGAACCGGGTCCAGCTGGGACCTGCCCTCATCGGCGAGGGATCGATGCCATCCCGACGAAGGAAGGCCCAGACACTCGCGGGAGCCAGCACGACACCCAACCTGGACGGCTCGCCCTGGATCCGGCCATCGCCCCAAGCTGGGTTCTCCCGGGCAAAATGGCAGATGATCGCTACGATGGCAGCCGGAATGCTCCGGCGCCCCGGTCCATGCGGCTGGGTCCAGCGACGACGAACCAGGTCCCGGTGCCAGCGGAGCAAGCTCTCGGATTGGACGAAGAACGTCTGTCGGCGTCGACGATCAAGGAGCCGACTCAGGCCAGCGAGCACCGCTCGGTCGGTTGACCGCAGGGCCGGTCGGGCCACCTGGCGACGGAGAACGGCAATCTCGTGGCGGAGCATGACGACTTCGACGGCCAGATCTTCGTTGTCGTGTCGGACCAGGCGGAACAACTGGAGGATTCGGACGAAAGCGATGTAGAGAGACGACAGTGCCATGGCCCAGGTTCATTTTGCGGAGCCATTCGACGACAGTCTTGGCCAGCGCGCCTGAATGACGTCGTCGGGACCCCAGAGCTATGTGGGATTACGGATACATACGCTCCCGGCGTGCCCGCCGAATAGTTGGTCGGTCGCCCGATCCGCCGTGCTCCTCCAGGAACCGGTTTCGTTCCGCTTCGTCAGCGAAGAGCAGGATCGTCCAGGCGTGGGTGGCGCCGCTGCGTCGAAGCGTCTCGTAACGGTGATTCCCGTCCTCTAGGAAGTACTTGCCGTCGCGGTGCGACACCAGCAGCGGTGGAGGGTGCCATCCATGCTCGATGCTGTGCTCCATCGCCTCGACGTCGGACTCCCAGTCCTGCTTGGCCACGGGGACGACCACGTCGTCATCTTCGGGACCGGCCATCGGTGTGATCCGGTCGAGCTCGAAACGAATCGGTCCAAGGTAGGTCGCGCCGCTGAAGGCGAGGGCGGCAGCCAGCTGGGCGTTGTCGCTGCCCGGGCTGGCGAGGAAATCGACCACCCACTCGGCCAGCCGGCCCTCGTCCGCGGAGCGCTGGGCCGAGGCAAGTGAGAACTCCTCGTCGCGGGTCACGCTGATGGCCGCCCAAGCGAGGCCGCCGCGATCAACTCTGCGAGCGCGGCCAAGGATGGGACCCGTTCGTAGCTGGCGTCGAAGTGGAGACCGAGCGGATCCATGAGGAATGGCCGGATCCCGGCTCGCCGGGCGCCGACGACGTCGATGGCGGGCATGTCGCCGACGTACCAGACCTGGTCCACGTTGAGGCCGAGGAGGTCGACGGCAGCCTCGAAGATCCGAGGATCGGGCTTCATGACGCCGACGGCGCCGGAGTCGACGACGCACTCGATGTCCACGCCGATGCCGGGACCCACCTGGCAGAGCTCAAGTTGGGCGAGCCGCCAGGCCATCATGCCGTCGGCATTCGAGACGATACCGAGCCGGACCCCGGCGTCGGCTAAGGCCTGCAGGCCTTCCCGGCTGCCTGGCACGGGTTCGACCCAAAGCGCCGCATCGGCGAACTCACTGTCGATGTGGCGATGGGCCTCGTCACGCCGATCCTGCGGCACGCCACACTCGGCGACGTAGGTCTGGAGGTAGTCGAGCCACGTCTCGGCCCAGTTCGCCTCGACGTCGAGATGGGTCCCGAACCTTACAGCGGCCCGGTAGTGCGCATCGGCCAGCACCTCTCGGCCGACAGAGCACTCGGCCCGAGTGAAGGCCCCCAGGATCCGCTCGGGATCGGGGAGGACGAACACGCCGCCGGCGTCGAGCAGTACGGCCGCGGGAGGGTCGCTAGTAGAGGTCATACCCAAAACGTACCCAGACGCGGCGTCGCGGGTGCAGAAGGTCCCGTCCGGCCAGGTCACGCCACCAGTCGGTACTCGAGGATCAGACAGAACGCGGCGTGATGTCCGGTACGCACGACACAGTTTCGTCGTCCAGCGTCATTCAATGAAAGTCCTGGCCGAGGCGCTCGGATGATACTTTCGGCACCCGCAGGGGAGGGCGTGCTCGCCTGCGCCACGCAGGGCACGTCGTTCCGTGCACAAGTACCTCCGCGTGTGCGCCGCAGCGGATCACCAACGGTCGGTTGCTCCGGGGCCGCGATTCAGGAAGCTCTGTCACCGTCGCCCGGATCGAGGGGACACCTCGACCGCCTCGAGCTCGGCGAGGAGATCCCGGGTCTCAGCGAGCGACGAGGTGAGGATCTGCTTAGCCACGTCGAGCAGTTCGAAGATCATCGGATTGCCGACGGAGTAGACCACGCTGGCCCCTTCCTTGCGGGCCTGAATCAGGTTGGCCCGACGCATGACGCCAAGCTGCTGGGAGAGGTGCGACGACTCGAGACCAACAGCGGGAATGAGCTCACTCACGGCGCGTTCGCCGTCGCGCAACACCTCCAGGACGCGGATTCTCGCCGGGTGGCCCAGCGCTTTGAAGAAGTCAGCTTTCACCTGGTAGATCGGTGCGGTCACCACAACGCGTCATCTCCTAGCTGGCTGGGCTGCTCAAGTCGTCTGCCATCGGGTCACGAACTCAGACCAGTCCACCCGATCGCCGTAGTCTAACGGATTCATCAACCCGCAGGCTAACCGATTAATCAAGATGTCAGGTGTGGACGACACTGGAGGCGCCCATACCTGTCAGTGGGCACGTTGCGTCACAGGTCATTGCCGGCGTAGGAGAGGTTGAAGCTCTTATTGGCCAGAGGAAAGTCCGGGACGATCGTGTTGGCCAGCGCCTCCGGTAGAGCCGGCCAGTTCATGAATGAGGGGTCGACGACCTTTACTCGCTGGAGTTTCCCGTCGGGGTCCACCTCGATCCGGTGGACAACGGTGCCCCGCCAGCCTTCGACCATGCCTGACCCATGGCCCTTGCCTTTGACGCTGGGCTTGGGTCCGAATGCCGACAGAGGGCCATCACGGGTGACGTAGTCGGTGAGCAGCGCCAGGGAGGCCTCGACTTCGGCGCAACGGACGAGAAACCTGGCGAGGACGTCCCCAGCGTCGTGCCGTGCAGGGTGGAAGTCCGTCGGGGGATCGATGAAGGGATGCGACAACCGGGCGTCGTGGGACAGACCCGATGCCCGGGCGACTACGCCGAGGACCCCGATCTCTCTTGCCTGGGTGGCACTGAGCACGGCGGTGCCGGTGAATCGATCCATGACGATGCTGTTGGAGCGTGCCAGATCGATGATCTCCTGGAATCGGGCGCCGATCTCTTGGAGGTGGTCGGGTCGGGGGAGCGAGCGAAGTAGTGCGCCGCCGGGAACGATTCCCCCACGGAGCAGACGGTGGCCGGTCACCTCGGCATTGAGCCGTAGGAGGTGCTCACGAAGTGTGAGAGCGTGGGCATTGGCCAAGCCGAAGCCGACGTCGTTGCACATCGCCCCGACATCGGCCACGTGATTGTAGAGGCGTTCGAGTTCGACCAGCACGGCGCGCAATTCGTTGGCTCTGGTCGGTACCTCCATCGCACAGGCCTCCTCGACAGCGAGACAGAAGGCCAGACTGTGGCCGACGGCGCTGTCTCCCGAGATCCGCTCGGCCAAGGGCAGAGCGGATTGCAGATCTCGGCCTTCGAAGAGCCGCTCGATACCTTTGTGGACGAACCAGAGCCGTGCCTTCATCTTCACGATGGTCTCCCCTACCACCCAGAATCGAAAGTGTCCCGGCTCGATGAGTCCGGCGTGGACGGGGCCGACGGGGATCTCGTAGACGCCAGGCCCTTCGACGTCGACGAATGGGTACGGTTCGGCGTCGTCGACCATGGCCGGACGTGGTCCGGCGTCCGCCCTCATCGGGTGCCAACCCGAGGGCCAGTGCTGGTGCAACACCAGTCCTCGGGGCCGGGGATGACCAACGGGCTCGATGCCGAACAAGTCCCGCATCTCGCGTTCAAACCGGCCGGCAGGGAAGGACAGGTGCGTCAGCGACGGCACCTGCGGCTGGTTGCGCTGGATCTGAACGTGCAGTTCGACGCGCTGGTCCGGCGGCCCGTCGGCGAAGAGGTAGACAACACGGAGTGGGCCCCCACCGTCATGCGCGGCGACCAAGGCCAAACGGTATCCGGCTGCCAACAGTGCGCCGGCACTTTCAACGAGTTCGCCGGGTACCTGCTCCAATACGGCACGCGCCGGCCTCTCACTCAGGACGTTTTCGATACGCGACGCTCCTGCACTCACAGGGCGACCACCTGTGCAGCAGCGCGCAACAGGCTGTCGAGCGGCCATGCCACCACGCCAAGAGCGGCGCAGCCGACGAGTCCACCAATGAGTGGCACGGTGACAATGGCCGGTGTCTTGTGCACCCGCTCCCCGTCGGGACCGGAGCCGAACAGCATGTGGCGCCCATGGGACATCACCGCGCCGAAGATCACCGCCATGCACGCGAGGGAGATGGCCGCCGCCCACCCGAGGCCGACTTGCGTCTCGGCCCGCACCATGTTGAGTTCGCTCACGAAGAGACTGAAAGGGGGCAACCCGAGCAGGGCGACGAGTCCGAAGCCGAAGATCCCGCCAAGCGCGGGGCGCCGGGCCAACAGGGCTCTTACCTGGGCGATCTCGGTCGTTCCCTCGGTGTGGAGGATCTCGCCCGAGGTGAGGAAGAGCACTCCCTTGGCCAAGCCGTGGCCGAGGATATGCAACAGCACCGCAGCGATGGCAAGGGGGGTGCCGGCCGCCGCCCCGAGGGCAAGAAGGCCCATGTGCTCGACGCTGTGGTAGGCGAGCATCCGCTTGTAGTCCCGTTGGGTGAGCAGCAGGGAAGCGGCGACCACCAGGGAGAGCAACCCCGCCGCCACCAGCAGCGCCCGCGGGAATGCAACGCCGAGGGCGCCGTCGGCGATGGCCTTGAACCGCAGCAGGACGTAGAAGGCCACCGTGAGAAGCACCCCGGACATGAGGGCGGAGACCGGGGCGGGTGCCTGGCTGTGGGCGTCGGGGAGCCAGCTGTGCATGGGGGCCAAACCGACCTTGGTGCCATAGCCGAGGACGAGCAGCGCAAAGGCAAGGCGCATGACGCCGGGATCGAGGTGATGCGACACGGCCATCAGTGACGTCCAGTCGAGACTGGCGTGCAGATGGTGCCCGACATGGAGGGCGGCGAGGTAGACGAGCACGGTGCCGAGGAAGGCCATGGCGATCCCCACCGAGCAGATCGCGATGTACTTCCACGACGCTTCGAGCGATCCTCGGGTCTGACGATACCCGACGAGGAATGTGGTGATGATGGTCGTGGCCTCTACGGCCACCCACATGACCCCGACGTTGCCGGCCAAGACGGCGAGGAGCATGGCAGTCACGAAGCCTTGGACGAGCGCGCTGTAGAGCGACGCGTGGCGGCGGCTGGAGCGACCGGCGGCGATCTCCAAAGACAGATAACGCACGCTTTGCCATGTAGCCAGGACGCCGATTGCCCCGATAACGATCACCATGAATGCGCTGAGGGCGTCGACGCGGAGTGCCCCGCCGAACGCCGTGATCGGTGGTCCGTGCACCACGCGCGCCGCCAGGCCGATACCGCAGACGAGCACGACGCCAATCGTCGCTGTGCACAGCCAGCCGATCTCGCGCCGCCACGGCACAACGGCCGAGGCGATGCCGGCGGCGAAGGGTACGGCAAGTACCACGATGGCCAACATCAGTCGTGCAACTCGCGCATCTCGTCGAGGTCGAGCACTCCGAACTTCGACCACATCTGCGCGGCAAGCACGCGCAGGACGACAACAGCGAGGAGGACGTCGAGCGATGCGCCCAACTCGACCAGGAGGGGAACCCCGGCTGTGGCGAGGAAGGCCACCAAGGCGATGCCGTTGTCGACGAGGAGTAGGCCGACGATCTGAGAAACCGCCTTCCGGCGGACCGCCATGGCGAAGTAGCCGATGAGCATTGTTGCGAAGCCGAGTGGAATGAGCCGGCCGGCGGTCGTGGGGATGAGGGCGACCACCGACCCGGTGGCGCCATAGGCGAGGAAGGTGAGCGCCCCGGCGCCGACCAGCGAGGCGGGCACATTGACGATCGGCGCCGCCTCGCGGCTGGCCGGGTCGCCAGCCACCACTCGACCGAGTAGCGCCGGGATGACCACCCCTTTGGCTGCGATCACCAGGCACGCCACCGCGATGAGCACACCGTCGTGCTTTCCGACGCCGAGGATGAGCGCCACCACACCGAGAGCGACACCCTGGACCGCCAGTGCCTTCACGATGGCGGAGAGTGAGCGGCGCCACAAGGTCACGACGGCGCAGACGAGGACGATGCCTGACGCGAACTCGAGCGAGCTGGCATAGGCGGAGCCGCTCATCGAATTACCAACGCGGTGAACGCGCCGACCACGGCCAGGACAAAGGCGCCGGCGAGTAGCTCGGGCAGGCGGAAGAGCCGAAGCTTGGCGGTGAAGACCTCGAAGGTGGCGATGGCGATTCCTGCGACGACCACCTTGCCGACCAGCGCACCGAGGCCGATGACCAAGGCGGCCGCCCCCGGTCGGTCCGCAATTCCCCAGGGGATGAGGAGGTTGACGAGCAGGCCGAGGAGTAGGGCGAGGCGCATCGATTCGCCGAGAATGACGAGTCCCAGGTCTGGACCGGCGTACTCGAGGACCATGGCCTCGTGAATCATGGTGAGTTCGAGGTGGGTGCTGGGATTGTCGACGGGGAGACGTCCGCTCTCGGCCAGGATCACGACAAGGAAGGAGCCGAGGGCGAGAAACCGTTCGGGGCTGGCGATCAGCTGTGGGTGGGCCAGCCCGATGCGGACCAGTGCCGGCAGGTTGGAGGTGTGTGCGGGGATCGACATGGCCAAGATGGCGACGAGGAGAGCCGGCTCCGCCAGCGCGCCGATGGTCATGGCTCGGCTCGACCCCATGCCGCCGAACGGGGTTCCCGTATCGAGGGCGGCGAGCGCCAGGGCGACCGAGCCGAGCAGCAACACGAAAACGATGGCGAAGAAGTCAGCGGTTTGCCCGAGCGGGGGACGAGTCGTCGCCAGCGGAGATATTGCCGCAATCAGCACGGCGGTGGCGACCAGGACCACCGGCCCGACCCCGAAGACCCAGCTGGCTTGGTCTGGACGCATGCGCTGCTTGGAGAAGAGCTTGCGTAGGTCGCGCAGCGGCTGGTGGATCGGGGGTCCGACACGGCCCTCGATGTGGCAGCGAACCTTGCGCATGACGCCGACGAGCAATGGTCCGCCGACGGCCACTGCCGCTATCTGGGCCCCGGCCACCAGTACTGCCGCGATCACGCCCCCGATGCCGTTCATACGATCACCGCAAGAATCACCACAAGGACCACCAGCCCGTAGGCGAGGTAGCGGTGGACGCTACCGTTTTGCAGCCCACGAGCCCATTGCCCCCACACGTTCACGGCGCCGATCATCGGTCGGTACACGTTGTGCTCGATGACATCACCGATCGACGTCCGGTAGGCGATCTTCTCGGTGTAATAGCGCGATTCGGCCAGATGACTCACGTCGAGGTCGCGGTCGGGGCGAAGCACGTCGTCAAACACCTGCTGCAGTGGCTCGGCAAAGGAGGTGGCGGTGTACTGCATCCGGGCGGTCTGCAGCTCACGACCGCATCCCCATGGCTCGGCTCTTCGAAGGGCCACCCGAAGGTGGGATCGTCGCTGTGCCAGCCGGCGCATGGCGATCACGGCAACGAAGGCGAGGGCCAGACCGGCAGCAAGCAGGGCCGGAGCCAGCACGCCCTGGAGTCCGGCCAGGCGCAACTCGACTGAGGCGCGCAGCGAATGTGCCGGCGCTCCGGGCACCACTTCGGCCGCAGCGCGCTCGAGGGCGGGCAGGACGATCATCGGGACCACGCCGAGGACCACGCACGCCCCGGCCAGCAATGCGGCGCCCAGCTGCATAGTGCGGGGCACTTCGTGGGCGGTGGCTGCTCCCTCCGACCGGGGCCGTCCGAGGAATCCCACCCCTATTGCCTTCACGAATGCGGCCGCCGTGAGCCCGCCGGTGAGAGCCAGCGCAGCCACCCCCACCGGCACGGCGATGGCGACAGCGGTGCTCGACGTCGGCAATCCGTGTAACAGGCTCTGGAACAGCAACCATTCGCCGACGAATCCGTTGAGTGGCGGAAGAGCGGCGATGGCAAGCCCACCGACCAGGAACACCACTCCGGTGATCGGCATGCGCCGCATGAGGCCCCCCAGCCTGTCCAGGTCACGGCTGCCCGTCGCCACTTGGACGGAGCCGGCAGAGAGGAACAGGCTGCCCTTGAAGGCGGCATGATTCACGGTCAGGAGTAGGGCCGAAACCATGGCGATCGCGGCAATCGCTGGATGGCCAGTTGTAGCGAACAGCCCCGATGCTCCGATACCGATGAGGACAAGGCCCATGTTGTCCGCGGTGGAGTAGGCGAGCAGCCGTTTCAAGTCGGTGCTTGTTGCTGCGTGAAGCGCGCCGAAGAGGGCAGAGACGACCCCCACCGCGGTCACCGTCAGCCACCACCAGGCTGGGCCTCCGCCGAGCAGCCGGTCACCGACCAACACGATCCCGTAGATGCCGAGGTTGACCATTGCTCCGGACATGAGTGCCGAGGCCGGACTGGGTGCCTCCGGATGGGCCTTGGGCAGCCAGACGTGCAAGGGCACCGCTCCCGCCTTCGACCCGAACCCGACAAGGGCGAGTAGGAACGCCGTGTTGCGAACTGCAGCTGGCAGGTGCACGGCGTGGATCCGGATCGCAGCGAAGGTCTGGTTGCCGGCATGGGCCGAAAGCATCACAAGGGCAAAGAGGATCGCCGATGCACCGGCATGGGTCATCACCGCGTACCACTGCGCGGCGCTTCGCGTCTCCTCGCGCCGACGTTGATCGACCAGTACGAGCAAGAGCGACGACAACGCCATCAACTCCCACAACCAGAGGAATGTGGCTACGCTCCCCGCTGCGGGAACCAGGAGCATGCTCGTGACGAAGATCGGCAGGGCAGCCGATGCCGTGCGCGTCGACAGGCCATGGCTGGCGTAGCCGAGCCAGTAGAGAGTCGAGGCAATGGCCACGACCGCCGTTACGACGACGAAGACCGCTCCGAGCGGATCGAGGACCATGGTCACGCCCGTGAGCGGAAGGATTCGGGACGAGTTCAGCACCATGGCGTGCCCTGTGTGCAGTACAGCCAGGGCCCCGACGAGCGCGGCGATGCACGCCACCCAGGTGAACACCACTGCTGCCTGAACTCGGGTCTTGGCCGGCAACGCGCAGCCGGCGATCGCCGCGGAGAGGCCGGCGATCGCCGTGATGACCAAGCTGAGGTTGCTCACCGCCCGGTAAGACCCCGCAGTGCTCGGACAATCGCTTCGGGGTTGGGAGGACAACCCGGGACCTGGAGGTCGACCGGTAGGACATCGCCCACGGGGCCTTCGACGCCATAGCCACCCCGGAACACCCCACAATCCCGTGCGCAGTCGCCGAGAGCGATCACCATCCGCGGCTCGGGCATGGCCTCGAATGTCTTCACGAGGGGCCCGACCATGTTTTTGGTTACCGGGCCGGTGACCAGTAGCGCGTCCGCGTGCCGTGGTGAGGCCACCAAGCGGACCCCGAATCGCTCAGCGTCGTATACCGGACCGAACGTGGAGGTGATCTCGAGCTCGCAGCCGTTGCACGAGCCGGCGTCGACATGACGAAGCTGGAGTGATCCGGCGAGCCGGGGGACGTCGGCGGCAACCTGGGATGGAGGACCAAGGTCCTCGGTAACGGTCCGTGGGCGCACGATCGCCTGCAGAATGGATCGAATCGTCATCGCTTCCATTGCTCCTTGGGCAGGCGAAGAGAATCAGTTGATATTATCGTCAGCAAGTCAATCTATCATCTCAACCAGGTGAATCGGACGCCCATGACGGCGCCCTGTCACTCCCTGGGGCTTGGGTGCCCACGCTCATGCGGAAATCCGGCGCTGGGTATTCCGTCGGCCACCCGACAGCGGCAACGAAGCGCCGCAGCGTGGGCAACGCAGGCCGCTTGGGTTGGCGGAGCGCTTCACGCAGCGCCAACAATTCGTGCAGACCACGTCCGCCGTCTCCTCTGTCTGTCCGTGGGAGCCGTTGGCCCACCCTGACGGATCTCTCTTGTGCCGCTCATACTGGCTGGGTCTCGGATACTCGCCATAGTCCTGCTGCACGTTTCCCCCTATCGACAAAATCGAATAATCGACTGATGATATACTGATTTTGTCATGTAAGCAATCTGCACAGCCGGTGCACATGCCGGTCATGCAGTCCCTCGCAGGAATGGACAGGGGTGGAGCCACGCGTGTCAACACGGAGCCTGGGCACTCGATGTCCGGTCCGACGCAGTGGTCCGACCTGGCGTGAGCTTCTGCGCACCCAGGCGTCGGGCGTCGTGGCCACGGACTTCTTCCATGTCGACACCGTGGCGCTCAAACGCCTGTACGTCCTGTTCTTCATCGAGCTCGGCCGCCGGAGGGTCCGGATTACCGGGGTGACAGCTCATCCCAATGAGGCACTGGTATCCCAACAGGCCAGGAACGTCACCGGCGATCTCGCCGATGCAGACATGACCGCGAAGTTCCTGGTCCGTGACCGAGACACCGAGTACGTGGCCAGCATCGACGAAGTGTTCAAGGCCGACGGCACCAAGATTCTCCGGACTCCCTATCGGACCCCGAATGCGAACGCCTTTGCCGAACGGTTCGTGCGAACCGTCAGATCAGAGTGCCTCGACCACCTGCTCGTCGTCAATGAAGCCCACCTCGAGCGCGTCCTTCGCAGTTGCGCCCGTCACGACGACGGACATCGCTCACACCAGGGGCTCTCTCGGAAGATCCCGGCGTTGGAAGGCATCATTCCCCTTCCGTTGATGCCTACATCCGACGGTTGGGGCCGGCATCTCCGGCACCGTTCACGACGGATACGGCGACACGACCGGTTGGGCGGGCTGATCCACGAATACGAACTAGTGGCTTGGGGCGTGTCTCGAGTTTCCGGACATTACGAGTTGTAGATGGCATGGTCGGTCCTCGAATGGCTCCTTTTGGGTTGCGATGGGCTACCGGTCGACGTCTTTGGCAGGAACACGTCATGACCCGGGCTCTGACTGGCGTCCCTACAGCAGACCCACTCCGATGGCCACCCCGACGAGGACGAGGACGGCACCGCCGACCAGCTCGCTCCGCCGCCCGAGCCGGGCCCCGAGCCGCCCACCGATTTCTAGACCCACCAACGAGAGCGCAACGCTGACCCCAGCAATGGTGACCGCTGCGACCACGAGGTTGACGTGGTAGGCGCCGAGAGCGAAACCGATGACCAGATTGTCGATGCTCAGCGCCCCACCGATCAGAACGAGTTGCCTGACGCTCGGCTCTGGGCTCTTGGTCTCCCCTCGATCGTCGAGGAGTCCGGTGACGATGGCATAGGCACCAGCGAGACCGAGCAATGCGCCTGCGACAGGTTTGGCGGTGCCGCCCAAATCATGGGCCAGTGAGCGACCGAGCAAGAGACCTACGACGGGCATGACGCCTTCGAAGACCCCGAAGATCAGGGCGACTCGAAGGCGCAGCTTCGAGTCGACACCGGAGACGCCGAGAGCCGTCGAAGCGGCGAAGTTGTCCAGACCCACCGACACCGCAACCAGGAGCAGCGCGAGCACCCCCGTGACGTTACCGGCGTGGCCGGTCCCTACCCACGAGGATCGGAGTGCCCAGGGCGAAAAGATCCCGATTCGATTCCATTCTAAGGCGCCGCGACTCACCGGACGGTAGCCGAGACTGATACCGTCGCCCATGGCTCGATCGGTGCCCAACCAGGATCGTCTCGCCGCCCTTGACCAGGAAGTCGCCCCAGCCCCCAGTTCTCGCGGTCGTGGCAAGCACGCCAAGTCCCGGCGTTTCAAAGAGACCAAACGGCCCTGATCTTCGTCGCCGTGCTTGTCGTGATCCTGGCGACGAGCGGGGTCGGATACGCAACGATCCACAGTGGTAGCGGACGCCAAGAGTGCCGGCAGGCAGGTACGACGAGACGCTCGTCTACGCGTTCGATAGCGATGGCAACCCCCAAGACCTCCTGGACGGCTTCGTCTATCCCGGCGGGGACAAGTACCTCTACGAGGTCGAACCAGAAGGAGACCTACTCCCGGACCTGGAAGGACCCATCCGGATTTCCAGAGCCTTCAAAGCGGCAACCAGCAAGGCATGCTTGCATGGCCTGATTGGGGCCCAGCTCGGTCAAACGGCGGCCGTCGGTGGTTCGAGCCCGCTGGTACTGGTCTCCACGGTGGCTTCGGCAGCCGCCCTGGCGGCCAACGTCCAGACACCAGTCGTTAGCCAGTTCTTCGGCTGCACGCCCCTGGGCTCTTGACCGTTTGGGCCGTTCCCCGGCCTCGGCGCTCGGCGAGATCTGGGATCTCGTGGCGCTGCGGGCGGGTCTGCCGGGGCGAATCCAGGAGGCGAGTTCTAGCGCCTGAATCCCGAGAGGTCGTCGAAGACGTCGGCTCTGCACTGAGGCTCATGTTGCCGGTCTTGCCATTGCCAGGTGTAGGGCACCAAAACCCCAATAGGGCCTCTGGACTGGCACTTCTCGTCGGTCCTCGGCTTGTGGGTGCCGAAAATGTCATCCGGCCGGTCACGCCACCAGTCGGTATTCGTGGATCAGACCGAAGACGGCATCGCTGCGGTGTAGCCGCGTAGGGCCGGGATGATCGGCTGCAGGCGGGATGCTCGGCAAGTGCGGGGCCTGTTGACCCAGGGCCCGGTGCGGCCGGTGCCCGTTGTAATGGGCGACGTACCTGGCCAGGACGCGTTCGAGGCGCCGACGACCGAAGATCAACGTTCGGTCGAGGCACTCACGGCAGACGGTGCCGACGAAGCGTTCGGCGAAGGCGTTGGCCCGTGGTGCCCTGACCGGTGTGCGAATGATGCGGACACCTTCTGCCTTGTAGACCTCGCCGAAGCTCGAGTTGAACTTGGCGTCCCGGTCACGTAGACGCGTCGGGTCTCGAGCTCGATGGAGAAGAGTACGTCGAGGCGCTTCAGCAGCACCGCGTCGACCGAGAAGAAGTCGCAGGCCAGCATCGATGCCGCCTGGGTACGAAGGAACTCAGCCCAGGTGGG
>Ga0182010_10000403_pt1 | contig 24885 bp, 29 predicted proteins | sample 611E1MmetaG_FD_120488 | JGI IMG/M metagenome (GOLD analysis project Ga0182010, IMG submission 120488) | Permafrost microbial communities from Stordalen Mire, Sweden - 611E1M metaG | ecosystem: Environmental > Terrestrial > Soil > Wetlands > Permafrost | place: Sweden: Stordalen | collected... | reverse complement strand
GGGACCGCCATGATCTGCACAACATCAGCTACCGACAGCCGCGATCGCTGGCGGTCGCGCTAGGGCGGGATCGCGGAGTCCTCTCTCGTCCCCGACGAAGGTCGCCGCGGCCACTGTTCCACCCATCATTCAGCCCAGTGTCGAGTCAGCGTCAGCTAGGCCGACGGAGTCTGGTCGCCGTCGTGGATGTTTCCAGTCCACGATGTCCCGTCCCACCAGCGCAGCGGAGCCTGCTTCCAGGGGTCGGTGTACCAGCCAGCACTGGCTGTCTCGACGGATTGCTCGGCAGCTGCAGGTGCTGGTTCAGGAGAAGGGCTGATCGTTGCGGGCTGTGGCTGCACCTGCGCTGGCTCAGGTGGGCGGTGCCTGTCGAGTTCGTCGAGTCCGTCCTTCAACTCGGCGATGAAGGTGTCGATCGTTCCCCGAAAGTGAGCGAGGGCAAGATCACAGTGGAAGTCGAAGGAACCGAGAGGTCCGGCCCGTAGTGGATGGTTGTGGGCTTCTGGCGGTTGGAGACCGAGAAGGTCGTCGAGCCTGTTGCATCGTCATGCTCAAACCCGATCAGCTTGGCAAATGCGCACTCGCGGGTCTGCTTGCTGCCCTGGAAGATCACGCGCTGGTTCGTGATGAACACGGTCACGGTGTCGATGGCTGTCGGCGTTGGTGTACCCAGGACGAAGTGACCCTTGTTCCCCTGACGCGGTAGCGAACGGTGCGTCCACCGAGGCTGCCGATCGGGATTGAAACTCCCTGTGACGTCCCTTCGTAGTGCCCAGCACCCCTGCGTTCTTCGATGAGGGCCACGTCGGTGACCTGGTAGAAGACGGCCTCGCTCGCTTTCAGCATGATGTTGTCTGCGCTCGTGCCCTCAAAGTGCTCGGCCAAGTCGAGCAGCTGGGCCTGGGCATCACGTTCGGCTTGCCAGGCCGCGAGGGCACTCTGGTACTCCTTCGCCGCCTTCTTGGCCCGATGATCTTCAGACACGTTCCGCACCTCCGTCGTCGAAGCTCCCATGGCAAAGGCAAGCCATGTCCAGATAGGCTCCATTGCCAATCGCCTGCATCATCGCAGGTGGCGGCAAGGCCCCACGTCAAGGGGACTCAGTCGGCTCCCGGGCCGTCGCCACGATTGACTCGGTCATGCGGTCCAGCGAATCATCCACCGCAGGAGCTCAGATTTCGGACTCTTCGGGCGTCGCTGGTGCTTCCGATGACAACCCCGGCACGTTGGAGAACAGGCCCCCGTCGACCAGCTTCTCGGCGTAGGCCATCAACTCGTCGTCGTCCATCTCCGCGATGGTCATGTCCTCGGGCTGAGGCACCGCCTTGATGAGTCGCTTGGTCACGACGTTCCATCCCTCCCGCGTACTTCGACCGCCATCGACATGATCACGATGTGCTCACTTCTCGGGTTCCGAGGGCGGTAGCTTGCTCTGGGCGCCCCGGCGAGCTCCGTCTTCGTATGCCTGCTTCTTGACGGCGTCCAGCTGCAGCTGGGTGGGCTGGAACGAATCCCCCCCACCAGGGTTTTCCTGCCTCCTTCATCTCGTCGGTGAGGACGAAGTCCTCGGGGGCGTCCTTAGGAATCTCTCCGGCCAGGACCTGCATGACGTGTTTGTGGACGTGCTCGACGCGGGCGATGGACTCTACCTTCAGGGTTTCTTCGTCCTTCTCAGGCATGGTGCCCTCCTGGCCTCCCTTCGACGGCACGAATCCAAGGGCCGGAGGTAGAGAGATTTCTGGAATCTTCAGGTTGGGTCGAAGCTTGCTATAGGCATCGCACGCAGCCTTCAGGGTCTTCATCTCGCGGTAGCTGCACGGCTTGTTGGTGGACAGGCCTAACAGTTCAAGAGCCTTCAGCGGTTCAGCCCACCTGAGGTCCGATGTTTCGCCGTTGTCCGCCAAGGCTTTGGGTTCCACCAGCCCCTTGAGGTCCTCGCCAAGGTAGTAGTGGTTGATAGTGCCGTGGTCGACGCTGACGAAGCCACCAGGAACATGGCCCACGATGGCGGGGACGCGGCCTGTCTCCTCGGCTGTCTCCCTCATGGCCGTGGTCAGCGGGTGCTCGCCTGGCTCCGACGTCCCCTTGGAAAACTGCCAGGTGTGGCCAGCGAAGTGGTTCCTTGGTTCTCGGAGCAACACCTCGCCTCTGTGGTTGAACATGACGATGCCGTAGCGGTGTTTGTACTCCTGGCCTTTCTTGATCGGCCCCACTCGCCCTCAGCGTGGAGGTCACGGCCCAGGTACTCCTCGCCGCGGTTCTTCTCTTGGCCGTTGACAGTGTCCATTGAGGTTTGCGTTGCGCCTTCATCGGCGTGGCTGCTGTGAAGAGCTTCCCAGATCGTCCAGTATTGAGCGTCACGGAAACCCAAAATGGTTTCCCGTCGCAGGGTTTCTGGGTCCTCGTTAGGCATGGTGCCCTCTTTCCTCCCACTCCAGTGTACGAAACCTGACAAGAAGGCCATGCCGGTAGACCAACCGGGGAAATGGTGCGGTCAGGGGTTCCGGTCTGCGTCGTGGCGTCAGTGACCGACAGAGTGATAAGCGTTGCGGCTTGTCACCTGGCTTCCAGTTGCTCAGGTCACCCGCGTGCTCGATAGACGCTTCGACATGATGGCGTTTGCCGGCCTTGGCCGTGAACGTCCCCTGGAACACCACGGGCAGGGGGCAGGGGGCAGTGGTGCGGGCTTCCCTGAGCACCTGGGGTCACGCTCCTGACCGTGCGGACGCCCTGGCCCGGCTTGGTGATGAAGGCGTCGGCGTTGTGGATCATGGAGTGATGTGATTCCATCAGATCGGCCATGGCGGGCGGGAACACCCCTGGCGAACTTGGGACGTTCGACCCTATGTGGCCGTATTGGCGTCGGCGTAGGTTCGACGCATGAAGTACGGCGGGTGGTCACAGTGCTCATGCTGGCCGCGATGGTCAGTTCGCTCGGTGGTCTTCGTCCGGTGGCAAAGGGGCGCAAAGTGAGAGCATGGAGGGAACAATGAGCGACACTTCGCAGGGGCCAGGCTGGTGGCAGGCATCGGACGGGAAGTGGTACGCCCCCCAACTATCGGCAACCCCGCAGGCAGATCTTGTACCACCTCAGCCTGCCACTGTCGCCCCAGCATCGGGTAGCGACACTGCGCAGGGGCCAGGCTGGTGGCAGGCATCGGACGGGAAGTGGTACGCGCCGCAGCCGCAGCAGGCTCCTGCTTCGGCACAAGTTGGGGGCGACATGCCTCCGCAACCTGGATGGTGGCGGGCAACGGACGGAAACTGGTATCCGCCGCAGGCACCTCCGGGTCAAGCCCCGAAGAAGCCGGTCTACAAGAGGGTGTGGTTCTGGTTGCTGGTCGTAGTGGCACTGGGGATCGGTGGTTGCGTGACCATCCTCAGCGTCGCCACAACAGCGGTCAACAAGGCAATCACGACGAACCACACGGTTGTCTACTCGGTCACCGGGTCGGGCACAGCAGACATCACTTACGACTCATATACGAACGGGAACAGCGGTAGTGCCCAGGACAACGGTGCTGCGCTTCCATGGTCGAAGACCGTCAACGGGTCTGGCATATTCAACGTCTACAGCCTGAGTGCCCAAGCTCAGACGGGCACATCCATCAGCTGCACGATCACGGTCGACGGCAAGCAGGTCGCGAACCATACGTCTACAGGGCAGTACGCGGTGGTGGAGTGCTCGGGAAGCGCATCCTGACACCGAGCCGTGCCCTGACGGAAGATCGCCGTCAACCGGGGTGGATCATCCAGCAGGGTCCAGGTGCCGATAGATCGTCTTCCGACTTACACCCAGAGTCCTTGCGATGGCCTCCACGGTGTGCTCCCTGGAGTCGTACATCTGGCGCGCCACCATCACCTTGTCGGCGGTCATGACGGGAGGACGACCACCTACACGGCCCCGTGCTCTGGCAACCGCCAGACCGGCCAGAGTCCGTTCTCTGATGAGGTCACGTTCAAACTCGGCCAGGGCACCCATGATGGAGAAGAACAGCTTGCCGTTGGCCGTGGTCGTGTCGATGGACTCCGTCAGGCTCCGAAAGCCAACGCCCTTCTCGGCCAACTCCTCGACGAGGGCGATCAGGTTTTTCAGGGACCGACCGAGGCGATCCAACCGCCAGACCACCACGATGTCGCCAGGGCGAAGCTGGTCGAGCATCCGGTCAAGCTGGGGGCGGTTCGCCAGGGAACCCGACGCCTTGTCCGTGAAGACCTTCAGGCACCCTGATTTCTTCAGGGCATCTACCTGAAGCTCGGCATTCTGGTCGTCGGTACTCACCCGTGCGTACCCGATCAAAGTTGTCATGGCCGCCTTGTATCGTAAACGGTACACCGACGCATTAGTGACACACTGATTACGCACAAGGGTTGTGGCCCACACTTCTCATCCTCATGATGATGTCGTTGGCAGCGGGACCAACCCAGTCGTTTGTGCGCCATGCCGCCACTGGGACGATGCGAGGCCGCCCCTCTTCCACCCTTCACCCGGTTCGTGAACCGGGCAGTACTACTGACAACGGTCTTTCGGCCCTGGTCGACGACATCGGCCCGGAAGAAGATACTGAAGACCCTCACTCACTCAGCCAGCGGGACGGATACGCCGGGGCGGGCCTATTAGGCACTCGCTGGCTGAATAGGGGCGATTGGGACAACCTGAATGGCCCTCGGCTCCGCCTAGTCGAGGGCTTTTCGGGTTGCCACGCTGGCCCTCGGGCACGCCTCTTCGCTCCACGTTCACCTCGTCAGCGGTCGTCACCACCCATTCGGCCTGAGTCGTAGAGAGCAGGAATAGCGGCGATGGCGGCTGCCATCGCAATTAGCGGCAACACGATGGTCAAGGTCACAGAGCGCCAAGCAGTTGGACGGAGATTCTGTTTACCTCCTACTCATGCGGCAGAAACGCTGCATGGGACCGACCTGGAACTGACCGGCGACCTGCGCGCCACCATCGGCAAGACCATCGCTGGCATGTCCCGCGCCCTCGCTTCCGACTGGCATGAATGGGCCGCCCGTCACCTACAGACCGACCACGCCGACCCGGACGGTGGGGTATCCGCGATTCTGTGAGACACCTCGGCCATCATGGCCCGATGACAAAGAAGCGAGCCGGATGGCCCAACCTCAACCCCGCCGTCAGTAGAGGCACCGCGCCCCTTGTGAACTTCCGGCTCACCGGCAGTGTGTCCTCCGAGTTGGACGCCGCCGCCGCCCGCCGTGGGATTACCCGCAGCGAAGCAATCCGCCGAGCCTTGGCCGACTGGCTGGCCGCTGACAAGGCCGTGAGCGCATGACGCTGACAACGGACGATGTGCGCATGGCCGAGGCTCACCGCGAGCTGCTCGACGCCTACCGGCAGAACCACAAAGACGCAGTGAAAGCTGGCGACCGTGCCGAGGCCGACCGCTGGGCGCGATCACTGCGCGACCTTCGCCGCCTCGACCGCCGATTGGTCGTCGCTCCATCGTGGCTCTCGACTCGCCGCCGTGGTGACAGTGGAACCGTGGTGACAGGGGAGCCGGAGGCAGCAAGGGTGAACGCAACATGATCCACCGGGCATGGCTACTGCTCAACCTTGCGCTGACCTGGCTGCTGGGTCGGGTTCTCCGGGTGGCGCACCGATGACCCTGACCGCCAATAGATAGGTGGGGCACCCGCGGAACCATCCGGCCCGATTACGGGGCACAGGGGCGATCCTGCGCGGATCTGATCTGTGACAATTGCACGTTGGGCCCCGTTGAAGGAGAAGATCCGACACCTGTAGACCCTCAGATCGAGGCGTGGGTCACCGCGGCCATGCCGTCGATCAAGTCACTGTTGGCGGCGACCAGCCGGGTGACCGAAGTGGTGCGCCGTGGACCGGACGCCACCCAGGCCGCCGCCACCCAGGCCGCCGCCACCGCTCTCCACGCCCGAGAGTGGCACTCCGGTCACCTCTGCCCGGACCCAGCCATCGGTGAGGAGTTCACCGCCGCGTTCGACGCGTTCACGGCGCTGGCCGACGAGTGCGCCGTCGCCGCCAAGAGCATTCCCGGCTATAGCTCCCACGCCCTCGACGAGAGCGCCGGACAGGCCGTCGCTGGTCTGATGACCGCGATGTACTCGACCAGGTCAGCCGAGAGGTAGCTCAGACTCCCCGGCACCTCCTCATCCCCATGCTGAACCCCGGCGGGGCACTGGCTCGATCCTGTGCGCAATCGGGCAGTCAGGGGGTGCCCCCGACCGGCACGACTGGAGCAGGCCTTGACCAGCCAGCGAAAGACCCCCGGACGGAAGCCGGGGGCCATCCGCCAAGTTGAATGGGACGGTCAGCTCTCCGTGAACGTCTGGTCGCCCCCGGAGGTCGTGCCGCTGCTGTTGGTCGCCACGACTTGATAGTGGTAGGTAGTGCCTGACGCAAGCGGCCCGGCCAGAGTGACCGCAAGGCCCTCGGGCCCGATCCCCGATCCAGCGCTTGCGGTGGCGGACACCGAGGTGTAGCTGGTCGTGGTGCCGTACTCGACGTAGTACTGCGTCGAGAGGCCGTTGGGATTGATCAGCACGCCCACCGTCGCCGTCGGTGACGTGGTGGCGATTGCCGGTCCGGTGAAGGCCACCGGTGTAAGCGAGACATAGACGTTGGTCGTGGCCCCACTGATCGAGTTGGACGCCAGCCCTGCCGCATTGACGCTCGCTGAGAGCCAGATGCCGATCTGGTTTCCGTGGATGTGGTTCCCGGCGATGACCATATCGACGTGTACGGCCGAGAACACAAGGATCGCCGTCGTGGCGAAGTCCGGGTCGGTGGAGGGTCCGTCGAGGCCGTCACCGCCGATGTTGTTCTTCCCGAAGTCATTGCCCACAACCCGGTTGCCGCTCACGTACTCCCCGCCGGTGTAGTGGGCGTGGATCGTAAAGCCGGACTGGCCGCTGCCGGTGATGTAGTTGTTGGCGACGGTGTTGTTATAGGAGGCTGAACCAGCGCTTGGAGCGAAGATGCCGATCCCCGAGCCACTGCCGCCGTAGGGCGGGACGACGAAGCTGCCGTTGTCGATCGACATGTTGCCGATCACGAGGTTGCCGTAGATGCCGCCGGTCTTCGGGGTGAGCGCTCCCGTCGTGTACGTGCTGTCCGGGTTCTGCGTGTACGCCACGGCAAAGTGATTGTGTGAGGGGAGCACGATCCCGCACTCGTAGATGTTGTGGGCGACGAAGTTGTTGGCGACGACATTTCCGTAGTTCGGGCCGAAGTCGTCGGTGATCAGGATGCCGTCGTCGTTGTTGGTGACCTCGTTCCCCTCGACGAACGACTGGGCAACAGTGTTGATGTGGATACCACCACCACAGTCACCCGGATAGAGCCCGGTGGCGACACATTGGTGGGTGACCGGATCACCGCCCTGGTCGTTGGCGTTGACCACGTTGTTCTCGATCGCGAGACCGGTGATCGGTTGGAGCGCCTGGGACGGGTCCGTCAATGGGAACGGTAGGGCTGCCGTTCCGGGGGGTTCGGCGAGAATCCCCTCGCCGAGAGCTCCGGTCACCGTGAATCCCTTGACGGCGACGTTCGAGCTCGTGATCACGATGCCGTTCGATAGTCCCGAGGCATTGATGGTCGCGTCGCGCCCCACGAGCGAAACCGCCTTGTTGACGAGGACGTCCTCGCTGTAGGTGCCGGGGCAGACCAGGATGGTGTCACCTGGGTGGGCGGCAGCGACAGCCGCGCCGATGGTGGAGAACTGCGCATTGCCGCAACCGCCGCCGTGGTTGTAGGCAGAGGCGGATTGGACGTCGTGATTGGACACCACCAGGGCCCGACCGTAGCCACCCCAACTTCCCTGGTCGGCTGCCGCCGAGCCGGCTCCGGCGGCGACAGCTCCGGTAATCAGGGCGACAGCGGCGACGCCTTGGACAATTCGAGACTTGAAGCGCATGGTTCCTCCTTGGATGTTCGAGTCCGCCGACCCATTGCAGACGTCCCTGCATCGCCCCTTGGACCAAGATGAACCAAGGAACCACTGTTTGCAACCGCAATCACGGTGAGTGGTCGGTGGCGTCAAAGAGTCGAGACGTTGTTGTCATCGCCGACGTGGGCCGGCAGGCATCGGTAACCACCGAGAGTGATGCGAGGTGGGCGTACTGCCTGTCCGTTGGTGCGGTACCTAGGGCGACCGTCAGCACTGTGCCGTCGCCGAGCGGTCAATGTCCCCGATCAACTTATGGGCTGGGCCGCAGAGGTCGAGGGCGAGGATGGGGCAGACTCGAGGGTCCTCAGCCTGCACGGCCGAGGTGCCGAGCCACCGCCCTCGATTGTGAAGGCTGCGCCGGTATCAACTGAACTGGGGCACTCTGGCCGGTGCCCATCGGGCTCCAGCTGACATACCGGTCAGAGAGGCGAGAACGCCGGCGTTGATGCCCCTGAGGGCAGTCGGTGGCGGGTTTCATTGTTAGCGGTGTGGCACTCCACCCTGAAGGCTGCCAACACCGACATGGACACCCACGACTTGCGCCACTTTTTCGCCTCCGCGCTCATCGCCGGGGGCGCGTCAGTGAAGCAGGTCCAGGTCGTTCTTGGCCATTCCAGCCCGAACATCACGCTCCGCTACTACGCCCACTTGTGGCCCGGTGACGAGGACAGGACGCGTGCCGTCATGGACACCACCTTGAACGTCTTGCGGACTACTTGCGGATTGGAGCAGCTGGATGAGAGCGAAGTACCTGCTCAGACGGGATAAGAGCGGCCGAGTTACTTCTTGGTCTCCCAGAAGATCCCGTCGATCTCCGCGATCTGGGCCAGCAGCCGGTCCGCGACCGCGACGTCATTGGCCTTCTTGGACTCGCCCGCCGTCTTGGTGGCCTTCCAGAAGAGGTCGTGCAGCTGCGGGAACTTCTCGAGGTGCTCCGGCTTGAAGTAGTCGGTCCACAGCACCCACAGGTGATGCTTGACCAGTTCGGCTCGCTCTTCCTTGATGATGGTGGCCCGGATCTTGAAGGTCTCGTCGTCAGAGGCGTTGAACTTCTCGATGGTGGCCTTGACCGACTCCGCCTCGATGCGCGCCTGAGCCGGGTCGTAGACACCACAGGGAAGGTCACAGTGGGCGTGTGCCACCTGGGGTGGGGACAGCCGGTCGGCGATGGCGAGCAGGTGGTCTGCGATATGCATGAACAAGGCTCCTTTGCTTCGGTAGAGGACGAAGGTCATCTGGTACAGACTGGGACATGTTGCAACTTCCGGCCACCTTACCCAGGTTCGTGGACGAACGAACCAGGAGGTCGGCGCGGCGCCCCGGCCGATCCCGCCGGACCGAGGACCCCTCCCACCCCGGCCGGGCCACCGGCCCCGGCTGCGGGGCGGCGCCCGCCCGCCTCCTGGTTGCCGGGGCGGCACTGGCCCTGGCCTCGGTCGCCGTCCGCCGGTCGGTCCACCGGGTGGTGGTGTCCGGGACCTCGATGGCGCCTGCGTTGCAACCGGGTGACCGGTTGGTGGTGGTGAGCGTTCCCTGGGTCCGGCAGCCGTGGCCCAGGCCCGGCGACGTCGTCGCCGTGCGCGATCCCAGGCAGGCATCGCGCCTCCTGGTCAAGAGAGTGGCCTCGGTCCGGCCCGATGCCGGCACCCTCGAGGTGGCGGGCGATGCCCGCGAGCACAGCACCGACAGCCGGGCATTCGGCCCGGTGCCCCGGGGCTCCATCGTGGGCCGGGCGGTCTACCGGTACGCCCCCGCAGGCCGCAGCGGCCGTGGCCCGTGGCCGGAGGAGTACCATCGGGCGTGATGCAGAGCCACCGGGACGACCTCAGCCGCCTTCTGACCGATACCTATCTCGATGGAATCGAGGCCAGGTCGCTGAGCGACATCCGGGCCATGCGCACCGAGTGCCAGCAGGCCGAGGTGGCACTCTCCTACCTCCGTCGGCTGATCCAGGGACGGCTCGACATCGTCCACGCCTATCTCGACCGTCCGGGGGACGGTGCCTCTTCGGACCTGGCGTCCCTGGTGAACGACCTGCCGGCCATCCTCTCCTCGGGCCCCGGTCGCCCGGCAGGCCCTGGCAGGCTGCCCATGCTGCTCGCCCCCGACACCGAGGAGTCGGATCTCACCGCTGAGCTCGATGCCGTGCTCGACGCCGACCAGATAGGCCGGCTGGCCGATCTGGACGTCGGGGCGCTGGGCGACCGGGCCACCCGGCTCGAGAACCTCGAGCACCGGGTGTCCGCCGATCGACGGGCGCTGCACGAGCGGATCGACCGGCTCCAGGCCGAACTGGTCGATCGGCACAAGACAGGGCGCGCCTCGGTAGACGGCCTGCTGTCATGAAGGACCCGGCACGGCAGGATGGCACCCAGTTCGTGAAGGAGCTCCCCGAACGATTCAACGAACTGGGTTCGTTCATCCGGGAGCAACGGAGTTCGGCCAGGCTTTCCCTGCGTCGGCTGTCGGAGCTGGCCGGGATCTCCAACCCCTATCTCAGCCAGATCGAACGGGGTCTCCGCCGGCCGTCGGCCGAGATCCTGCAGCAGATCGCCAAGGCGCTCCGCATCTCCGCGGAGACGCTCTACGTCCAGGCCGGCATTCTCGAGAAGCCCACCGGGGACACCGACCTCTCCCGCCATATCTTCGCCGACCACCACCTGACCGAAGAGCAGCGCCAGGCGATGTTGCGGATCTACCTCTCCTTCCGCCACGAGAACAACAACCAGGACGATCACGACCTGGTGTCGACGCAGGCGGAAACGGGCCCCGCCGGACCCGACGGTCCGGCTGGTGCCGAGGGCGGCCGGGGCCATCCGGGCACCCGGGGCGCCGGACAGTCGGCGCGTGCCGCGGCCGTCGGCGACCATGCCTTGGCCCGCAACGGAAGCGCCCCCCCCGGTGGCGAGTCCGCCTCCGCCGCAGGCTGAACGCCACCTCCCGGTAGGATCGTCGACGCATGAGGCGACTGGCTGTACTTTCACTTCACACCTCGCCCCTGGCCCAACCAGGCACTGGAGACGGTGGCGGCATGAACGTCTACGTGCGCGAGCTCTCCTGCGCGCTCGCCCGCGCCGGTGTGGAGTGCGACGTGTTCACCCGTGCGTGGTCCGACGACCTCCCCGGCACCATGAGCATCGAGCCCGGATTCCGGGTGCACCACGTGTCGGCCGGCCCGCCCGCGCCGATCGCCAAGGAGTCACTGCCCGAGGTCGTTGATGAGTTCGCCGACGGGGTGCTCAAGCGGATGAGCGGCTCGGGAGCCTTCGGGACCGCCGAGGACCTCCCCTTCGACGCCGTCCACGCCAACTACTGGCTGAGCGGTGTGGCCGGTCACCTGATCAAGCACCAGTTGAACCTCCCGCTCGTCTCGACGTTCCACACCCTCGACCGGGTCAAGGCCGAGGCCAGCCCCGAGGAAGTGGAGGCCGACTCCTCCCATCGTCGGGCCGAAGCCGAGGCGGCCGTCATCCGCTGCTCCGACATGGTGCTGGCCTCGTGCTCGGTCGAGGCCACCCAGATCACCGACCTCTACCACGCCGATCCGTCCCGGATCCGCATCGTGGCCCCCGGAGTCGAGCACGCCTTCTTCGGACCGGGCGACCGGAGGCAGGCTCGCCGGGCGTTGGACCTGCCCAGCCGGGGCCCCCTGCTCCTCTTCGTCGGCCGCATCCAGCCGTTGAAAGGGCTGGCGGTGGCCGTCCGGACGCTGGCCGCACTCATCGAGGACCATCCTGATGCCCATCTGGTCGTGGTCGGGGGTCCCAGTGGTCCGCACGGTGACGCCGAGGTTGCCCGCGTCCACTCGCTGGTCGATTCCCTCGGCCTCGGGGAGCATGTGTTCTTCGTGCCACCCCGCCTCCACGAGCTCCTCTCCACTTACTACCGGGCCGCCGATGTCTGCCTGGTGCCCAGCAGGTCCGAGTCCTTCGGGCTGGTCGCCCTCGAGGCGGCGGCCTGCGGCACCCCGGTGGTGGCCTCGGACGTGGGGGGCCTCCGCAGCCTCATCGACCACGGTCGCACCGGCTATCTCGTCGAGGACCCCTCGCCGGAGGCCTTCGCCGGCTGGGTGCGCCAGATCCTCGCCGAGCCGCTGTTGGCCGAGCGCTTGAGCACCGGGTCCGTTCTGCGAGCACGTCGGTACACCTGGGCCAGAGCCGCCCACCTGCTCCGTGAGATCTACGACGAGCTGACGGTGGGTCGGCTCGTCGAGTGCTCGTGAGCGACCAGTGGGGAGGCATCCTCGGCCCCGAGGAGCGTGAGGCGGTCTGCACGCTCATCGACGCGTGGGCCGCCCGTGAGCTGGCGGCCGGGGGCGCGCTGGTGGCGGTCGACCGCCAGCAGGGGGGCGACCCGGTGACGGGAGCTCCCCGTTGGTACCTCCGACTGCGTGGGGACGAAAAGGAGTTCGTCACGGTCTGGCTGACCCTGCGCCAGCGGACCCTCCGCCACGAGACGCAGTTCATGCCCGGTCCCGAGACGAACATCGAGGCGACGTGGGAGTACCTGCTGAAGAGGAACGCCGACCTGATCGGGATGTCCTTCGCCCTGGGCGACGAGGACGCCGTCTACCTGGTCGGACGAGTGCCGGTGGCCCGGGTCGACGACGAGGAGCTGGACCGGATCGTGGGAGCGTCGCTGGCCTACACCGACGAGTGCTTCCCGACGGCGATGTCCATCGGGTACGAGGGGCGGTACCGGCGCCGTCCGCCCTCGGAGCGGTTGCCCACTGCCTGAGCGCTGGCCTCCTCGGTGGGCCCGGCGGCCGGCTGGCAACCGGCGACCGCATCCGGACCCTCTCGGGCCCACTGGTAGCGTTCCGACATGGCACCGAAGCTCTTGTTGGTCGGGGGCGGAAAGATGGGCTCCGCCCTCCTGACCGGCCTCCTCGCCGGCGGCTGGGCCCCGGTGGAGGACCTGGCGGTGAGCGAGCCGGACCAGGCTCAGCGCCGGCGGCTGGCCGACGCCCACCCCGGGCTCACGGTCGTCGACGGGCCGATCGGCGTCCCCGATGCCGTGCTGGCCGTCAAGCCGGAACTGGCCGAAGCGGTCCTACGCACGCTGGCCGCGGCGGGGGTGAGGCGGGTGCTGTCCATCGTGGCCGGGGTGTCCGCCGCCCGCCTCGAGGCTGCTCTCGACCCGGGCAGCGTTGTCGTGCGCGCCATGCCCAACACGCCATCGCTGATCGGTGCCGGCGTGGCCGGGCTGTCCGGGGGCAGCATGGCGACGGCCGGCGACCTCGATTGGGCGGAGGGGATCCTCGGGGCGGTCGGCACCGTGGTGCGGCTGCCCGAGCGCCAACTCGATGCCGTGACCGGCATCTCCGGGTCGGGACCGGCCTACGTGTTTCTGGTGGCCGAGGCGATGATCGAGGCGGGGGTCACCGCGGGGCTCACCCGCGAGGTGAGCCGTCAACTGGTGGTGGGCACCATCCTCGGCTCCGCCCGGATGATGGCCGAGACCGACGAGGAGCCGGCCGACCTGCGGGCCGCAGTGACCTCGCCCGGGGGGACCACAGCGGCGGCGGTGCGCACGCTGGAGTTCAAGGCGGTGCGCTCGGCCTTCATCGAGGCTGTGGCGGCAGCCACGGAACGCTCCCGGCAGATGGGCCGATGACCGCCGCAGTAGTCGGCGCGACCGGGTCCGATGGCGCCGGGCGCCGGGCGCCGCGGGCAGTGCTCACCGTGGCCGCCGCGGGGGTGTCGGTCGCCGTCCTGTTGACAGGCTGCGGCAGCTCGTCATCGACGTCCACCACGACCTCCCGGCCGGTGACGACAACAACCACCTCGACCACGCTGTCGCCGGCGCAGGCGGCCGCACTCCAGCCGCTGCTGCTGACCGCGGCCGACTTCCCCGCCGGCTGGGCGCTCGACTCGGGTCCGGGTGCGGGGAGCACCCAGGGCGCCCCGGGATGCGTGGCCGACCTCGCCATCATCAAGGGGTCGGCCACCCGGGCCACCGTAGTGTTCCTCGGCCCGAAGACCGACCCCGCCGACGCGATCCAGACGGTGGCGTCGTTCTCACCGGGGCTGGCTTTGCAGTCGGCCAAGGTGCTCCGCTCCGTCTTCCAGTCGTGCCAAGGCACGCTCAGTCAGGGCGAGCAGTCGGCCAAGGTGGTCGTGACCCCCCTCCACACCGCAGCGACGGGGGATGCGGGCTTTGCCTCCCAGATGACGCTGAGCGCCGGCGGGCAGCAGGCGTACTTCGACGCCTACTACGCGGTGAAGGGCGACCTCGCCACCTTCCTCGGGTGGTACTCACCGTCGAGTTCGACCACCACGTTCGAGCAGATGGCCACCAAGGCGTCGGCCAGGCTCTGATCGGATCGAGCGGCATGCGCCACGGGCCATGGTGGGACGGGCCCTGTGTCCGGGTGCCGGTGCCGTCCCCTGGTGGGCTGGTCGCGGGGGCCTGAGGTGGACGGTTCCCCGCCACCGGCCGTCTTCTTCCTTTCCGACTACGGCAGCACCGACGAGTTCGTCGGTGTGGTCCATGCCGTGCTGCACCGCCTGGCCCCGACGGTGCCGGTGATCGACCTCTCCCACCAGGTCCCGCCCTTCGACGTGGGCTCCGGCGCGTCCATGCTGGTCCGCAGTGCCCCCTACCTCGGGGCGGGAGTGGTGCTCGCCGTGGTGGACCCCGGGGTGGGCACCGATCGCCGGGCAGTGGCCATCGGCACCACCACCGGCCCTTCGGGCGGGCAGGGTGTGCCGGCGGGCCTGGGGGCGTCCGATCGACCGCACTGGCTGGTGGGGCCGGACAACGGGCTGCTGATCCCGATCGCAGCGGCCCTGGGGGGCGTCGACACGGTCGTCGCCCTCCTCCCGCCGAGCATGTGGCGTGGGGCCACCGGGCCCGAACCGGGCCCTGCCGACCACGCGGGCCCGAGCTTCGACGGACGGGACCTCTTCGCACCGGCCGTCGGCCATCTGGTCCTGGGCGGCGATCCTGCCGCCATCGGGACCGTCGTCGACCCCGACTCCCTGGTGGCGGGGGCCGCCCCCGTGACCGGCGATGAGCACGGTGTCGAGGCAGGGGCATCGAGATCGGACGTGCACACCTCGGTGGCGTGGATCGACCGATTCGGCAACGTGCAGCTGCGACTCCACCCTCAGGTGCTGGACGACGGAGGCCTGCTCGTCGGCGACCGTGCCTGGGTGTCGGTCGCGGACGGGCCGGGTCCGGCCGGGTCCGGCCGGGCAGGGGGCACGGGCGGCGGGTCGGCCCCGATGGTGACGGTGCGGCGGGTCAGCTCGTTCGGGGCGCTCGGCACGGGGGAGATGGGCCTGATGGCCGATGCGAACGGGCGGATGGCCCTGGTCCGCAACCAGTCGTCGGCCGCCCACCGTCTGGCGCTCTCCGGACCAGGTCACCGGGTGAGGATCTGGTGGCATCGGACGGAGGGTCCCCGGCGGTAGTCCCCGAGTGCGCCGGTTTTCCGCCGGGCACGGCGGGGTCCTACGATCGGTCCAGTGACGTCCGGCCCCATTCCACCGCCAAACGGAGAGCAGCCCGGTGCCACCGGGCCGGGTCGCCGCCGGATCCCGGAGGCGACCGTGGCCCGCCTGCCGGTCTACCAGCGCATCCTCGAGGAGCTGCTGCGATCGGGGACCACGACGGTCTCGTCGGAGCTGCTCGCCTCAGCGGCACAGGTCAACGCGGCCAAGGTGCGCAAGGACCTGTCCCTCCTGGGGTCGTTCGGGACCAGGGGGGCCGGCTACGACGCCGCCTTCCTCATCGAGCAGATCGATCGCGGGCTCGGGCTCGACCGGATCTGGCCGGTGGTGATCGCGGGGATCGGCCACCTGGGGAGGGCCTTGGCCCACTCGCAAGGGTTCGCCGCCCGCAACTTCAGAGTGGCGGCGCTGCTCGACAGCAATCCGGCCATCATCGGGGAGCAGGTGGACGGCGTCGTCGTGCGCCACCCCGACGACCTGTCGCAGATCGCCGGGGAGGAGCCTCTGTCCATCGGCGTGATCACCACGCCGGCCTCCGCGGCGCAGCGGGTGGCCGACCAGATGGTCGGTGCCGGGGTCCGATCCATCCTGAACTTCGCCCCTCAGATGCTGGAGGTCCCGCCCGAGGTCCTCCTCCGTTACGTCGATCTGAGCATCGAACTGCAGGTGATGAGCTTCTACCTGTCGCACCTGACCGGCGAGGGAGGGGAGGGCCGGATGCCGGTGATCCGGTCGATCGGGCTGAGCCCGAGCCCCCCGGAGTGAGGCTGCCCCTCGCACCGCGCCGGCCGGGTCGCACGCGGGGCGACTGGCGGTCGGGGTCGAGGGCCGCGAAGCTGGGGCGCTGACGGTGCTCCGCGGGTCGCCTGCCGATCACGCCCTACTCTTTGGGGATGGACGTGCGCTCGCAGGACCGTCCCCCGACAGAACCAGCAGAGACCGTGAGCCAGTGAACAACGACGAGATGCAAGGACGAGCCGAGGCGGTGCACGAGTGTCGGTGATCGTCGTCGGCCTCGAGCAGCGCCACGCCCCCCTCGATCTGCTCGAGCGGGTGACGGTGACCGAGAGCGCGCTGCCGAAGGCCCTCGGCCGGCTGCGGGACCAGTCCAACCTGTCCGAGGTGGTCATCCTCTCCACCTGCCTGCGCACCGAGGTCTACGCCGTGGTCGAGCGGTTCCACGACGGTGTCGCCGAGCTCCAGGAGTTCCTGGCCACGGTCAGCGGCAGCCCGGTCGACTCACTGGCCGAGCATCTCACCATCCGCTTCGACGACGACGTGACCGAACATCTGTTCACGGTGGCCGCCGGCCTGGACTCGGCCGTGCTGGGTGAGTCGGAGGTCTTGGGCCAGGTCCGCCGAGCGTGGGAGAAGGCCCAGCTCGAGCGGGTGTCGGGACCGATACTCGGTGCGCTCTTCCGTCATGCGGTCGAAACCGGCAAGCGGGTCCGGTCGGAGACGGCCATCGCCCGTGGCATCACCTCCCTTTCCCACGGGGCGGTCGCCCTGGGCGCAGATCGGCGGGAGAACGGCCTGGCCGGTGCCCGGATCCTGGTGGTCGGCGCGGGCGAGATGGGGGAGGGGGTGGCCCAGGCACTGGACGGCCACCGTCCCGCCAGCGTGGTGATCGCCAACCGCACCCCGGGTCGATCCGATGCGGTGGTCGCCGGCCTGCCCGACTCGACGGCCGACGAAGTGCGCACCGAGTCCCTCGAAGGCCTCGCCGGCCTGCTGGCCGCCGCCGACGTGGTCTTCACCACAGTGGGGACGAACCACCCGATCATCGATCGCCCCATGCTGGGGAGTGCAGTGGCCGAACGGGACACGGGCACCCCCCTGCTGGTGGTCGACCTGGGTGTGCCCCGCAATGTGGAGCCGTCGGCTGCGGAACTCGACGGTGTGGTCCTGTTGGACATGGACGTGCTGCGCGCCGCGGTGGCCGATGCCCTGTCCGGTCGACAGGAGGAGGTGGCAGGGGCCGCAGTAATCGTCGGCGACGAGGTCGAGCGGTACCGGGTCGCGTCACGGGCGCGTGATGCGGCACCGCTCGTCTCCGCGATCAGGGCAAGGACCGAGGAGGCCCGCCGGGCAGAGCTGGAACGGCAACGGTCGAAGCGGACGGGCCTGTCCGACGATCAGTGGGACGAGGTCGACGCGGTGACCCGGGCCATGGTGGCGAAGCTGCTGCATCAGCCGACGGTCGCCCTCAAGGGTGCCGCCGGTACACCGCGGGGCGAGCGTCTGGTCGAAGCGCTCCGGACGCTGTTCGACCTCTAGTCCGTGACCGGGCTCCTGCATCGTGACTGATCGGGCAGCACTGCGCCTGGCCACCCGGGGCTCACCCCTGGCGCTGTGGCAGGCGCACCGCGTGGCCGGTCTGCTCGAACGGGCCGGCGTCGCCTCGTCGCTGGTGGTGGTCGAGACCGAAGGCGACCGTCAGGTCGATGTCCCCCTCCAGCATCTGGGAGGCCAAGGCGTCTTCGTAAGGGAGGTGCAGGCGGCGGTGGTCCGGGGGGATGTCGATGCAGCCGTGCATTCGGCCAAGGACCTCCCAGCGTCGGAGGAGTTCGGCGTGCCCGGGTTGGTGCTGGCATGCTTCCCCGAGCGGGCCGATGCCCGCGACGTGCTGGTGGGCGGGGGGGTCCGGACCCTCCCCACCGGGTCTACAGTCGCCACCGGGTCCGCCCGGCGACGCGTGCAGTTGGCCAATCTCCGCCCCGACCTGACGTTCGCCGACCTGCGCGGCAACCTCGCCACCCGGCTGGCCGTGGTGGGCGAAGGGGGCGTGGCCGCCGTGGTGGTGGCACGGGCCGCCCTCGACCGGCTGGGCTGGGACCCTCCCGAGGGGATGGACCTCGAGGTCCTGGATCCGGCGACGATGCTCCCCCAGGTGGGACAGGGTGCGATCGCCGTGGAGTGCCGGGTCGACGACAGGGCGACCCGGGCCGCGCTCGGCGCCATCGACGATCCGGTGGTCCACCGGCTGGTCGACGCCGAGCGGGCCTTCCTTTCCGAGCTGGGTGGAGGGTGCACCTTGCCGGTGGGAGCCCATGCGGAGCTGGTGCGGGAGTCGGCCGCCAGCCCGGGGGGCGACGGGCCCCCCATCCGCCTGGCCGGGATGCTGGCCGGGTCCGACGGCCAGGTCGTGCTGCGCCACGAGCAGACCGGCGACCGGGGCGACGCGCTCGGCCGCGCCGTGGCGCGCTTCCTCCTCGACGACGCCGGCGGAAGTGACCTCGCCGAGTGGGCGTCGTCGCCCGACGACGGGGACCCGGAGCGCCCACCACGGGGTTGGCAATGACCGTGTCGCTGGTCGGTGCCGGTCCCGGGCACCCGGGCCTCTTCACCCTCCGGGGAGCGGAACTGCTGGGCCGGGCCGATGTGGTCGTCTACGACCGGTTGATCGCCCACGAGCTGCTCGAGCTGGCGCCGCCCGGGGCGGAGTTGATCGACGTGGGCAAGAACCCCGGCGAGTCGAGCCGGCAGTCCGACATCAATGCCCTGCTGGTCGAGCACGGCCGGGCCGGGCGGGAGGTGGTCCGCCTGAAGGGCGGCGATCCCTTCGTGTTCGGACGGGGGGGTGAAGAGGCCGAGGCGCTGCGAAAGGCGGGCGTCGCCTACGAGGTGGTCCCGGGGGTCACCTCCGCGTTCGCGGCCCCGGCGGCGGCCGGCATCCCTGTGACCCATCGCGCGCTGTCCACGTCGGTGACCGTGGTGACCGGCCGTGTCGGCGACGCCTCCGCGGCCGACAGGGTCGATTGGCAGGCCCTCGGCAACGCCGGGGGGACCCTGGTCATCCTGATGGGGGTGTCCGAGCGGGCAGATATCGCCGCTCGGCTGATCGCAAGCGGGCGCCTCCCCGACACGCCGGCGGCGGTGGTGCACTGGGGGACGGCCACGGGCCAAGAGGTGGTCCGCACGACCCTGGACGGCCTCGCTTCGGTGGCCCTGCCGGCCCCGTCGGTGATCGTAGTCGGACCGGTGGCCGCCTTGGAGCTCGGCTCGACAGCCGAGGGCCCGGACCATTGTTGACCCCACTCCCGTTGGCCGGCCGGAGCGTGGTGGTCACCCGTAGCCGTGCCCAGGCGTCGGGCCTGGTCGATCGCCTGGTGTCCCTCGGGGCCGAGGTGGTGCAGCTCCCGGTCATCGCCATCGCCGAGGCCCCGGACGGTGGTGCTGCCCTGGCCGAGGCGGCCGACCGCCTCGTCGCCGGTCGGTACCGGTGGACGGTCGTCACCTCCTCCAATGCGGTGACCCGGCTGTTGGCGGCGCTCGGTGGCCGCGGAGTCCCCTCGTCCGTGCGCTGGGCTGCGGTGGGGGTGGGGACGGCAGGGGCACTCATGGAAGGCGGCATCGTCCCCGACCTGGTGCCGGAGGTCTCGGTGGCCGAGGCTCTGGCCGACGCTTTCCCCGGGGCCGACCCCGGCGGACCGGGCCGGCCGAAGGGGTGGCCAGGCTCCGCGGCAGTCCTCTTCCCCCGGGCGGAGGCGGTGCGTGGGGGGCTGGTCCCGGGGCTCAGGGCCAAGGGGTGGTCGGTCGACGAGGTGGTGGCGTACCGCACGGGGACCGACCACCCCGACCCCGCTGTGATCGATGCAGCCGGCCGGGCCGACGCCGTGGCCTTCACCTCGTCGTCGACGGTCGAACGCACTATCGGGTTCCTGGGCCGCGGCGGCGTCCCCCCGGTGATCGCCACCATCGGTCCGATCACGTCGGCCTCGGTCCGGGAGGCCGGCCTCCAGGTGGCGGCAGAGGCGCAGGTGCACTCCATCGACGGACTGGTGGAGGCGGTGCTGGCCGCCCTTGGCGGTGCGGGCCACCCAGCGCCCCTCCACCGGGGGCAGTACGAACAGCAGTAGGAGAGCCGGCGGCGCCACCAGTGGTGACACGGGATGCCCGGTGACCACCGGGTTGCACCCGCTCGGCGGGGGTGGCCTGCGCCGTCCTGCCGTAGGCTGGTACTCCGTGCCACACCGAGTCCCCACCAGCGGCGGGCCCCCAGGGCTGGGAGCCGGATATCCGGCGGCGCGCCCGCGTCGACTGCGCCGGACCCCGGCCCTGAGAAGGCTGGTTGCCGAGACCAGGCTCTCCGTCGACGACCTGGTTGCCCCCCTGTTCGTCGCCGACGGCCTCGACGATCCACGCCCGGTGCCGTCGATGCCGGGGGTGGTCCAGCACACGGTGGAGTCGCTGGTCATCGAGTCGAAGCGGCTGGGTTCCCTCGGTGTCCCGGGCATCATCCTGTTCGGCCTGCCGCGGCCGGAGGACAAGGACGCAACCGGGTCCGCCGCGCTGCGCCCCGACGGAATCACCCAGCGCGCCCTTGCCGCGGTGCGCGAAGCGGTGGGGGACAGCGTGGTGGTGATGGCCGACTGCTGTCTCGACGAGTTCACCGACCACGGACACTGCGGCGTGGTCGACCAGGCCACGGGCGAGGTCGACAACGACGCCACCGTGGACCTCTACGCCCGGTTGGCGCTCACCCTGGCGGATGCCGGTGCACAGGTCATCGCCCCCAGCGGGATGATGGACGGCCAGGTGGCCGCCATCCGAGGTGCGCTGGACGCAGCCGGGAACGGGCAGACGGCGATTCTGGCCTATGCAGCCAAGTACGCGTCCGCCCTCTACGGCCCGTTCCGGGATGCTGCCGAGGTCACCATCGCGGAGGGGGGCGATCGGAAGGGCTACCAGCAGGACTTCCGCAACCGCCGTGAGGCACTGGTGGAGGTGGCGCTGGACGTGGCCGAGGGGGCGGACATGGTCATGGTGAAGCCGGCACTGGCCTACCTCGATGTGATCGCCGACGTGCATGCCGCCGTGGAGGTGCCGGTCGCCGCCTATCACGTGAGCGGGGAGTACGCCATGGTGAAGGCCGCCGCCGCAAACGGGTGGATCGACGGGCCCGGCGTGGCCCTCGAGCAGTTGACCGCGGTGAAGCGGGCCGGTGCCGACTTCATCCTCACCTACTTCGCCGGCGAGGTGGCCGAGGTGCTCGGTGGCTGACGGCACCCGGTCGGCAGAGCTCTTCGAGCGGGCCTGCCAGGTCATCCCCGGTGGAGTGAACTCACCGGTCCGATCGTTCCGCTCGGTCGGCGGCCACCCCTATTTCGTGGCACGCGGGAAGGGCGCCTACGTGTGGGACGCCGACGGCAACCGCCTGCTCGATTTCGTCCAGTCCTACGGGGCATCGATCCTCGGTCATGCCCATCCGGCCGTGGTGCGGGCGGTCGGCGACGCAGCCGCGCGTGGGACCACCTTCGGGGCGCCGACCGAGGGCGAGGTGCTGCTGGCCGAGGCCATCTGCGCCCGGGTGGAGGGCTGCCACCAGGTCCGCCTGGTCTCGTCGGGGACGGAGGCGGCGATGAGCGCCATCCGGGTGGCCCGCGGCTTCACCGGAAGGTCACGCATCGTGAAGTTCGCCGGGTGCTACCACGGCCACTCCGACGGGCTGCTCGCCGGTGGGGGCAGTGGCGTGGCCACACTCGGCCTGCCCGACTCCGCCGGCGTGCCGGCGCAGGCGGTGGCCGACACGGTGGTCGCCCCCTACAACCTCGTCCCCGATCTCGACGACCGGGTGGCGTGCGTGATCGTCGAGGCGGTGGCGGCCAACATGGGCCTGGTGCCACCGGTGGACGGATTCCTCGAAGGGTTGCGCGCCGCCTGCGACGCAGTGGGGGCACTACTGGTGTTCGACGAGGTGATCACCGGGTTCCGCCTCGGTGAGGGCGGTGCCTCCGGTTGGTCGGGGGTGCGACCCGACCTGTGGTGCTTCGGGAAGGTGATCGGCGGCGGTCTGCCGGTGGGGGCGTTCGGCGGGCGTGCCGATGTGCTCTCGGTGCTGGCCCCCAGCGGTCCCGTCTACCAAGCGGGCACGCTTTCGGGCAACCCACTGGCCATGGCGGCCGGCCTCGCGGTCCTCCACGAGCTCGACACCGGGTCGTATGCCGCGCTGTCGGCACGCGTGGCCAGTTTCGCGGCGAGCCTGCAGGACGTTCTGAACGGCGCGCTGGCCACGGCGGGCCGTGTGGACGACCGGGGAAGACCGCTCGTGGCACTGGTCCCGGTGGTCGGACCGTTGTTCGGGCTGTTCTTCGCACCCATGGGCTCGGGCCCGGTACGCGACTACGGCGGGGCGGTGGCGTCGGCCGAGACCGGTGTCTACGCGGCGTTCTTCCGGGCGATGCTGGCACGGGGGGTGGCGCTTGCCCCGGGGCCGTACGAGGTGGCATTCCCGTCGATGGCCCACGGCGAACCGGAGCTGGAGCACACACTCGATGTTGCGTCCGAGGCGATCGCAGACGCCCTTGCCGGCTGACTTCTGGGCAATGGCGGCCGACTCGTGGGAAGTGCAGTGGGCAGTGCCGACGGAGGCTGTATGCCGATGATTCCGACGGGCGATCACGAAGGGGATGCCGTCGTGCCCGGCTCGTCCGCACCGTCGCCCGTGGATGGCGCCCCGCCATCGCCCCGGACGGTGCCGGATGCCACCCGATTCCGTTTCGACAGCGTCGCCGTGGTGGAGGGGGCCGGTCCGGTGGCGAGCCGTACGGAAGGGCTCACTCTCGTATTCGACGAACAGGGCGTCGAGATCACCGGGCCACCGGAACGGGGAGATCAGCGTCTGGTGCGATGGGCCGATGTGACCTCGATGTCCATCGGGGTGATGGCTCCGGATCCGGCCGGTCACGTGGTCCTGCCGGTCGACATGGCCTCGGCTGGCCGGGCACAGCTTCTCCTGATCGGCACGGACCCGGTGCGGACGGTGCAGCTGTGGGCGTTGGGGGAGTGGCTCGCCCGTCGACCGGTTCCGCCCCTGTGGTCCCCTTGGCCACCGGCTGTCGCTCCTGCCGGTGCCTTCCCCGTGTACGGTGCCGCTCCCTACCCGGTAGCGCCCTACGGTGCCGCTCCCTACCCGGTAGCGCCCTACGGTGCCGCTCCCTACCCGGTAGCGCCCTACGGTGCCGCTCCCTACCCGGTAGCGCCCTACGGCAGCCCCTACCGCAGTCCGGCCGGCGCCCGTGACCAGACGCCGCCGAGGAGGAGTCGTCGCCGGCGGCTGGCCACGTTGTTCGTGGGAATCGCCTTCCTGCTCGGGGCGGTCGGTCTGGCCCTCGGCCTGTCGCGCCCAGGGGCCTGGTCGACCGCGGTAGCCCCTGCGGCACCACGGCTCTCGTCGGATCAGCGTTTGGCCGATTCGCTCATGTTGACTCACGGCGACCTGCCGCAGGGCTGGAGTGTCTCGACCGACAACTCGGGCTCGGGCAACTCGCACCACGATCAGACCGTCGAGCAGGAGATCACCGACGCCTTTTCCCGGTGCATGGGTATCACCGACGACCAGGGCGCCGTCCTGCTGGGTGGCCAGGCCGCGGACCAGACGGCTCAGTCCACGTCTCCGATCTTCATCGGGCCCTCTCCGACCGCGCAGCCCGGCTACACGCTGGAACTCCAGACGGCGGCAGACATCGTCCGGACTCACGACGACGAGATGAGCGACCTCTCGCTGCTGGCCAGGCCCGGGTATCCGCAGTGCAGCGCGAACGCGGTGGCTTCGGAACTGCAACTCGGTGTAAACGACGCGACCGGGGGCAACGACCAACCGGGCCCGGCCACCGCGTCGGTGCTGGGTCTTCCCTCCCCGGCAGGAGTCCAGACGGTCGGCCTCGTGATCACCTTCACGGTGTCCGACCGGTCGACGCCCCTCCCGGTCGAGGTGGAGTCCGTCAATCTCGGGAGCGACCGGATCGAAGCCCAGCTCCAGGCCTTTGCCGTCGGCGGTTCGATCCCGAGCGACGCCCTGACGGCACCGCTGTCCACGTTCGAGGGACGCGTGGTGGGCCAGGGCAAGAGCGTCGCAGTCTGAGGACAACGGCGGAGGAGGTAGCAATAGCCCGGCGCCGAGGGTCGTTCGTGGCACACTGCGAGTAGTGTGCTGCGGCCAGGCGTAAGTGATGGCCGACAGCGCACCGCAGTGAATGCCGTCGCAGCTTGCCCCATCGCCCTGACTGGCGGCAGGATTGTCAACGCCCATGGATCGAGCACAGAGTCCCCCGCAACGGAGGAGAGGTACATGACCGTCGGAATCACGGAACTGCCTCCCGAGGGCATGCAGCTCGGCGGCGTTGCCCTGGCCGGCGACACCGAGCGGGGGACCAGGACCACTGAGGGACTCAGCCTGTTGTTCACCACGGCGGGCATCACGGTGCAGGGCCCCCAGCCCCAGATCGAGCGGCTCCTGGTGTGGTCCGGCCTCGATTCGGCGACCTGCAACGAGAAGATCGTGCTGCCCGACGGCCGGGATGCCGCGGTCATGGAGCTCACCTCGGGAGGGCAGTCCATCCGATTCCTCCTCCCGACATCGACGGTCTCACCCGGTCAGGCCGCGTACCTCGACCAGGCGCTCCCGGCGTGGCTCTCCCGGTACAAGGGGCAGCCGACCGCACCCACGGCCGACGGTGCGGCCACCGCCGGTGCAGCCACCG
>Ga0182010_10000399_pt1 | contig 25009 bp, 18 predicted proteins | sample 611E1MmetaG_FD_120488 | JGI IMG/M metagenome (GOLD analysis project Ga0182010, IMG submission 120488) | Permafrost microbial communities from Stordalen Mire, Sweden - 611E1M metaG | ecosystem: Environmental > Terrestrial > Soil > Wetlands > Permafrost | place: Sweden: Stordalen | collected... | reverse complement strand
TACGAAAAAAGCGGGAGGATTTTGCATTGATTTGAAAACAGCTTTATTTAGCTGACCGCTGATTGCTGATAGCTATTATTTGCATTTATTTTTCACGCCGACATATAATAACGGCATGACAACTAAATCAGAACAAGCCAGAGCGGTGATGCTGGAACACCATTTGAATTGCGCGCAATCATTGGTATCGACGCATTGCGAAGACTTCGGCCTGGATCGCAACCTGGGATTGAAAGTAGCGATGGGTTTTGGGGGCGGAATGGCGCGTACCGGCAAGACCTGCGGGGCAGTAACTGGTGCTTACATAATTCTGGGGTTGTCACAAAGAGTCAACGAAAATAACCCGCGTGAGAGTATTGAAAGGACTTATAGGCTTATCCACGATTTTAACAGGCAATTCCTGACGCTGCATGGTTCGCTATTGTGTAAAATGCTATTGAAGTATGACCTTTCTTCCCCGGAACAATTAGCGGAAGCACAGGAAAAACGTATTTTTACTATTACCTGCCCAGGACTGGTGGGGGATGCCGCGAAAATTCTGGAAACGATTCTGGCTACTTATTAAAAAGCACCAGCACGATATCGCCGTCCTGCACCTCGTAATCACGCCCTTCGATGTGCTTTTTCCCGGCCTTGGCAACCGCGGCTTCACTGCCTAATGCCATCAGGTCGTCGTATTTAATGACTTCCAGGCGAATGAATCCTTTTTCCATGTCTTTATGGATCCGTCCGGCAGCGACGGGGGCTTTGTCGTTTTTCTTGCAGGTCCAGGCGCGTACTTCATCCTCGCCGACAGTAAAGAAATTGATCAAACCCAGGATTTTATAAGCGGCGTGCATCAGTCTTTCCATAGATGATTCGGCGAGCCCCAGGTCTTTCAGGAATTCTTTTTGTTCCTCCGGTGCAAGTTGACTGATATCGGCTTCATCTTTACCGCAAACTGTGATCACTTCCGCGATTTCCCCCGCAGCAATCTGTTTCAGGGCTTTGACATATTTGTTATCGGCGTCTGCCATCGCTTTGATATTGGCGATGTACAACACGGGTTTCAAAGATACAAGATTACATTCAAAAACGCTGGCCATTTCCTGGGCGGTTAGCTTTTGCTTACGGGCGGGAATCCCCTGCTGGATGGCGGCATAGATCTTCTGGCAGTTTTCATTATCGCGGATGGCTTCCTTGTCATTGGCTTTGACTTTCTTTTCCAGCCTGACGATCTTGTTTTGTAGTGTGGTAGCGTCGGCTGCCATCAGTTCCAGATCGACGGTTTCCACATCCCGCACCGGGTCGATGGTTTCAAAAGCAAAGGGGATACTGCCGTCTTCGAAACAACGGACTACATGCAGCAGTGCTTCTACATCTTTAATGTGGCCTAACAGTTTAGAGCCGCGGCCTTCCCCGGCAGAAGTTGTCTGCAAGCCGGGAATATCCACAATTTCCAGCGTCGACCATACGGTTTTCCGCGGATGATACATTTCCACGAATTTGTTGATGCGCTGGTCGGGTACGTTGACCACCGCTTTGTTCATCTCAGTACCGTAGCCGGATGCTCCGGCAGCGGTGAGTGCGTTAAAAATCGTGGTTTTACCGCAAGAAGGTAATCCTACCAGTCCAACACTTAAGCCCATTTTCGTATCCTTTCAGTTCTGTCCAAATACCATTATAGAATATAAATCCTAATTCACAAAATCGGGATATAGATTCATTTTGTGCTATAATCCCAATTAATCTCATGACAAGGAGAAAAACCGGATGAAAATTGTTGCAATCTGCGGTTCGCACCGCAAAGGGAATACCGAGTGGATGCTGAAAAAACTGCTGGAAAGAGCGGCGGAAAACGGCGCCGAAGTGGAACTAATTCTCCTCCGCAAAGCTAATATAAAGACCTGTCTGGGTTGTCTGGCCTGTGAAGGGGACGGCAATATCCGGTCTGGTGTCTGTAAGATCAAGGACGACATGAAGGAAATTTATCCCCGGTTACTGGCGGCGGACTGCCTGGTTTTCGGCACACCGGTTTATTTCGATATGCTCTCCGGCCTGCTGAAGAATTTCATGGACAGAACTTGCGCCGTCTGGCCGAAACTGAAAAGCAAACCGGTAGCCGGAGTCGCTGTGGCGGAAGAAGGCATCGGACAGGCGGTTCGGAATCTTCAATCCTATGCTGGCATTTGCAGTATGCCGTGGGTGGGTTCGGTAACCGGATTGGCCAAAGCGCCGGGGGAGATCGCCAAAGATAAAAACGTCACCCGCCGCTTGTTGAAACTGGCCGATAAGATAATGGAGATTAAAAAGGATTGATTCTCCCAATGAATGCAACTAAAAAGCGTCAAATTCAGTTTTACATTCTACGTTTGTTAATATTACTGGTTATCTTATTGGTTTACACCGTTTTACATGAAGGTGGGCATGCTTTGGTGGCAATCCTTGCCGGCGCACCGGTGCGGGATTTTAATATCAATTTCTTTAATATCAGTGCCCATGTGGGGTTAACCTCCGATGTCAAGCCCTCCTGGCTTCCCCCGTTTGATATCGCCGGTATCGGTATACCGCTGCTGGTCTGGCTTGTATTAGTTTTAGCTACTTCCAAAAATACGAGCTGGATATTGAGAATCGTAAAATTTTTTAGTTCCGTAATCGTGTTATTCAGTTTGCTGCCCTGGATTGTCATACCATTTCTGATAATGGCCCATAATTTGCCCAACGATGATTCAACCAGTTTCATTATTCACTCAGGGATTTATCCTCCGTTAGTGGCGATAGGGGCTTTGCTGATTTTCAGCGGAGGGTGGTTGCTCTATTGGGAAAAAACTGGCGGATTAAAACGGGAAATTGAATATTTACGCAAAGGCGACCGGAAAGTATAAAAGTTAAACAAAATAAATTAGGGATATTTTATCGTGCAAAATTTACCACAACAGAGTAAATCAAAGGTATTTATTCCCGGTAAAATCGGGAATGTGGAACTGCGTAACCGTACGATCAGGTCGGGTTGTTTCGAAGGAATGTGCGCCAACGCGACGCCGAGCGAGGCGTTGATCGAACACCACCGCAGAGTAGCAGCCGGCGGCATCGGTATGACCACGGTGGCATATTGCGCGATATCTAACGACGGGGTGGCCTTCGGACATGAGATGTGGATGCGCGAGGAAATTATTCCCATCTTGAAACGACTCACGGACGCCGTGCATAAAGAGGGTGCGGCTGTCTCGATCCAGTTAGGGCATTGCGGCTTCTTCGCCAATAAATCTGTCATCGGTGTAACGCCGATCGGCCCGTCACGTAAGTTCTGTTTATTCCGTTACAGTATTTGCCGTGCGATGAATGAAGAAGATATTAAGCGGGTGCGTGAGGACTTCGGCAAGGCAGCTAAGATGGCAGTTACAGCCGGGTTCGATACCGTGGAGATACATGCCGGACACGGCTATCTGCTGAGTCAGTTCCTTTCTCCGTGGACGAATAGCCGTCGGGATCAATACGGCGGTTCGCTGGAAAACAGGCTGCGGTTCCCTGTTTCGGTAATTAAACACGTCAGAGAAGTCGTTGGGCCGGGTTACCCGATTATAATAAAAATGAATTGTGACGACGGTTTTAAAGGCGGGTTGACCATCGATGAAGCGGTGCAGGCTGGACAGGCATTCGAAGCAGCGGGAGCGAGTATGCTGGTGCCGAGCTGCGGATTTACAGCCCGGACTTCTTTTTATATGATGCGCGGCAATGTTCCGATCTGGGATTACGTGAAATCGGAAAAGAATCCGGTGACCAAAATGGGGATGACGCTGTTCGGACGTTTGATCGTCAAAGAAATCCCGTTTCAGGAGCTTTTTCTGTTCGACCAGGCGAAGCGGATTAAAGACGCGGTGAAAATCCCGGTAGCTTGCATCGGCGGCGTATGTTCTGTTGACAACATGGACAAAGTGAAGCAGGCAGGCTTCGAGTTTATAGAGATCGGTCGTGCTACGATCAGAGACCCGGATGTCATCAGGAAAATGCAATCGGGAGAGATTTCCGCCTCAGACTGCGACCATTGCAACCGGTGTGTAGCCGCAATGACCGCGCAAGGTGTGACGTGCGTGGCGGAAAGCAAGGGGTTGATGAGTAAATAGCAATTGTATTATTTATGTGAGAGGGGCAAGCAATATCAAGAACGTATTGATTACCGGCGTCTCAGGATACCTCGGAACCCTGTTACTAAAAAGGATTGCGCTCGAAGCCGAGGTGGAGCATATTGTCGGGTTAGATATCAAGGAACCGTCTTTTCAAATGCCTGTATTTACCTTTATAAAACATGATGTCAGGCAACCGTTCGTTAATATCTTTAAAAATAATGATATTGATACGGCAATTCACCTGGCATTTATCGTTACCCCTTTACATAATGAGACAAAGGCGCATCAGATCAATATCGAGGGGTCTAAGCACTTTCTTGACGCCAGTCTAAAAGCTAATGTTGAACAAATCTTCTACATGGGCAGCAACACCGAGTATGGCGCACATGCCGATAATCCGGACCTGTTCACTGAAACCTCACGGTTAAATCCTAATACGGATTTTCCTTATGCCTTTGACAAGGCAACGGTTGACGAAATGTTTCAGGATTTCGCGAAGGCAAATTCCAATATATATGTTACCATCGGGCGTACGGCCGCCGTAACTGGGCCCTGCGGGGACAGTGGTGGGCTTACCTTATTGTTTTTACCGGTAATGGTCAAAGCAATGGGTAAAAATCCGTTCTGGCAATTTATCCATGAAGATGACCTGGTGGAGTTAGTGGTTCAATTACTCAAGGGCAGGAAAAGAGGCATTTATAATTTAACCGGCAACGGCGGCTTAACATATTATCAAATGATCAAGGAATTGGGTAAACCATCTATTCAACTTCCGTCATGGTTGCTTTACTGGGGAACAAAGATAACGTGGAGGCTGCGCTTGCAATCCAGGTCGCAGGCGGGTGGCGTGCATTTGCTGCAATTTCCAATCAGGCTCAGTAACGAGAAAGTAAAAAGGGAAACCGGCTACCAGTTGCACTATACCGGACAAGAGGCATTTAATGTATTCTTAAAGGCGACGGGGAACGAGAAACCGGACCGGAAATAATAGGAATGCTTCCCACTTTTATATAGAATATAATAGTCTTTAACTCACCGGTTTTGCCGTATCCGGGTCCGGCGGTTCAACGTGAATTATGACGCGCTTGAGCTGGGTAAAGTGTTCTCTCAGCAGGTTTTCCATCTCAATCGTCAATTCGTGCGCTTCAAGGATAGGCAGGTTAGGCGCTAAAGTGCAGTGGAAAGACACCGATAATTCGTTGCCGTAATGGAAAATGCTGATATTGTGGCAATCGATCACGCTAGGCAGTTTAAAGGAGAGTTTTTTAATCTCATCCTGTACATCTTTGGAACTGGCCGGACTGGCTTTTTGCCGCACTTCCTTATCCCCCACCGGTTCGATGTGGATGATGATGCTGTCGAGCTCAGGGGATTCCTTTTTCAAAGCATCTTCCAGCGCAGTAATACGGTTGTGTGCTTCCATCACGGTCAGATTATCCGGCACTTCGGCGTGCATATCCAGACTCATATGGCCGCCGACGTCGTGCGCCTGCAGGCTGTGTACGTTCATACCGTTACGCGCTGCTACGCTGCGTATTGTCTCAACCAGGCTCTTTTCATCATCGACAATCGGGTCGATATGCACCATCACGTCAGAGCGCGGTAATAACCGTTGAATGAGTGCTTCAGCCCTGGTGGCAACGCTATGAGCTTCCTCAAAACTGGTAGTGCGCGGCACTGCCAGAGTCACATCCACAAAAGTCGCCGGGCCGCTTTGCCGTGTACGGATACGTCGTACTGCCGCGACTCCGGACAGATGGCTGACCTCACGCTCGATGTCAGCGCTCATTCCTTTCGGTGCGCTGTCCAGCAAAGCGTTAACAGTATGTCGTCCCAATCTGATACTGACGTAAATAACAATTACGGATACGCCTAAAGCGGCGGCGGCGTCGGCATGGGATAACCAACGGGCCAATGTCGGTGAACTGGAACCGATTTTCTGCCCGATGAAGACCGCAATCAAGCCGAAAATTACCACGGTTGAAGACCAGACATCTGTAGAAAAATGCAGAGCATCAGCCTCCAGAGCCTGGCTGTTGTGTCTTTTGGCGATTTTCATCAGGGCGCGAGACCGTGTTAGATCGATGGCGATCGAAACTAACATCACAATGAAACTCCAGTAGGTAACCTCGATGGACACTTCCTGGAAGAACAAGCGGTGAATGGCTTCATAGACGATCCAGGCGCAGGTTCCGAGCAGCAATAATGTCTCCACCATGGCTGATAAATTCTCCACTTTCCCGTGGCCGTAGTTATGCTCAGTATCGGGGGGACGCCCGGAAGCGCGTACTGCAAGGTAAGTAACGCCGGCGGCAATCAGATCCAGACCGCTATGAGACGCCTCGGCGAGAATACCAAGGCTATGCGTCAGTAAACCAACGACAATTTTCATTCCCGTTAGAAATACTGCCGCTATTACTGAGGAAAGGGCAACCCGTCTTTTTTCCCGCTCGACAACATCTAAAACTGTTTTAGTCATTTCTGTTTAGTTTGAATCTTCCATATCAAATGAGCCTGATTTCTCTTTATAGCCCGCAAGGTTTAACACTTATGATATAACGCTGTGTCTATGATTGTAAAGCCTGCGCAATCGTAATCTTCCGGAATAACCCTTATGGTGTTGGAGCCACGCGGATATGTGCATTTGGTGATATGCTTTATTTAACGACAAGTTTGGACATAATTGCCAGCATCGCGGCGGCGGCCATCACGGAACCGATCTGTCCTCCGGTGTTTGCACCGATGGCATGGAATAGCAGGAAACTGCGTGGATTGGCTTTCTGTCCTTCTTTTTGCACGACACGGGCCGACATCGGAAAAGCAGATGTGCCTGCAGCGCCTAACATGGGATTAATTTTGCCTTTACTGAGAGAATACATCAGTTTACCGAGTAAAACTCCCGCGACCGTATCAAAAACAATAGCCAATAATCCCAATGCAAAGATCGCGATAGTTTGCCATTGCAGGAAATTGCCTCCCAACATGGAGGCGCCGATGCACAACCCCAGGAAAAGCGTAACCAGATTGGTCAGCGTATTCTGCGAGACATCCACCAACCGTCCGACGGCACCGGATTCCTTCAGAAAATTTCCCAGCATCAGCATGCCCATCAACGGCGCACCCATGGGAGCAATCAGAATTGTGACAATGCCGCAGACGATCGGGAAAAGTAATTTAACCGTCTTGGAGGCTTTTTTCTCGCCGGGCGGCATCAATGTGGCTCGTTCTTTTTTGGTGGTCATTGCCCGTATGATTGGCGGCTGAATGATCGGCACCAGCGACATGTAAGAGTAAGCGGCGATCGAGATGGCCGGTAATAGTTCGATGGCATATTTAGAGGCAACATATATTGCAGTCGGCCCATCGCAGGCGCCGATAATGGCAATGGAAATTGCCGAACCGCGGGCGAAACCCAGCGCTAGCGCCAGGATTAATGTCACGAAGATACCAAATTGTCCAGCAGCGCCAAAAATAAGAACAACTGGATTCGCCAGCATCGGCCCGAAGTCAATCATTGCGCCCAGGCCGATAAAAAGCAGACAGGGGAACAATTCCGTTAAGATGCCGGACCGGTAGAGAATATTGATCACGCCGCCGTCACTGGAGGCGGATAATCCCGCCAGAGGCAGATTTCCCAGTATAATCCCGAAGCCGATCGGAAGTAGCAGTACCGGCTCGACTTTCTTGACAGTCCCCAGATAGAGCAGCACGCAACCAATCACCACCATGACTACACTCTGCCATGTCAGGCTGGTAAAACCCTGGGTCAACGCGGATAAGGCGGAACTAAAAAAATCCATTACGGCGCACCTTTGTTACAACTGCACGGCGCTACTAATCCTTTTTATCGTCTTCTTTTTTATAAGGATATAACCTGTTCATGATGTGAATGATCAGGATCAATAATCCCAGTGTGGCTAGGGTGATAGCCATGCCCCAGAATGTCATCGTCAAACCAAATGCCAGATCTTTCAAATTTGCCCCTGCGTTGATGAAATACCGAGATGATATACAGAAGATATGTTAGGACTCTTTGGTGGCTGGTGTCAAATCAGCGGGATAAGATAAACAGCAAGGAGTGTTGACAAATAAATTCAAACGGGATAGACTCAGTATAGCATAGAATCATATAAGATATGCTAACGATTGGAAATTATAAAATAATCAAATCGCTATCTCGCAGGGAGGAATTATGAAAATAATTCTAAATAAGGCGTTGCCGGTAATTGCCGTTTTATTGCTGGCAATACCTTTGGTTTTAACCGGCTGCACGTCTAAAGATCCGGTTGCCGCAGATGTGTTAAAAAATACAACAGCCGCCATGTCAAAGATCAGCAGCTATAAGGCCGATATCGATATGAAAATGGATATGACCATTATCGACGGCAGCGATACTCAAAAAGCTACGGTCGAGATGACAGGAACAGCTTCAGCCGATATGCTGAAAAAGAATTCACAAATGAACATGGATGTTGACCTGGACATCCCCGGTAGCAATACACAGAAAGCGACCGAGGAAGCGTATGTGGTGGACGGGTGGGATTTTATGAAAACAAATATGCCAGGCGCCGCTGATACCTGGAACAAAATGAAGATTCCGGCCACTCTGAATCAGGATCAGATTGCTCAGTTAACCGCTTTAATGAAAACGGCAGTTGACAGTTCTCTGCAAGGAACCGAGACGGTTAACGGCACCGATTGTTATGTTATAAAAGTTAACGCGGACATGGCTGCGTTGTGGAAGTGGCTGTCGTCTCAGCAGGGCAGCAGTTTAACAAATGGTATTGATTTCAGCAAGCTGGATTTGTCTAAGATCATCAAAGATTTCGGGCTTAAATATTGGGTTGCAAAGAAAGGCTACCAGATTGTGAAAGCAGAAGCTGAAATAAACATGAATATCGATGCCAGCGATCTGGGCGTGAATTCCGGTGCTTCAGGCAGCATGACGATGTTAATGAATATGGACATGACTTTCTCCGATTATAATAAAGCAGTGAATATAGTTCTTCCTGCTGAAGCGAAAAATGCGAAGGAGATTACGACTCCCTAGTACGTCCGGTCAACGGTAACGTTCCTAAAGTACTATTGATACAGAATGAGGGGCACATTAATATATAAGTATCTTTTCATTTCATACTCCTTTAAAAAACACCCGGTAGGAATCGCCGGGTGTTTTTCGGTTTTATATGGTGTTCGCTGCTGACAATCCCGTATAACTCAATTACATTATTACCCCGTCCTGTTTATCAATATATATGAAATAGCTTGAACTATTTCGGTTCTCCCCAATTTCATCTTTTATATTTTGATATTCGTACTGGTTTTAAAATTGACTGTTGAAAATTACCTATTTTAATCGTGGTTTGCGCCTGTAAGGTGATAGTGTTAGAATTGTCGTAATCAAACGGTCAAGGCCTAAAAAATATTCATATAGTAGAGGAGAAAAACGAATGAGCAAGAAATATAAAGTGTTAAAAGTATCCAAAGTAGTCAGTTCGATCGATGGTGTTGTCGGGCCGAGCATGTCCGAAAAAGAAGCCGCGGAGTTTGCCAAGGTCAACGCTGAGTTAGTAGAAGTGGCCGAAGCCGATAAAGCCGGGGTTGCAGCGGCGGCCAAAGAAGCGGACGTTATTCTGTTAGGTAGTGTCTCAATCACCCGCGCGTTAATGGAAATGGCTCCCAAATGTATCGCGGTCATGTGTCAAAGCGTTGGCTACGACCCGATAGATGTCAAGGCCGCCACCGAACTCAATATTCTTGTTGTTAATCTCCCCTCCTTTGAATGGTGTATCGAAGAAGTTTCAAACCACGCTATGACGTTGTTATTAGGTTGTGCCAAGCATGTGAAAATACTGGATATGCTGGTGCGTCAGGGACAATGGGCCGAAGCCAAGAAAGCCCAGAAACCGATGGGTTCAATTTACGGGCAAACCCTGGGAATCGTCGGCGCCGGCGCCATCGGCAGAATGACCGCGCGGAAAGCGCAAGCCTTCGGTTTAAAGGTCATCGGTTTTGACCCTTACGTCGAAAAATGGCTGGCCAAAGAGAACGGCATCAAACTGGTGACTTTACCGGAAGTGTTAAAAGAATCCGATTATGTTTCACTGCATCCCGATTTGAACGAAACGAGTTTTCATATGATGGGCGAGAAAGAATTTAAACAGATGAAGCCGACCGCTTTCTTAATTAATACTTCCCGCGGCAAGGTTGTCAATGAACCAGATTTGATCAAAGCTTTGCAAGAAAAGCGTATTGCAGGCGCAGGTCTCGACGTTTTTGAAACCGAACCGTTAGACAAGAATAATCCATTAACCAAGATGGACAATGTAACAATGCTTTCCCATTCAGCTTCTTATTCCGATTATGCCTTCTCCATCGCGCCGGTACTAATTGCAAAGGAAGTAGGCAGAGTATTGAGCGGAAAATTACCGAAGAATTACGTGAATAAGACTATTACTCCCCGGGTTAAATTAGTAAAAGAAGATTAGCCACGGTGGTAATAGATCCTGAAGAAAAAAGACGGGTTTGTCCTTCGTCTCAATTCCAATTACATTGCGGATAAGAGATGATAACGTAGCGGTAAGAAAATAATACGTTGTGCGGAACAAAAAAGGAATGGAGAAATGAAATACCGTAAGTTTGGCAAATTGGATTGGAAAGTATCGGCGCTGGGATTCGGTGCAATGCGCCTGCCGGTGATTAACAATGAATTCCCGAACATCAATAAACCGGAAGCGATCAAGATGATGCGCTATGCTATCGACCACGGCGTTAATTATATCGATACGGCCTACTTCTACCATAGAGGGAACAGTGAGATTGTAGTCGGCATGGCGCTGCAGGATGGTTACCGCGAAAAGGTCAAGATCGCGACTAAATTGCCGTGTATTGAAGTTAAATCTGCCGCTGATTTCGAGCGTTTACTGAATGAACAGCTAAAAAAATTACAGGTAGAGAAAATTGATTTCTATCTCTTACACGGACTCAATGCCGGAGAATGGCCCAAAGTACGTGATTTTGGTGTACTAAAGTGGGCAGAAGGAGCGATTGCGGATGGCCGCATCGGGCATCTGGGATTCTCATTCCATGATGAGTATAAAATATTCCAGGAAATAATCGACGCTTACGATAAATGGACATTATGTCAGATCCAATATAATTACATGGATGAAGAGACACAGGCTGGCACACTCGGTTTAAAATATGCCCATAAAAAAGGGTTAGCGGTGGTGGTAATGGAACCGATTCGCGGCGGCCGGATTGCCAATCCGCCGGAAAAGGTAGCTAAAATCTGGGCCAGTGCGCCGGTGCAAATGACACCGGCAGAATGGGCGTTACGGTGGGTCTGGAACCATCCGGAAGTGAGTTTAGTGCTCAGCGGTATGAACACCATGGAGCAGGTTATCGAAAATGTCGGTTATGCTGAGGATTCGCAACCCCACAACCTGACAGCCGACGAACTGGCGGTCATTGGGCTGGCCAGGGATACATATCTTTCGTTGGGACCGGTATCCTGTACCGGTTGCAAGTATTGCATGCCCTGTCCGAATGGGGTAGACATACCGCGCGTTTTCGAGTTTTATAATGAAGCATTAATATATAACACTGCTGCCCAGCAGCGCAGAATGTATTCCGGTGGTCGTGCCATTAAAAATGAAGAACGCGGCGATCAATGTATCAAGTGCGAGATCTGTTTGGAAAAGTGTCCGCAAAAACTACCCATACCGGAACTGTTGGAAAAAGCGCACAAGTATCTGATGCTAAAAGAATAGGAACCTTGAAGCAGCGCCGGAACGGCGCTGCTTTTGTGTCCTGAGTCCTCCTTATTGCATGATTCTTCAAGGGTGATGGTGAACCAATAAACGAATAACATCCGGGAAAAACGAGGCTTAAACAGTTGCTCCTCAGTGATTAATACAAAGGTGAAAAATATGAACATAAAACTTTACCATGCCGGATTGATCGTTACCGCAGTATTGGCACTTGGCGCTGTTCTGCTCGCGGTTAATTTCTCGACACAACTTAATACGACCAGGAATCAATTGACGATTAGCGAAAATAATCTCCGTGATAAGCAAACTGAATTGACTTCGGCGCAAAACGATTTATCCGCGACACAATTGGAGCTAAAAAACACAGCTGATAACCTCACCTTGACCCAGGGTCAGCTTACCTCGACGCGTGACACTCTCAGTTCCACCCAGAACGACCTGAAATCAACACAAAATCAGGTTACCGGTTTGCAGTCTAGTATCACCGGTTTGCAGAGTGACCTGACAACAGTCAGGGCGCAGGTAGACGAGTTGCAGACAAATCTGAATCGCCTGACATCCTCTTATTCCTATGTGGCGAGCGACCCGACCTTTGCCTCGATGCAAACCTTCTTAGCCGCCGATACTACAGACTCTAAACCCTATGTCAACGGTAGTTACGTATGCTGGAATTTCGCTTCCGATGTTATCGCAGATGCCGCGAAGCAGCATATTCGCTGCGGTTTCGTTTATGTGGAATTTCCCACTTCAGCCCATGCCGTTGTCGCCTTTGATACCACTGACAAAGGGATAGTCTATATCGAACCGCAATCGGATGAAGTAGTGCAGCTTAAAGTAGGTGTCCGCTATTACCAGTCAATCATTCCTAAACCGGGTTATCACTATGCGCAGCCCAGCTATGACGATACCGTAAAAGTTTTTGATGTTATCTGGTAGTTTTGCCGCAGGCTGACGATCTAGGAAGAAAGGCACCGTCATACAGTACGTTTTAGCCATTGTTCTGAGTATGCCAGCATGATATCGTTTCATTATCCTGTGTAAGAACAGAGAAAGGTGAATGGACAATTTAAGCTTCAAATCCCGCCTGAAAAGTAATTTCGAACTACCAGCGTGGGTCAACAGGTGGCGGCGCCCGGTGATGACGCTGACACTTTGCACTTTATCGGCCGCGGTTCTCGTCTTCGCCTATGCTTGCACTCAGACGGTATCTTTATATCAAGACACTACAGTCACTCAAATTTCAACAGCATCCACTAATAAAAGCACTCCAGTAGCCAATGTCACACAAACCACTCTCGGCCAAACCGGTACAGATACCAAAATTAATACTCATACCGGAAAATATAACAATTATTATCTTGGCCTGGTGCACACCCCTGATGGTGTCCTCTCCGGCGACGGCTGTTATGATGATACCGGTGATTTTATCGTATTAATTAATAATCGGGATGCTGCCGACCCAACCTACGACCAGCTGGTGAATTTCCTGAAAAATGATAAAACCGACCAGTACCCTTATATCTACACTCATCTGACCGCTGGTACCTATTACGGAGCTGCAGAAAATCATGTCGATCTGAAAAATATTCAAAATATTATCGACGGTTCTACCGCTCCGGAAAATCCTTATATTTGCTCGGATTTCGCTGAGAGATTACACAACGACGCCGAGATCGCTGGGATCAGATGTGGTTACGTTAGTCTGGATATGAGCGGTTACTCAGATCCGGATAATCTCGGAATACCGGCTAACTCGGGACATGCCTGTGATGTGTTCCAAACCACCGACCGCGGTTTAATCTACGTTGACGATACCGGGATGCCCGCTGACTTGAAACACCCGACCAGATTAACATCAATTGTAAAAATTATGATCGGCCAGCAATATATACCCGTTAATTTATTTCCTGAACGAGGGTGGCAATCCGCCGGCCAAAGCATGGGTACCGTGACTAATATGTATATCACCTGGGATGGCGAGTGGAAGAATTAGATTGCGGATAAAATAATCCAATAAACTACCCGCCCTTAGTTTTCAGCTTTAAAAATTGACTAACCAGACACATTCCACTATGCTATCAATGGGTCAAGTAGACCGGGTGACCGCCCCGATTAACATCGGGGAGGAAAGTCCGAACTCCTCCAGGCAGGACTCTGGGTAACGCCCAGGAGGGGGAACCCTACGGATAGTGCCACAGAAACATACCGCCCCGGCGCAAGCCGGAGTAAGGGTGAAATGGTGAGGTAAGAGCTCACCGGCGGCTGGGTGACCAGCCGGCCGGGAAAACCCCGTCCGGAGCAAGGCCAAATAGGGGGGCATATGGACGCCTGGCCAGTCCCCGGGTTGGTCGCTTGAACCTGATGGTAACATCAGGGCTTAGATAGATGGTCACCGTCCTTCTATTAAATGAAGGATACAGAACTCGGCTTACAGGTCTGCTTGACCCACAATATTACTTAACAATGAAGCAAACTTATCAATTATTGCTTATCTGCGCGGTTGCATTCATCCCGGATCTGACGTCTACATTCGGCGGAATAGAGAGCGTGATTGTAACATTATAATCCACGATACCGCCCCGCACTGTCGGCACGGCTGATATTGCTGTAACTTTGCCTTTAAGACTGACACCGGGGAATGCATCGATCGTGACAGCAGCCGTCTGGCCTATGTGCATATTCGTCACGTCCAATTCATTAACCGTAACAATAGCGGCTAAAGCAACCGGATCAACTAAATAAATCACTGGCTTTTGTGAAGGACCGGGACTGGCCAGCATATCGCCTGTGTTATAGTTTACATTGGCTGCCATTCCATCAAAAGGCGCCTTGATCACAGCTTGATCCAATTGCTTCTGAGCAACGTCCAAATTGATTTGCGCCTGATCGATAGCATCCTGAGCTTTATTGGCGTTTTGTTGTGCTATCTGGATCTGGAGCGTTTTGAGATTAATATCTTCTGTTATCAGTGTATCGAATTTGGCATTTATTAAATCATAAGTCACCACGCCGGCGAATTCAGGTTGCGCCATCAAGGTGGAAAAAGCCTTTATTTTACTGTTTGTTTGAGCGTTTAAAGCCATAATTTGCTGCATACGGTAGGTACTACCCCCATCAGAAGGGTCCAGATTCTCCAACTGCAGCGCTCTTATCTGCCATTGCATATTGAATATATCCGTCTTAGAAGCGATTAGTAATTGTGTCTTATCCAGAGTTGTTTGGGCTGCTTGCAAGGCTGTCACAGCTTGAGCTTTAGCAAGATTAGCCTGGTCAAGGTTTACCTGCGCTTGGGTCAAGGCTGCTTGCAAATTTGTGGTATCAAGTTTGGCCAAAACGGTGCCCTTTGCAATAGTATCGCCTTGCTTCACATATAGTTTATCAATTTTTCCGCCGGTGCCAAAATAAAGGTTGACATAAGAAAGGTCGGTGATACTTCCCGTGCCTTTAATCAGCGCCGAAACGCTTGTCACCTTATTAGTTGTCGCAGTATTCGGCGTATTGCCGGTATTCGGACCGGAAGGCGTAGTTTTTGTTGTCTGGGCAGGCAGTGTCGTGTTAACAGGTTTGGTGGATTGGGTAGTTTGTTGGGTTGCAGTATCAGCAATGGTTATTTGAACGGAGGCATCCATGCCGGCTTTAACGGCAACATTGGAAGGGACGGTAAGACCGACTGTGATGTTGTAGTTCACCATGCGGCCCTGTGCTGCAGACATCGGTGAGATGGCAGTAATCTTGCCGTCCAGTTTAGTCCCCGGGTATGCAAGTATACTAATACTTGCCGGTTGATCAATTTTTACTTTTGGGACATCTAATTCGCTGACATTGAAATTTACTGCTAAAGAACCTGGATCAACGAGATACATCACCGGAGGTTGAGTTGGACTCGGTGTAGCTACAATGTCCCCGTCATTATAATTCAAAGTAGCGATCACACCGTTGAAGGGGGCTTTAATGCTGGCATCATCAAACTGCTTTTGCACCAGGTTGAAATTACTCTGAGCTTGATCGATGGTCTTTTGGGCTGAATCCACAACTTTTTGCGCTGATTTCAACTGCAGAGCAAGTGTCCTGACGTCCTGAATATTTAAAGCAGTGTAGGTGTTTGAAATATAGGTGTTTGCCCCTGCGTCATCAGTCTGCCCGAGTAAAGCCAGCAGATTGTTATTCTCACTGTCTAATTGCTGCTGATACATGGCAATGCGCTGCGCGCAAAAGTCAGCATTGAAAAACGGAATCATGCTTTGAACGGCTTTTATCTGCATTTTAATATCGGATATTTTGTCATTCTCGTCTGACATCGCCTTGTTTTTATCCAAAGTCATTTGTGTCGTCTGTAAAGATAAATTAGCTTGCTTCTGCGCGATTTGAGCGGTATCTAAAGCGACCTTTGCCGAAGCTAAAGCAATCGTTAGACTGGTCGTATCCAATTTAGCTAATACATCGCCTTTGGCAACATGGTCCCCTTCATTGACATAGATTTTTTCGATCTTTCCGCCGGTACCAAAATAAAGGTTGGCATAATTCACCACGGCAACGACCCCATCACCTTTCACCATGTTCACTGCTGATGCGCCGGTTGTTGGAGTTGTAGCGCCCGGCCTGCCGGTTGTTGATCCGGAAGCTCTGGACGGTAGTGTAGATGTTGGTGACTTGGTGGTGGTTTGAGACTGCGAAGTTATCTGATTATTTGACTGCACGCTAGATTTTGCCGCAGTGCACCCAACTGTACCGGCTAACATCAATAACGCTACCAGAATCCCTGCGACCTTCATCATCGTCGCCACCACTTGCGCTGTCTAACATCAGGTTTAGATTCAGCCCTCATACTGTTTTTTGGTTCTTCTTCAACATCGGTCAAAGTCGCTGACCCCGGAGTGACTTCAACGACTGGTTTCCTCCGGAATAAACGGGAAAAACCTACGGTGACGTCATCAATGAGTGTATAGATTACCGGCACAGCAACCAGACTGAGCAACGTGGAACTGATCGTTCCGCCGATAACTGCAATTGCCATAGGAGCGCGAAAAGACCCTGATGCTCCTACTGCAACAGCTGTTGGTACCATCCCTAAAATGATCGCCAGACTGGTCATAAAAATTGGACGGAGACGCACAGGACCGGCTTCCAGTATTGCTTGTGTTCTGTCAAGTCCTTCCTTTCGATAGCGGATGATGAAATCAACCAACAGAATAGAGTTCTTTGTTGCTAGTCCCATCATCAGAATGATGCCGATCATGGAAATTACGCTCAATTGCGTATGGGTTACGACCATTGCTGCTACAGAACCGATAATAGCCAGAGGCAGAGCTGCCATGACGGTGAGCGGATGAATAAACGAGCCGAATTGTGAAGCAAGCACCATATAAACAAAGATAAGGCCCAGCAGCAGGGCAAATATCAGAGAACTATATGCTGATTGGGCTTGCGCCATTTGTCCGGAGAATTTCCATGTAACACCGACCGGAAGTTGCACATTCGCCAGGCTTTTTTGGATATCTGTCGCTACATCTCCCTGGCTACGTCCTTCAAGATTAGCGCCGACCGTGATGATTGCCTGCTGATTTTGCCGTGAAAGACGTGTGGGACCTGTTCCTGACTGAACGTTCGCCAGCGCACTCAAAGGATACAAAGTGCCATTAGAAGAGGCTATCGGTAATGCCATTAAAGCTGTTGTATCGGAGATGTCTGCAGCGCGAAGCTGAACAGTGACATCGGTGAGCCTGCCCTGCCATTGCACCTGGGTTGCTACTGAGCCTTGAACCATGGTAGCGATCGTGCTACCGACGGTGGTTGCGCTGATGCCGGCATCGGCGCAACGCAACCGGTCCACTATAATATCCAATTCCGGCTGTAATTGGGGGGTGCTTACCGTGGCATCTTTGATACCGGGGATGGTACTGATGCGGTCCATAATCTGATGAGCGACTCCATCCAGAACATCCGCAGTAACGGGACCTTGCACAGATAACTGGACGGGGCGTCCCCCAGCTCCCATTATTCCGGCTCCGACACCCGCAAACTGATTTGGTTTACTATAACTTAGTTGACCGCCGGATTGACTGAGCAATTTCCTCAAACGGGCAATAACGTCATCTGTTTTAGCACCGGGGATAAGCTGAACCTGGATGAACCCGCTTCCTGCGCCCACCCTGGTGCTGCTGCGTTGTACTTCCGGTTGCGCTATAACCACGCTTTCAACTTGCTGCGCTATTTTATTAGTCGTATCGAGCGTATTCCCGGGGGGCAAACTGATATTAATAGAGATCTGCCCTTCGTCAGTGGCCGGAAAGAGAGTGAGCGGCATCCCGCGCAATACCCAACCGCTCGCCAGGAATAAAGCCAGTGAAATGAGAACAATCACCCAGCGGAAGCGCAAAGACCATGCCAGAATTCCTTTATACCCTTTCACCGTAGTCTGCCATGGTTGCAACTTACCGGAAAGGAAACGACGGCGGGACTTGGTATCCTTTTTTTCGGTAGTTACTTTCATTTGTTTGGTAAAATAGGCTGTCAGCAACGGAGCAAAAGTAAAGGCCTCAAACAAAGATATCAATACTGCCACTGCAACCGTGATACCGAATTCTTTAAATAGCTTACCGATCTGTCCGGAAGTAAAAGCCACGGGTATAAACACTGCCACCAGTGTGAGGGTAATGGCAATAACAGCGAAAGCAATCTCGCCCGTGCCTTTGTCTGCCGCTTCCTTGGGAGATTCGCCATTTTCCATGTGTCGGAAAATATTCTCCCGGACAACGATAGCATCGTCGATGAGTAGTCCGATTGAGAGAGACAGCGCCATCAACGTAATAATATTTAATGTAAATCCTAGCAGTGAAATCACTGCAAATGTTCCCAGAATAATAATTGGCAAACCTGCGACGGTAATGATGGTGTTCCGGATGTCCCGCATGAAAAGAAAAACAATGATAGCCGCCAGAATTGCTCCGAGAATCAGAGTCAATATTACATCGTTGTCGGACTGCTTGATAAACGTCGAGTTGTCTTGCGTGATCGTGAATTTCAACTGGGGGAAATCGACGCTCAGGCTCTTCATCTCTGCCTTGGCCAAGTCCGCCGTTTTGACAATATTCTCCCCGGATTGCATCTGGAACTGAACCATCATTGAGTTTTTACCATTGACGCGTACCAGATTTGTCGGCGCCAGCGTCTGCGGACCTATCGTTCCCACATCACTGAGTAGGACCGATCTGGTACCATATTGGGCAATTACGACATTGCTGATTTCGTCCAGATTCTGAAACGCCGCCGAAGTGCTGATAGGCAGAGTTTGTGCGGAACTGGAGATCGAACCTGAAGGCATCGTCACATTCTGCGCTTTTAAAGAGCTCACTACCTGTGCTGCCGTCACATGCATGGCTTTAAGCCTATCGGCAGATAATTCAACTCTTATTTGCTGAGTGGGATAGCCGCTAACCGAAGCTGAGGCGACGCCCGGCACCTGACCCAGCCGGGGTTCGATGATTTGCTGAATCAACTGTGTTAGATCATCCGTCGAAAGATTACCGCTGACATCCAGCGCTGCGGTCAGGAAAGGAGAGGAATTTGGGTCAAAGCGGCGCATCATCGGTGCGCTTGCCCCGGACGGCAAGCTTCGTTGAACTGAATCCAGGTTTTGTCTTATATCCAGTGCGCCTTGTTGGACGTTATACCCGACAATAAAATTGACTGTTACACTGGAAGAACCCTGAGAAGATGTGGATGAGATGCTGTCAACCCCGTTGATGGTAGACAAAGCCCGCTCCAACGGCTGAGTGACCAGAGTCTGGACATCCGTGGGACTGGCGCCGGGGAAGGAAACACTGACACTGACACTCGGGTTAGATGTGTCCGGGTAAAGTTCCACACCCATATTAAGATAACTGATAACTCCTACCAGTACAATGGCCAGAAGGATCATCGTAACGAATATCGGTTGTTTGATCGCTAGCTTAGCAAGGGGCATATATTATTCCAAAGCCTTCCCTCAGCGAAATGGATTTAGCTAAACCCAAAGTCTGTTGCTTTTTTGACAGTATTAAGTACCCAATTTATCATGGAAAGATCCTCTTGTCAATACAGAATTACCGCGCGTTCGATCACAACTGGTGGCTGTCTCATGATGAATTTGCGGCTTCCGGACTGGTAAAAAAAAGTAAAAAAGGCTAATTGTGCCCGTAATGCTATATAATATCATTAACTTTTTTAAGAAATTGATAATAGAAACAAAAATATTATTGTTCAGGCGTATGACTAGTGAGGAGAATCGATGAATAAAAAATCCTTGCCGGAAACCGGTAATAAAATCAGGTTAAGGACATCATTCGACTTCGGCTGGAAATTTTTCAAGGGAGATATTTCCGGCGGGCAACTGCTGGAATGCGCGGATGCGGGCTGGCGGGACCTGGATCTGCCGCATGACTGGAGCATCGAGGGGCCTTTTAATCCGCAACGCGGTTCTGAGACATCGGCGCACTTGCCATCCGGTATCGGCTGGTACCGCAAACATTTCCACGTTCCGAGGGCATATGCAACAAAAACAGTAGTTATCGAGTTTGACGGTGTTTACCAGAATAGCGAAGTATGGATCAATGGTCAATACCTTGGCAAACGTCCGTATGGGTATGTTGGTTTTTATTATGACCTTAGTCCATACCTGAATTTGGGCGGCGATAACGTCATCGCAGTGAAAGTAGACAATGCCCGTCAACCTAATTGCCGGTGGTATTCCGGCTCCGGAATTTACCGGCATACCTGGTTATCAGTAACTAACAGAGTTCATGTTGCCTGTTGGGGCACTTTTATCACTACGCCAAAGATTACCGCTAAGTCCGTTACTGTTCGTGTTAACACCAGAATTAAAAATGATAATAAAAGCAAAGTATTTTGTATTCTCAATAGCGCGGTCATCGACCGTGACGGCAAGTTAATACGGACTGAAACAAAAAGCGGGTGGATGCAGGCCAACGGTGGAGAGGTTGATTTAACACAGGAAATGAAAATTAAAAATCCCCGTTTATGGTCACCGGAAGATCCCTATCTTTACATAATACGGAGCGAGGTAAACCGAGGGCCGGGATTGATGGACGTTTACGAAACTCCTTTCGGCATTCGTGTAGCGGTCTTCGATGCTAATAAAGGATTCCTGTTGAATGGCAAGCAGGTAAAATTACACGGCGTCTGTTTGCACCATGAAGCCGGTGCGGTCGGGGCGGCAGTACCGGAACGGGTGTGGGAACGCAGATTGCAGTTGTTGAAAGAGATGGGCTGTAACTCCATCCGGACCTCACACAACCCCTACTCACCGGAATTTATGGATCTATGTGACAAAATGGGCTTCCTGGTGATGGATGAGGTTTTCGATGAATGGAAGGAAGCCAAGCCGCAAACCCCGGATTTCGGCTACCGCCTCTATTTTGACGAATGGTCAGAGAGAGATGTAACCGATTTCGTGCACCGCGACCGAAATCATCCGTCGGTAATTCTGTGGAGCGCCGGCAACGAAGTGATTGACCAGGTGGCTCCCGCCGGTCCGCAGACCCTGAAAAAACTGGTGGATATCTTTCATCGCGAAGATCCTACGCGGCTTGTCACAGTCGGTTGCGATCGGATCGTTGGTGAACCGGAAGCCGTATCGAACGAGTTTCTCAATCTCCTGGACGTGGTCGGTTATAACTATGTTGACCGCTGGCGTGATAGGAGGGAGTTATATTACAGCATCGACCGGCAGGCTTTTCCAAAAAGAAAATTCATCGGCACCGAGAACGGTTCGATGGGCGGCATCCGGGGAGATTATTACTGGCTGTTCCCGTCAAGCGCCGGAGTTACGTCGCGTAACAGCCACGACAAATGGACTGATTTCCAGCAAATGTGGAAATTCGTAAGGATTAATGATTATGTTGCCGGTGATTATATGTGGACAGGGATTGATTATTTGGGTGAGTGCCGGTGGCCCGCCAAGGGTAACACCGCGGGCGTCCTGGATACCTGCGGGTTTAAAAAAGACTCTTACTATTTCTGTCAGAGCCAATGGACAGAAAAACCGATGGTGCACCTGCTTCCGCACTGGAATTGGGCGGGGAAAGAAGGAGAAGTAATACCGGTATTGTGCTATACAAATTGCGATTGTGTGGAGCTATTCGTGAACGGCAGGTCCATGGGCGTACAGGGCTACTGGTTCCCGCGCTACGGCATGTCGGAACATTACGAAAATCATTTATTACGTAACAACGCGCCGCGTACCACTTTGGACCTATTTCTCAGATGGACGGTGCCGTACCAACCCGGTATATTGAAAGCCGTGGGTTATCGGGAAGGACAAGTAGTAGCAACAGATGAAGTCGCAACCACCGGTAAACCAGCAGCGATCAGGCTTCGCGCTGATAGAGTTGATCTCGCGGCTGACTGCCGGGACGTGGCTCATGTTACGGTTACAATTGTTGATGCTCAAGGGAGAGTAGTGCCGGTGGCGGACAATGAAATTACATTCGAAATTTTAGGCCGGGGTAAACTTATCGGGCTGGATAATGGTAACCCTGTAAGTCATGAGGACTTCAAGAGTGATCGAAGGAAAGCATTTAATGGGATGTGCCTGGCCATTATACAATCGACCGCCGATGCCGGACAGATTCGATTAACTGCGACTTCACCGGGATTGAAAGCCAACTGTTTATCGATAAATACAGCTAAAACATGCAGAGTGTTGTGATAGCATTCCTCAAATTGGCAGATTATTCGTAGTGATGATAAAGAAAAGAGGCCGGGTCACCCCCGGCCTCTTTCATACTATTAGGTGGTAAGTTGTTATTTAATGTCCGGAACTCTTCTTCAGATTCTGGTCTACCCAGAAGCGCGCAGCATAGAAACCCATCAGCGTATCATTCGAGATAGCATTGGATTGTTTGTCCCAGCCTTTAAGCCAGGGTTGATAGAGGTGGTAAACGCTCGGTTGTGATATAGACACGACGAAGTGCTGCTGTGCAACATATTTGTTCGCATCGACTACGACCTGCTTCACTGCATCCAGACTGTTTGCGGCCATTGCCTTGTTGTAAAAAGCATCGAAAACGGGGTCGGCAACGATCGACAGATTGCTCTGATATCCGGATTGGTATTTTAATAGTTGACGGAATGGGTCATAGTTCAGGCCGATTTCGCCCTGGGAACGCATGGCCATCGCGTCAAACTTATGCTGGGCATAAACCGAGGCGTTAAAACTGACGTTATCCATCGTTTGCACCGTCATATTGACGCCAATCGCTGCGAAATAGGATTTTACAATTTGTACCAGATCCAGGTCGCCGGCGTTTGTAATGATTACATCGGTATTAAATCCGGTGGGGTAACCGGCATCAGACAGGAGCTTTTTAGCCCCGGCCGGATTATATGTATAAGTATCTTTCAAGGTTTGCGGCCAATGATCATACGGATAAGACCATCCGGTCATGGAAGCTTCGGTTAAGGTGGCCGGTACCAGCGAAGCCTGACCGCCATAGTATGTTTTAGCAATAGTGGGGATATCGATTGCCATCTGCAGGGCTTCACGGACCCTGATGTCACTGAATGGCTTCACATCATTTCTCGGGTTGATAGAGAGTTCCGTACCCAGTGGAATGGCTTTTTGTAATATTTCCGGGTTTGTTTTTGCCACCGTTTGAGCTTGGGTAGGCGTCATGCTTTCCATGGCGTCAATTTTACCGGTGCGTAATCCGGCGATTGATGTAGCATCGTCATAAATAATTAACAGCGATAATTTATCCGCGTAAGGCAGCTGGTTCTGGGGGTAACGTTCATCATGGGCGAAGTAAAACGGATTTTTGACCAGTGTTGCCGAACCGCCGGAGACAAAATCCTGTAAAATAAACGGTCCAGTGCCGATGGCATGGTGCCAATCGGTGACATCTCCCCATTGTTTTACTGCATCCGGACATTCGATCGCGTTCGAGATACCGGGTTGTTGAATACCGCCTACGATCAACGTCGGGTTAGTGATGTTCCATTTGAAAACGACAGTATATTTATCAGTGGCGGTGATGCTTGTCAGGTTGGCCCAAATTGCAACCGATGCGTAATACGGACTGATTTTAGTATAGCCGCTGCCCAGACCTAACATGCGGTTATAGTGAAAAACCACATCGTCGGCGATAAACTCACGGCCGTTTGCCGGCGCCAGGTTCTGCCAGCGGATGCCCTGGCGGAGGTGAATGACATATGTACTGGGGTCGGTAAACTCCCATGATGATGCCAGATTACCGACATTATAGTCGCTGGGTCGGTACCCGATTTCATAATCGAAAACAGCCGGGTCTAATGTCCAGTCGTCGGCGACCAGATTTTCCATCCAGGCATTGGGTACACCGATTAATGTATCGCCGTAAAACGGATCAAAGTTCGCGATGTTTGAGTTCATACGGAAAGTGATGGTGCCGCCGTACTGCGGTTTGCCTAGTGAATCCCACCAATGGCCAGTGGGAGCGGACGTAACAGTGGTTTTAGATGTTACTACTGCAGAGGTTGTTGTCGTGGAACTGGTAGGTACGACGGTAGAAGTCGTCTTTGTGGTTGTGGTAGTGGTGGTTGTGCTCGAATTGTTGCAGGATGCCAGAATGAGTGATGTAACGATGAGGCATCCCAGTGCTGTCCAGATAAATCCTTTTTTCAAAGTTTCCTCCTTTTATTTTATAGAATACATCTGGAAGGTTCCTATGTGCTCATGTAAAAAAGTCGTTACAATATACTAATCCTTATTTGAAAAATTTTCAATTATGGGTTCCCCGTCTTACCACAAACACATGGTTGGAAATTCGCAAACAGCCTTTTCTTTCATTTGATAATTGTTGAAGGATAAATTATGTGTAAAATACAAAAAATACGTAAAATACTTGGTTTATTAATATATTTAGAACTAGCTATGATTCCAGTAATGTTTTTGTTGAAATTAGCAAGAAAGATACCGATGGAGATTTTTATTTTTCTTGTTGCTTGGATATTTGCAAATATTGGTCTGATTATATTTAAGCTACCTTACTAAAATCCCCGACCGTAAGGTCGAGGGATGGAGTTCTCCCTGCATCTTCCTCTTTCCGTCAAGATGCAGGGCAACGAAGTTGAGGCAGTGAAAACCCCGACCGTAAG
>Ga0182010_10000395_pt1 | contig 25129 bp, 19 predicted proteins | sample 611E1MmetaG_FD_120488 | JGI IMG/M metagenome (GOLD analysis project Ga0182010, IMG submission 120488) | Permafrost microbial communities from Stordalen Mire, Sweden - 611E1M metaG | ecosystem: Environmental > Terrestrial > Soil > Wetlands > Permafrost | place: Sweden: Stordalen | collected... | reverse complement strand
CTACTCAGAGGAATATCAATCCAGCCAACAAACATGTCTTCAGGCTTAAAACATGGTGCTCCATGCCTAACAAGTATAAGATACCCCATAAATTATGCTCCATATAATTACATCAACATAGAATTACGCCAATAAAAAAATATCAGTACAAATTTTGATTTTGTTCTATTAAGAAATTTAATTTGTCTTTGGCTAAGTGAGAAATCACGATAAATTGCCCTATTCCAGCAATTTTCCAAAATATTAATTTGTTTGAAATTTGAAAAAAGCATCTATTATTGATCTTAGTTATTAAAATTTTAAATCATTTTTGCTCTTAAATTTAACAACTATTTACTGAATCTAGGATTCTGCGAGTTTTTGTATCAAAATTCTGTAAAATATAATTACCTAGCACATTTTTTCATGCAAAAAACAGATATTTGGATTAAGGATGTGTGAATATTTACAGTAACGTTTTCTTAAAAAATTGTCATTTTTGAATTATGATTGACATAATTCGCAAATTATATAATATATTAGATATATAACTCATAAAGTGGACTATTCCAAACTATTACAACTTCAACTACAAACTATTTTAGCAGAGTATGCTGCATTAAAGTCCGAAATTCAGTATCGAACTAGATTTCAAAATCATCTTGTTCAGATGCATTTTATTCTTCTAGTTGCTATTATCGCAGCTGGTTTATTCAATATTCTAACCATAAAAACGAGTTTGTTGCTTATTCCAATAGAATCTTCCTTAGTTGGATTATGGTATTTTGACTGTGGGCTTAGAATTTTGGAAATTGGAGCTCATATCAGAAAATGCATTGAGATGCATGTTCATAAAATACTGGAAAAAAATGAAACAAGATCAAAAATTACGATATGGGAATCTGAGTTTAGAAAAGGGTTTAACAATGATCCTTTTGCGATAAAAGTTTGTTCTCTGATATTGATTTTGTTGACCTTTGGTGGACCGACTTTATTATGTATCGCATATGGCTATTTCTATTTTTATCCGCACACTAATAATTATTCATTTATTAGTATATTAAGTGTTATAATTGACTTAGTTTTAGTTTGTATATTCTTTTTCTTTGCAATTTGGTTTATATACAAGACTACAAAATCTATTTTGGAAATTAAAAATGAGTCAAAATAAAGAATTTTCCATTACTAAACTTCAAAATTGAATGGCTTGAGAGATTGCTTATACATAGTTTTTGTAAGAAAAGTTTTGCATCTGGGAATTCAATAACTTATGAAACGCCTGGATCGCTATATTTCTGGCTAATATGAGTATCATATTTAGAATACAAATTGCATATTGAAAAAATATATAAAGTAAGCGCACTAAAAAGTTTGAAGTGTAAACTATGGATAAACAAATATTTAACAGAACAAAAAAAATAATATGTATGTTACTGATAACTTTTTTAGTAACATCAGTGACAGCCATGGTAGTAAATGCTTACGATGGTATATATGACCACGATAATGTTGTGCAAATAACTCAGCTTGAGCAGATAAACACATTTCTACATAAGGGACCGGTTTTGGTGGAGCTGAAAGCTAAGTCCTGCAGACCATGCCAACAAATGAAGCCTATTCTGGAAAAACTTGCTGCAGAATACCAAGGAAAAGCTACAATCGCGTCTATTGATATATATCAGAGTCCTGAACTTGCGAAATATTTTGGCGGGTACAACCTTCCTGATGCTTTTGTGATTGTTGGTACAAAAAACGGAAAATACGTTTACATAAATGACGATGGAAACAATACTATGGATAGATCTCAAGCCAAGATTATTGGATTAAACGCTGAAAATGAAAACAAGTTTGAAAAAATTATTGATCGTGCTCTTACTCAGCAAGGTAAAAATAAATCCACGCTAAGTGGACAACACAACGGCGGAAAACACTCCAGCGAACAACAAAAAGGTGAAAAATATTCAGGTGAACAATACCGAAAAGGACAATACCTAAGTGAACAAAACCAAGGGGGACAATTCCCAGGTGGAATATTCCCAGGTGAACAATATCTCAGCGGCCTCCCAGGTGGACAATTCCCAGATGAACGATTCTAAAGCGAACAATTCGATGTAACTCATTGATCACCTTGCATTGCCGGGTGCAGACTTCATGGACATCGATCTTATGCAGTTGACTGTTTTGCAGTCAACTACATAATTCCATAATTTTTGGAGTTAATCACTCAGTTGCACATAAAATAATTATTTTCCAAAATACAACTAATATCGATAAATGCAAAAAAAGTATTAAAAATTATAAAAATTAAAAATATTTACTTGCTATCGATTTTAATGTAGGAAGTCTACATAGAGTTCTTTAAATTCTGATTGACTTTATACCCTTTTCTGTGCTACAAAAAAACGATTAATCTTTTTAATTAATGCAAGCGTTTTTTTGTCTTAAAACCTATGTATTCTCGCAATCTTCAGCCGAAATTATAGAATGTTTTTACCTGATTGTACGGGAAATTCATAGTTTTTATTCAAATATATGTCATGTTCAAAAGCCAAAAAGTTGCTATATTTATCTCGCGAAGGATAAAAATAAATGAAAATTAAGTAACTATTCAACCTACAAATCTGATTTATTTTAGTGAGATAAAGGCCAAATATGCATTTTCGCGGCCAAAGCTACCGAATCAACTGAGTTAATTTCAAGTGCTTTGTCAAATGCTTTAATTGCTTCATCTGATTTGCCTAATTCCATTAAAGCTCCGCCTTTGCCATCCCAAACTCTTGAATCCTGTGGGTTAATTTCAATTGCTTTGTCATATGCTTTTATTGCTTCATCGGACTTACCTAATTTTCTCAGAGCAAATCCTTTATTGTACCAAGCTCCTGAATCCCGTGGGTTGATTTCAATTGCTTTGTCAAATGCTTCTAAGGCTTTATCGTACTTGGCTGACTGAAATAAAGTAGTACCTTTACTTTTCCAAGCTTCTGAATCCTGCTTCGCACCTGTGATCACTACTAAGAATAATACCATTAAACAAAGGATTAAGCAAGCAAATTCTATTTTAATTAATTTTTTGTTATTCACTTTAGCTATCCAACTCAATCGTTTTCAATTAATAAAATAAAATTCTCTTTTATATAATTATGCACTATTCTATCTTTTTTGTGTAAAGTTAATACTTGATTTAGTCTCTTCTGATTACATATTCCCGAAATCTTATCCATCAATAATACGTGGGGTATTTATAAGGAAATAAAAGAATCTAAGAACTCAAAAATGCTGTGGGAGACCCAAAAAACAATATATATATATTGGCTATCTAAATCTACTATATTTAGAATCAACAAAAGAAAATAGGCTCTGAACACTTAACTCTACGGATCTGTTAACGTCAAATCATGCCACTTTGGCTCAGCCCGGTAGAGCAAGTGACTTGTAATCACTAGGTTGCGTGTTCGAATCACGCACGAGGCTTCCAAAAATTTGTTCAAAGCACTCTTAATCTATTTAGCCAAATACTTGATATCTTAAGCGTAACTTGAGAAATTTGGAAGATAATTTTGGGGCTGTGATATTTAGTAAGAGTATGTAACATATCATTCAGATTTTGATAGCTATGAGTAGTTAAACTTGAGGAAGGATAGACAGATATTGACAGTAAATAATACCGATTTTTAGTCTCGGATAAAATTTCTATGTTTTTATTGATTCATACCATGTAGCTCGGTCCAGTAGAAGAAATATCTTTGCTCCGAGATCTACCTTAAAATCAAATAATGATTTCAGGAAAGATTCTGCATCTTTGTAATTAATAAATAATACCATAAAACTTCTTTTTTCAGTAAAAACCTTCAAATATTGATTTTGGCCTTTGAACCATTTGCAAATTTAATTTTTTGAGCTTTTAATTGGCCTAAATCTTGATTTATCTAGATCCACACAAAATCTTACTCTCATCATGGGTAATGAATAGATTATTAGAGTTCAGAAATCTTTTTTTGGAATTCAACTATAAATTAGTTCTTAAGTGCCTTATTTCTCCTTTTTGATCAAGCTTTACAGTTATTTACCTAAGCCCTAAATATTTAATAATTAATCTCATTCTTGATTTGGAAAAAGGTATTTAAAATTCCTATTTAACAAATTGAATTGCATCTTTTGCTTGCCAACCATGATAATAACCATCATCTGCTGATATTGGCTCTGAAAATGCGTTCTTTGCTCAAAAAAATGTTCTACTGTTAAAAGAAGCCATATTAATCGACAATCTTCATCTTTAAAGCTGAATAAACCTTTTTTATTCAGCACGCTTTATCCACCAATAAACCGTTGAGCTATAAACTAGTAAATCTTCTCAACTTTAGCTGAACTCAAAACCATTTTTTTAGCCAATAATAGGGCTTGAAGTCTCATTGTTAGTTTTTGTCGCAGGAACTAACGATTGCCTTAGCAACATAATACTAATAACATATCAAACATAATTAACCTAATATACTTATTTTATATAGAATAATGTTGTGTTATATTTAGAGTAGACTAAATATGGCATTGTTGGATACATCTGCAGAAAGTGGTTTAAATAAATTTCTGGAGGAATTCATCGAAAAAAAAAATACTATTCAGGATTTAAAGCAGTTCGAAATCCTGGAAACTGAAAATGCTACCTCTGACAATATAGTTACAACCAAAAATGATGCCTATTCCAGAAAACTGCAACAAAATTATACACACATTCAACTTGACCAGAGAGTTATAACCGAAGATAGTGCCATTGGAATAAGAATGGCAAAAATTGCAGAAATCAATTTTAAAAACCAAAATGAGGCTAATAGGTCGCAGGTTTTTTACTCGCGTGTCTCTCAGCTAAAGAGCCCCTTTAAAGAAGAGTTTCTTGAAAAAGCCATTGATTTTGCCTGCAATATTAAATCTGAAGATTTAAGAGCACAGACACTTTCCCTCATTATCCCGATTCTGGAGGGGGAAAAAAAGGTAGAACTTATACAAAAAGCCCTTTACTCTGCATCCTATATTCAAGATGAAAACGGAAGATCCCTTGTACTTTCTTCGCTTGCACGCCATCTAAGAGGTCCGGATAAAGAAAAACTTATTGCACATATTTTTGACTTCTCTTCCCAAATTCAATCTGGTGATGCAAAGTTTCAAATACTCTCTTCACTTGTTCCGCATCTTTACGGATCAAAAAATGAACCAATTATGGATAAAGCCCTTGAACTAGTATCCGGAATTACATCTGAATATCAAAAATTAGAGTCTTTTTCTCTGCTTATTCCATATCTTACTGAGAAAAGGGAAAAGGAAATTATAGAACAAGCCCTTGAGTTAGCTTTCAACATTAAAGACAAAGATCTGGGACCACAGGCTCTTTCATTAATCATTCCATATCTGGATGAATCCAGACAAAAAAAAATTATTGAGAAAGCCCTTATTCTTACAAACGAGATTCAATCGGAGGATCGAAAAGAACAGGCTCTCACATCACTTGCTCAGTATCTTTATGAAACCGAAAAATAGAGATCATTTCCCAGATTGTAGCTATTTGAGCTAGCTCTTGTTATACAGGTCAACTGGTCTATTAGATTGGAGTAATTTAGGATTCGGTGTTAGAAATCGTGAGGTTCAGATGAAGTAGAAGATTTCATGTACCATCATAAATGACTTATAGAGTTTTGATTTATGAATCATATCGCTGTTTGAGTAAAGATTATGATAGATCTCCAAAATCCATTATAACCTTGCTCTATACTACTATGATCCAGATAAGAATTCAAAGCCTGATAGTATCAACAAATCTTTCAGCAAATGATGAAGAATATTTAAAAAAATTTGAAAATAATAAAAATCAATGATTTAATTATATTTGATCGTAAGACAAAATATTTTACTAATCAGTCAATTTATTCCCTATTTGTCACAGATTCACATAAATTTGGCATCTATTTTCTCAGTATGACAGTAACTTAAAAATTAATCTATGAAGATTTCTAAACAGTTTGAGTTTGGAGACATTCCGAAATAGATCTAAAGCCTTAATTTAGCTTTTTAAAACTTTCAAATATCATTAAATTCATTCAAATATTTCAGGCACGATTCGCCGGGCAACTTTTTCATAAGCTTTTGAAATATCACCTTTATTAAACCTGAAGATATCTTTATCCATGGACTGGCCAGTCTTCTTATCCCAGAACCGACAGGTATCACAGGAAATCTCATCTGCAAGGAGGATTTCTCCATCTTTTCTTCCAAACTCAAGCTTGAGATCAGGGAGAATAATACCTCTTTCATCCAGGTAAATCAAAAGTAATTCGTTGATCCTAAGAGCGAGTTTTCGAAGAATTGTGAGTTCTTCTCTTGTTGCCAACCCAAGTGCAAGAGCAATATCATCATTCAACATAGGGTCTCCGTATTCATCGCTTTTGAAATCAAAAACGATCACAGGTAATTTGAAAATAGTGCCTTCTTTCAAGGGATACTTTTTAGTAATTGAACCTGCTGCAATGTTCCTGACAATGACTTCGATTTTTATGATTTCTACTTTTTTTATAAGCATATCAATATCGAAAATCATCTCAATATAGTGAGTCCGAATTCCCTCTGATTCGAGCATCTCAAATAGCTTTTTTGAGATATGAGCGTTATAGTAACCCTTTTTGTCCATCTCCCCTTTTTTTTCTCCGTTAAAAGCGGTTAGACTGTTTCGGAATTCAGCAATCAGGATTTCAGGATTATCCGTCTTATAGATAGTTTTTGCTTTCCCTGAATAGAGCTCTTCTCTTGTCATATAATGGTCCTCTTTAGGTAGATTCCCTTGGATAGAGAGATCTTCGGAATTGTAATTAAATATAAGAGTCCTTATGTCCTAGAAATTTTGATAATACGGTAGTATCCCAGAGTGAGTCTAAGAAATCGAATCATTTCCGAGAATTACTGACCTTCATGGAACTAATCAAGTCATTTCTAGAACTAACAACCACTCTCTGGAAACTAAATACTTTTATTTTTCATGAGCTTTTCCCAAAAATATGCTATGGTTTCCCTGAAGAGATAGAGTAGATGATGACTTCTTCTGCTAAATAAAGTTATCATCTTCCAGAAGTTCCAATTTTCTGTAGCTTCGAATGACTTTCTGATTAGTTTACTATTTTCCTCAATAGTTAACAAGAAAGAAAATTTATCAATACATCTTAATTCTTTTTATAATTACCTCTAGAAAATATAATATCCCACTTTTTTATTTGTTCCAAATCAAATTTATTCTTTTTCCTGATCCACCATTTCCATGATATTGAAAATTGATTCCCTTTACATAAACTTAGATTCAAAAACATTAGTTTTATTTTTCCTTTATCCTTTCTGTGCTTTTCAAGAATTTCATTAATCTTTTGTTAGATTTAGCTTCAATTACAAATTCCAATTTGGCCCTATCCATTTTAAGATAACTTCCCTGTTAAAAAAGTATCTATCCTTGTATATTGCTCTCACTTTTACTCCCATCATTTCAATCCTTTCAAATAAGTAATTAATAGGAATTGAATTTTCTTTGCTTTAAATCATTTATGTTAATAACACCAAGTTTAGCTTAGATTTTCCAATTGTCTAAGGTGCAGAACGAATATCTAGGGAGGTGTAATTCTTCGGTTTTTAATCCCCCTATGCATAGAATGACTCTGAGCCTGTAATATTGAATATCATGAAAGTCAACACAATGTCTTGAAACTTAATTTAAGATCTATCATCTTAAAACTTCACAGTTTATTTTCCTAAATGAAAACAGAAAAATTCTAATAAAGTTGGAGAGTTATATTATTAAAAAATAGTATCAGTTGAAATACTTCTTATTTTGGGTATTTTGACCTTATATAAATAATTACAGATTTTAAAAAATTGATTTAAGACGTCGAGTATAAAATAAAACATTAAGAACTTTTTAACAGTATAGATGCTTCATCAGGTAAAGTTATCATATTAAAGAATATACATAATTCAGATGATGCAGACAAGAAACATGAGGAGATTTTGCTCTATATGCTTCAAAACTCTAAAGTTATTTCTTGCATTGAGAGTCTAGAATCTCAAATAAAAGAACGCACTAAAAGATTAATCTTATTAGAATCTCTTTAAATTAAAACAATCTTAACAGTAGAAAACCTCTAGCCATCGTTTTATTTTCCAAATAAAAACCCTATCCTAAGAATCGTCTGGGAAGGGTATCCTGAGAGAGGAAGGTCAAGAAAGTCACTCATGAACTACTCTTGAATAATTAATGATTCTGATTGATTAATAGAATATTCCTTGAACTATTGCGAAAAATGTGTTTACTATCTTGAATATATTGAGATTGAAGCTCATGAAAGAAAAAAAAGTTTTGATCGCCAACCAATAAATCTTATTGTTACAGAATATTGAATTCAAATGAAGAGCTGCCCGTACTGTTAAAAATTGAATAAAGCTGTTTTTCTGAACCAGTGAAATATTCAGTCAAATGTGATCCTAATATTTTAGTGCAAGCAATTTACTGTACAAACTACCAGCTTATTCCAGATGAAAGTATTTCTGAGTTTTATTAAGGAATTTATATAGATAAAAATCTGTTATGCTAACATAATTAGAGTAGAAAAAAGATGTTCCCTGAATTTAGAGGAATTTTAAAACTTTTTCAGGGAGAAGTTAGTAACTCCTACACCATCATTGTGATGAGACAAGGATGAATTCAAGAAAGAAGGATATTAGCTTCAGTTGGCTTTCATGTCAAAGCTAAATATCATCTTGTTCATACAAAAAAGAAATCAAAAAAATGGAAAAATTATGGAAACTCCTCCGAAGTTTAAAGGAATAGCAGTTAATGATAGATGGAAGTTCTACAACAGTTATGAATTCGCTCACGATCTTTGCAGTGCGCACATCATGGTGAATTAATGGTATTGAAGAGAATTATAAACAACAATTAACTAAAGAGGTGGATGCACTTTTAACATAAATAAAAAAATATACTGATGGATGTAAAGAGCAAATTCAAGAGCTGAATTTTTAGCAAATTAAAGAGTTGGGAGAAAAGTTCGATTTTATAGTCAAGAAAGGAATTGATGAAAATCAGCTTTCTTCAAACCTTCAAAAACAAGGAAAATACGGCGCAAATTCACAAACAAAAGCAAGGGATCTACTTAATAAGCTTGTACAACATAAAAAAAAGATAATGTGGTTCCTTACAGATCTGTGAGTACCATTCTAAAATAATCAGACTGAGAAAAGCATCAGAAGGATGAGATTACAGCAAACAAAATATAAGGAATTTTAAAAGTCCCACCAAAACTGTAGCTTTCTGCAGAAGTTGAGCCTAATTTCTACAATAAGGAAGAACCGTTTGCCGGTTATAGACGATAGTCTAGCAGCATTCAAGGGATCGAAGCTAACAATGCCCTGGATAATTGCAATAATTTTTGTGATATATCTCTGATTTGTATAAATGATTTCAAAAATGACGAGATTCAAAAACGATGTATTCAGTCGAGATCCTACTTTTATTTATGTCTGCAGCTTCGTAAATTTTATCTTTGAAGAAAGTCAATTATAAGGTTTAGCAACTTAAACAAAGATTTAAGAACTTACCGCATTTGAGTGCACAACACTTGATAGTGAATTGATTTAAGCACGCACGGGTAAAAAACATGTCAGGCACCAAACTAGATATCGTAGAACTGCTTCTGACCGCGGAGATATATAATCGTTATCCAGAACTGGATGTAAATGATCTTCCGAAAAACATTAGAAAAAATTACTGGAGCAGTGCAGAGAAAACAGTACCCAAACCCATTACAGCTACATTTACACGAATTGAAAAACTGTACGGAACTAAGGAAATAGAAACAAACATAAGAAACGTTCCTTTCATAGTTATTGACAAGTCTCATTTTGAACTTCGCCTGAGTGCTTTCGAAATTGCTGTGGAATGGTTTGAAAAGCAGGAAAGTTCACAGGAAAGGATTGAAAATAATCCTGTTCTTGCCTTTTACTACGGAGAAGTGAAAAAGGTTCAAGCTGCAAACTATGCACTTACAAAGGCAAAAATAAGGCCTAAAGAAGTTGATAGGGAATGGATAGAATCCCTCGTCGCAGAGATCAGCAAGGAAGAAAAAAGTGAAGAAATGCTCAAACTAGTGATAATTATCGCTCCTGAAGACATAAAACAAAAAATACGGGACCTTGTGCTCACCGAAGAACAGGAGGATGAAGTTAAAAAAATCAAAAAAGCCATAGAGCACAGAGAATACCTTAGGGAAATCGGCTTACATGATATAGGAAAAATTCTTTTCGTAGGACCACCTGGAACTGGAAAGACTTCAGTTGCCCGCGCGCTTTCAGAACAACTATCAATACCCTTTGTTGAGGTCAAACTCTCTATGATAACAGACCAGTACCTTGGAGAAACTGCGAAAAACATTGACAGAGTTTTTTTGCTTGCAAAGAAATTGAATCCCTGCATTCTCTTCATAGATGAGCTGGATTTCGTTGCAAAAGCTAGGAATTCGGACGAAAATGCTGCCATCAAGCGAGCAGTCAATACCCTCCTAAAGGCTATCGATGAAATCAGCCTTGTGGAGCATGGAGTGCTCTTGATTGCCGCAACAAACCATCCTCAGATGCTTGACGGTGCGGCATGGAGGCGCTTTGATGAAATAGTTCATTTCCCTCTTCCTGACATCGAAATGCGTAAAAACATTTTAGATATCGTAACCAGACATATCAAAGGAGATTTTGATACCAGAGAAATTGCGGAATTGACGGATGGCTACTCAGGTTCTGACATGCGAATGGTAATCAGGGAAGCTGTCCTGAGCGCTCTTCTGGAAGAACGCAAAATACTCACCCAACAAGACCTGCTGGAAGCAGTCGGATCATTTAATGAAAGAACTGACCTCAAATTCGAAAAATATGAGAGGAAAAAATAATCATGAAGCTAACACTGCTTGGAACTGGTGATGCTGTCGGAACCCCTAAAATAGGATGCTACTGTCCAGCATGCGAAGATGCTCGAAGAGGTGGGAAAAGCCAACGCCTCAGGTATTCTATCCTTGTGGAGTCCAAAATAGGTAGAATTCTTATCGACACCAGCCCGGATCTCAGGCAACAGTTTCTCATGCAAAATCTGTCCTCCATAGATGGAGTAATCTGGACCCATGGACATTATGACCATTACTCTGGATTTGGGGAATTCTACAGAATTCAGAATAAAGTTGATGTTTATGGGATTTCCGAGACTCTCGACTACATAAACCAGTATTTTTCGTTCTTTAAGCCTAAATATCATTATGTAAATCTCTGTGAGCCTTTTGAGCTATTTGGGCTGCAGTTTACTCTCATTAAGGTAGATCACCCCCCTGTGGAAGTCCCTACCGGGGTCATAATTCGTGAGGGGGATACAAAAGTAGTGATTACAGGAGATACAAGTCCAGAAATACCCAACGTCAGTCTAGAGTTGATGAGAGATCCAAACCTTCTCATTGCCAATGCAATAGTTCCACCACATATCCATATCAAAAAACATATGAATTCAGAAGAAGCTATTGCACTTGCAAAGAAAATTAATGCAAAAAAAGTAATTTTGACTCATCTAAGTCACCTCTTTCGTCCCCATCATATTGAATCCGTATTTTTACCCCTTGGATATGACGGACAGGAACTCGAGTTGTAATTTATTTCCAACCACTTGCAATTTGATAAAGATTTTTTTGATTGAAGGTGAGGTTGCACATCCCTCAGCAAGATGTTGGGTATTTTACTGGAATAAATTTAAAGAAATTTGATAAAGAGAATTAAATAAACCTTTGATTTTCATGAGTAATTTATATACTAATTATATATATGAAGAAATTAGGGGATTGTTTTCATATTTAGAAAACAAAATACCAGGTTTCATGTAAGGGATTTCATACTTCTACCCATAATCTACTCCTTTTAGAAGCAGACACAATACCAAGCCCTTTCCGAAATTTTAGTTTTTAACTCCTAAAGAAATAAATTTTCTTCTAGAAGATAATTATCTCAACATTTTGAAGAGGGGTGGAGTTACCAGATCTTATTTAAGTTCATTAAATTATATCATAAAGAAGTTATGGTGTCATATACAGCTGCAAGTAACTAGTATATTAGCACCACATCTCTAGATAGATATATAAATCACTCAAAATTAAAATTTGTAATTTGTTCATGTACTTCTTTTTCTTCCTGTTTTTCCTGATTTTCAACATAATTTTAATCACATCGAAAGTTAGACCATCAAAAACAGTTTCAATCTGATCCTAACAACTACAATGAGATCTTTCGTTTAATAGTGAAGTCCGTCTATTATCTTAAAATGAGTATCATGAATCGGCAAGTAAATAATTTTTCGTTCTATTCGTTTTGAGAGGAATTATTCAACCTTCAACCCAGTTTTTTATAATCATGGAAACAAAAAAAGCTGAGGTTTTAATTGACTCCTAAAGAAGTCATGATCTCTTGCATCCTTTGAGTGAAGATTTACAATATCCATCATTAAATGACTTATTCATTTCCGGCGTGTATTACAAATTTTAGATATCGTAATATTAAATAGGATAGATATTACAAAAAATATTAAATATAAGTTTATCATACAACATATGTCTCTGCGAACAGACACAAAAGTAAAAAAAACCTCCTAAATTTATTACTTGACCCTGCAGCGCTGGATATTCCTCACCTGTAAAAGTAGGTAGACAGGAAATTTCAGCCGCAGGGAAGAGCACGAAAAATTATAGTCCTCTGCTCAATTTGACTTTTTGTAGATTTCCTTCCAATTATCAAAACTTTTCATGCTATTGTTTTTTTTGGGAACTACACACTTATTCAAACGTTGTTCTTGAAAATAGATTTCACTTTCGATCTTATGCCTTCATCAAAAGATTCTAAGTTCTATTTCCTGAACCTTCAGTTGAGATAATAATTGTAAATTTTTGAACAAATCCCCTAAAAGGGTAGCAAGAAAAATAGATTATTGTGCGAACATCTGCAGAATGTCGATTCAACTAAACATTTTATCACATTTTTTCTGAAAAATGCTAATATTTTTTGGACATTTTATAGAATTAACAAACTTGACCTGAAGAATCTGTTCCTGAAAAATATAGACTTACGACTACCTCTAAACAAGAACAAACGAGAGGAATTACTGTAGCTTGCTTAATTTTCTGTTAAATCACAAATATCAATAAGTTATTGAGTAAAATAATCCATAGCAGAAGAATTTAATTAGATCAGTAAAAAACAAATCTGACTTCGAATTTACAACAAATTCTTAATACCACCTATCTTTTAAGGTAATTCAGCTATTACATGCTTGAATTATAATGTTTTTGAGGAAAACTCATATGATAATATCGAAAAATTACGGAGCATGACTATTATATTATTTCGATTGACACAAATTTGTATTTTCGGCTATTTCTCTTTTTAGTTTTCATTACCACTCTATATTTATAAGAATTACTTTAGACCAAGATCTTTAAAACCTTTATTTTCTAAGTCATTGATGCAATTATCATTATAATTTATATTTAACTTCAAATACAATGCTTCTATTGGACCTATATAAGATGGAAATAAAGCTTTACTTATGAATAAAAGTAAATAACGATTTCCGATTTAGAACCACAAGAAATTAGTTAAGGGAAGAGAAAAAAATGCACATTCCTGATGGATACTTAGGGCCGCATACATATATTGCGTTTTGGATCATCATGATCCCGATATGGTTATTATGCAGGACAGAAGCTGACCACAGAGCTCAAGTCCAAACAGGTACCAATGCTAGCACTGGCAGCTGCATTCTCATTTGTAATAATGATGTTCAATATAACCTGTTCCTGGAGGCAGCTCCGGCCATGCCGTCGGAGGTGGAATTATCGCCATATTCATTGATCCATGGGCAGCAATTATAGCTATTTCTGCAACTTTGGTATTGCAGGCACTTATTTTTGGTGACGGAGGGATAACAGCCATAGCAACTAACTGCTTCAACATGGGTGTGGTAGTAGCCTTTGTTGCTTTACTATGCTTATAAGTTTATCAGCGGAAATTCAGCTATTATCATCTACGAGAGTTATTGCTGCGGCCATTGCTGGCTGGATTTCTCTGACCATGGCAGCGTTATGTGCAGGTTTTGAATTCGGGATACAGCCAATTTTAGAGCAAACTGCTCAAAGAGTCCCACTTTATATGCCATATCACTTGAATGTAACTATTCCTACCATGATATTTGAACACGCTTTAACATTCAGCATTCTTGAAGCAGTGATTACCGCAATTATTTTTGCCTATATCCAGAAAACAGATCCATCTGTATTTTATGGAGAGAAATATAACGCGGAAATGAATAAAATGATGAAGAACGGCATAATCTGAAATGAGAAATGTAAATAAAATGGTACGAAACTAATCTATTGATCTAGTATTACTTACAATTATTGTACCCTTAAGGTATGCTTACGACAAGCACTGCACATGGTGACTGGGGACCAAATGAACGTTAAGATAACTGCTAAATTACAAGGTTTTTAAAATGTCAACTAATTAAATAGAGAGCATCTAAGGATATTAGATATAAAAAAATTTGCAAAGGGAAAAATGGATGTGCTTACATTTTGTAAGCCGTGATTGTGCGAAATTAAACCATTGATCCAATTGAAGTGTTAAATAAAACTCTGGAATAGTTGCGTTAGCTATTTATCCTCAACATGATACTACGAAGCTCAATTCGCTACGTAGAAGATTTATTTTTTGCAGGGCTGTGCGGTACATGTCTGCCATAACCTCCACCGCCTGGGGTTTCGATTACAAAAATATCTCCATTCTTCAGATTAAGTTCAGCCTGTCCTTCAACTTCAATAACTCTGCAGTCTCTTCTAATAAGCATGTTCTTTCCGCATTTACCAGGCATTCCGCCTTTGAGCCCGAACGGAGGAAGCTTCCTGTGGCTCGAGAGGATAGCAACATTCATATCCTTCAGGAATCTGAATTTTCGGATAACTCCGTTTCCACCCCTGAATTTACCATTTCCTCCGCTTCCTTGCCGGATGGAAAATTCCTCAAGCAAAACAGGGAACCTTGCTTCAAGAACCTCAGGGTCTGTAATTCTTGAGTTGGTAATGTGAGTATGAATAGCATCTGTTCCTGAAAAGCCGGGGCCTGCACCGACACCTCCACATGTGGTTTCATAATACTGGAAATCAGCATTTCCGAAAGTAAAATTGTTCATCGTACCCTGAGAAGCCGCAAGCACGCCAAGAGCTCCGAAAAGAGCATCAACAATGTACGGTGCAGTTTCAACATTGCCTACAACGATTGCTGCAGGAGGGGGAGACCTGAGCAGGAAGCCATCTGGAATAACGATCTCAAGTGGCCTTAAACAACCTGCATTCAAAGGTATATCACTTTTTACAAGTGTCCTAAAAACGTAGAGAACAGCAGCTATGCAAACAGATGCTGGATCATTAAAATTATTTGAAAGCTGAGAGGAAGTACCCATAAAATCGATTCTAACATCACGGTTATTGTGGTCAATCGTGATCTTAACTTTAATTGCATTTCCATCATCAAACAAATAAGTGAATTCTCCATCTGTAAGCCTGTAAATAACTCTTCTGACAGCTTCTTCAGCATTATTTTGCACATGACCCATATAAGCTTCAACAGTTTCAATGGAAAAGCCTTCGACCATCTTGCGAAGTTCCTGAAGTCCATTCTCATTTGCAGCTATCTGTGCACGAATATCAGCAATATTCTGGTCAGGATTTCTTGCCGGGTATTTTCCCGAATTCAACCATGCTTTTAACTTTTCTTCACATAAACGACCTGTTTTGACTATCTTCATGCCCTCATTCAGCACACCTTCTTCTTCAATAGTCCTGCTGCCAGGCGGCATGGATCCAGGACTGATTCCTCCTACATCTGCATGATGACCTCTGGAAGCCAGGTAAAAAAAACATCTACTGAGCTGCCAAACATCGGGATAACAACTGTGATATCAGGGAGATGAGTTCCTCCTTTATACGGGGAGTGAATCAGGTATACATCTCCTGCTTGCATTTCTTTAAATTGTGTCATGATGAGAGCTTTTACGCATTTTCCCATAGACCCCAGATGCACAGGAATGTGGGAAGCATTTGCTACCAAGTTTCCATGCCTGTCAAAGATAGCGCAGGAAAAGTCAAGTTTCTCTTTTATATTTACCGAGTGAACAGTATTCTGTAAAGTATACCCCATTTGCTCGGCAACTAACATAAACCTATTATTGAAAATCTCTAGCATTACAGGATCCACACCCGTCCCTATGACTTTATGGGTTGGGAGCGAAATTCTACGGTTTAGGAGAAGATGATTATGTTCAGTGATCTTTCCGTCCCAACCTGGTTCAATAATAATGGTCGTATTTTTCTCAATTAGAACTGCAGGTCCATTTACACAAGCCCCTGGTTTTAGCTCATCCCTCTTGAGAATAAGAGTCTCATGAAACTCCCCATAACTATACATTTGAACTGTAGATACAGGTGAGAAAGCAGAATTTGTTTCAGTTTCCAGCACGGGATCAGAAACTCTTTCCGTAATCCCTACGACCTCTACGGAAACAGCCTCAACAACAATGGTTTTTTCCTCCATTACAAACCCGAAGTGCTTCTTGTGAGTTTCCTCAAAACCTTTCCTGAGAGTATCCTTATCCGCAAAATCCACAAGTAATTGAGTGTCTGAACCTGCATAGCGCATATGTACTTTGAAGAGCACAATAATGTGGTTCTTCTGCACTCCCTGCTCCAACATCGAGAAACATCCTTCCTTTTTAAGCTCTAAAAATACGATTTTCAGTTCCTCTATCAGCCTGTCAGACAGTTCAACCCCTATGTACCGCTCTCTTATAAGCCTCTGATCTGCAAATCCTATTCCGTATGCTGAAAAAACGCCCGCAAACGAATGAATGGAGATATTTTTAATCCCACGACTGTCTGCAACCCTACAAGCATGCTGTGCAGCAGCTCCTCCAAAACAGCAAAGGGTATATTCTTTTATATTGTACCCCTGTTGGACTGAGACTTTCTTGATAGCATTTGCCATATTCTCGACTGCTACTGAAAAAAAGCCCTCTGCTACCTGTTCAGGCGTCCGAAAACCACTCTCGCTTGAGACCTCTTTTGAAAGCTCTGAGAATTTCCTGTGCACAAGTTCGGAGTCAAGAGATTGATCTGCATTGAGCCCAAACAGCTTTGGGAAAAATTCGGGCTGCAATTTTCCGAGCATGACGTTGCAGTCTGTAACTGTAAGAGGCCCACATTTTCGATAACATGCAGGATCAGAATCCGAACCTGCAGATTCCAGACCTACCCTGAACCTACCTTCTTCGTAATGAAGTATGGAACCTCCACCTGCTGCAACAGTATGGATGCGAATCATAGGAGATCGGCAAAAGTGCACACCTGCGATCTCGGTTTCAAGACTGCGCTCATACTCCCCGCTATACTGAGCTACATCTGTAGATGTTACCCCCATATCGAAAGTAATGATTTTGCGTACCTCTACCACGAGAGATGTTGCAACCACCCCCACAATTCCACCCGCTGGCCCGGACAGAATACAGTTCTTGCCCTGAAAAGCTTCTGCATCGATAAACCCTCCACTGGACTGCATGAACATGAACCTGGAATTCCTTTTATCTCTGTTCACCTGTCGTTCTTTTCGTTTTTTATCTCGTTTTTCTTGCTCTTCGTCTTCCTGTTCCCCTTCTATTTTTTCTCTCCCTTCATCCAGAGTTCTCTGAACCATATCAACGTACCTTCGAAGAACCGGAGATAGGTATGCATCGACAACAGTCGTTTCCCCTCGGATCACGAGTTTTATCAACGGGCTTACCTGATAAGAAAGGGATACTTGTGTAAAACCTATATCCCTGGCAAGTCTTCCAAGCCTAAGCTCATGCTTAGGATATTTATACGCATGCATCAGGACAATAACAACTGATCGAATTCCTACTTTGAAGGCCACATCAAGATCTTTTTTGTATCTTCAAGATTTAGGGGCACAAACTCTTTTCAATCTGCTCCTAATCTTCCTGATACCTTGATAACCCTTTCATACAACTGATCTGGAAGTTCGATTTTCTGAGCAAAAATACCTGGGCGATTCTGGTACCCTATTCTCAAAGCATCCTCAAAACCCTGGTTTATAACAAGAACAGTACATTCTCCTTTCCGTTCAAGGAGAGCATTGGTACCTACTGTTGTCCCCATTTTTATGACCTCTATATGTTCCGAAGGCAGAGGTGCATCTTTGGGCAGCCTCAGAATATAACGAATTCCGTGGATGCCTGCATCTTTGTAGTGGTAGATATCTTCAGAGAGAAGTTTGTGTGTGATTAGTTTCCCTGCAGGGCTGCGAGCTACGATATCAGTAAATGTGCCTCCGCGGTCTATCCAGAACTGCCATCGAACTTTGGGAGACATTAAAGAAACAAATGTATAAGTTGTATTAATTATTAATCCTGAAATTCCAGATTTGATTTTTTCACATCAAATTCCTTGTTTTCACTCATTTATACATTCTTCCGTAACTTTCAAAATATCAATAACTTTTTAACATCAGCTTTTTGGAAATTTTTTATACAATTGAGGTTGCAATGAATCAGCATGAAAACATACCAGGGAATCATTGTTGATGCTATTTCCAAGAAGCAGTTCAAAGGTGAGATTGTCGTCGAAAACGGAAAATCATTCGTGTTGAAGAGAAGGAGCATTATAATGAGCAGTATATCCTCCCAGGTCTTGTAGATGCCCATGCACATATAGAAAATTCTATGACCATGCCTTCGGTTTTTGCCAGAATGGCAGCTGCAAGAGGTACTGTTGCAGTGGTTAGCGACCCTCATGAGATTGCAAACGTGATGGGCGAAGAAGGCATCAATTACATACTGGAAGATTCCAGAAAAGCCCCTATGAAGATATTTTGGGGTACCCTCTTGTGTGCCGGCCACGCCATTCGAATCAGCAGGAGCAGTACTAGATACAATAACTGTGGACCGTTTGTTAGCAAGGGCTGATCTATACTACCTATCCGAGGTGATGAATTTCCCAGGCGTGATCTCGGAATCTCCTGAAATAATAACAAAAATTGAATCAGCCAAAAAATATGGCAAAGTTATAGATGGTCATGCGCCTGGTTTTAGAGGTACAGCCCTACAGAAATACGTGAGCTCAGGAATTTTCACAGACCATGAATGCCTTACTTATGAAGAAGCGGTTGAGAAAATAAAGCTCGGAATGAAGGTACAGATTCGAGAGGGAAATTCAGCCAGGAACTTCGAAACACTTTATCGTTTGATATATGAATACCCAGAATCCGTTATGCTTTGTACCGACGATTCTCATTCCAATATTTTGATACATGAAGTACATATCGATAGACTAATCAAGCGCGGATATAAAAAGGGACTTGATATTTATAACCTGATTCAAGCAGCAGTGATCAATCCTATGGAGCATTATGGCCTTAATGTCGGGCTTTTGCGCAAGGGAGACTCTGCAAATTTCATTATCATAGACGATTTAAAATCATTTAATGTGCTGAGTACTTTCATTGATGGAAATTGTGTTTATGATGACGAGAAGGTTCTTTTCCCGATGGAAAAAATTTCTGCAAAAAATGTTTTCAATAGAAATGAAATCTCAATTGAAGATATAAAAATACCTCTGCCTCCTGCAGACAATAGAAGGGAGCAGAGAAGAAATATCAGAGTGATAGTTGCCCAGGATGGAGAACTTGTCACAGGCCAAGAACTAGCCTTGACAAAAGTAGAAAATGGTAATCTGGTTTCAGATCCTGGCAGGGATATTTTGAAATTGGTTGTCCTGAGCAGGTATAGAAATGATCCTGTTCATATTAATTTCATAAAAAACATAGGCCTGAAAAAAGGCGTTATTGCAAGCAGCATTGCCCATGACAGTCACAACATTATTGCAGTTGGGGCCACTGACAAAGATATAGTTGAATCTGTCAATAGGCTTGTGGAAAATAAAGGGAGAATAGTTGTGGGAACTGCAGAAGATCTACTTGATCTTACGTTAGAGGTTGCAGGCCTTATGAGCATTTGGAGTGGAGAAGAGGTAGCTTATCGGTACCAGCTGCTGAATGAAGAAGCTCGGAAACTTGGAACCTCGCTGAAGTCGCCCATTGTGACTCTTACATTTATGTCGCTTCTGGTAATTCCTGAACTTAAACTTGGAGATAAGAGATTGTTTTATGTAACAAAATTCGAATTTATCGAACTTTCCGCAAAGGAATAACAGAAAAGAACTGAGAGAGTCAGGAAAATATTCTTTCCCACTGTAATTATCACAATAAAATTAAACATACCTTAAAAAAAATCCAACGTAGTTTGAAAACGGAAGTCTGAAAGCATGATCGCCTTCTTCAGCCATTCTGTTTTTGGTGTGCTCACCCTGCCTGCAAGGTCTGTAACGGCTGATGTGAGAGAATCAAATTTTTGAGGGGAATTTTTAAGAGCTTTTCTCACGCCTTCCCGGACTACCCACACCCCAAGAGGTGCCCAGTAATGAGAAGTTATTTCCCTTAGCACAAAAACAGAGGCCTGTTTTCGGATTTCAGTAAGATATTCAAGTGCTGCCAACCTTGTGGCATAATAACCTCCTGCCAGAAGAGAATATCCTTTTTTTCCGCTGGGCCCTTCACTGTCTTCACCAATCCAAATTGATTCTCCAGACCAAATTGTATTTGGGAGCCAGATCTCAATAAGTTCAAAAGAATAAGTTCGTGGAAGAATGAGGACTTCAAACCGGTTCCCGAAATGAGTTCCACTGAAAAACAAAATATCGGAAATTAAGGAAAAGTCCTTTATGTGATCTGCAAGTTCCTTTCCGGCCATATCATCCACGGCTGTTATTGACCAGCGAGTAGGGACTATTTTTCTTTCTTTCCCCAGCAAGCCGATTGAAAAAAGGCGTGTGATATGTTCAGTTGTAACATCATTTTTTAAAAGTTCAGTAATAGCATCTTTTGCCAGGGAATCAGTATCATAGACTAGGTAATCTACTTTTCGTGGAACTTTCGGGTTTTCTGCAAGCTCAAAATTTTTTACAAGACCTGATGGGCCCATAGGCATGAGAATGGTATCAAAATTTAGTTCTTGCTTTGGAATTTTGTAAAACCAGGCTTCAGTGTCCACTGGTTTTCTGGAAAGAGCAAGTTCCTGAGCTTTTACAAGAAGGGAATTTTCTTTGCTACGTGCATCTTTTATATGGAAATTTGTATTTGCCCTAACCATACGGGAACGCATGAAGATTATATCTTCAATTTGCATGTTTGCCCAGGCTGAAGGATCTTCCAGGAATAAGGCTTCGTTTTCCGTTGTCAAGGGGGAAATCATTGGGCCTGCTGTAATCCGAGGGTAGCCATAGCTACCAACAAAAAGAGACGGGGGAGATGCTCCAAAAACAGAACATCCTGAGATCACAGGAGCAATCGATTGTAAGGACCTATATTTTTCAAGGATTGGACAACGAGGACGCCCACATATTCCTTTTCCTTTGCATTTGATACACAGCGTTCCATTCACTTTGAATCCATGTCCTCACATATGAATGCAATATTTAATTTAAGGAGCTTCCCTGTATAGCAGACCAGATTTTCGAACAAAAATACAAATACAGAACATGCTTGTTACCTTTTCCGGAGATAAGTTTCTGCTTAAAAGTACCAAAGCAAACTTTCAAATTTCTTTCTGTGAATCCTCATAAAAGTCAACTTCAGCTTCAAGTTTCTCACTAACTTCTGAGATACTGGAACTCTTAAGCATTTCAGAATATCTGCCAAATCTTGCCATATTATACTTCATGCTAGAAAAATCATTGTCCTCTAAGCTAGCCAAGATTTCAGGTAAAATATCCTATACCATAATTTTACAAATTGATTTCATGGAACCAAGTTTAGAGAATAAATTAAAGTTTACTACACATGTACCTTTGCTCTTAATTTTTAAGTAGAAATTAGGTCTCCCTTGATGCATCATATAGAAAACGCATGCTACCAAAAAACTAGCAAGAATATATATAATTTAGAAACTGAAAATTTTATATTCATTTCTCATGCCTCTTTTCTCATAAAGGCTGTCAAAGTTTAATTTTTAATTTGTTCAGCAGAGAAACCCTTTTCCATGAGGACTTCTTTCATACGGGTCAGGTGGTTTCCTTGAAGTTCCACAGTATTTCCTTTTACTGTGCCTCCGCATGCAAACTTTGATTTCAGATAAGTAGACAGTTCGTGCAGATCAATTTCACTGGCATCGAAGCCTTCCACAACGGTAACTTCTTTCCCGTATCTTCTTCTATTTATTTTCACTGTTATTCTCTGTTGCTCTTTTGCAACCTCTTCGCATATGCAAAGTTCTTTTGGAAGCCCGCATACCGGGCACATTCCGCTGCTCATTTGTTGGTATGTCCTCCGAATTTGTAATAATTGTATGTGTAATTTACATCCAAAAATAACTAAAAAGACATCAAGTACTTATCAATGAAGGTATTAAAGCCTAATGGTATTATTCTGCCACTTTATGCTGAATTCAGATTTATGGGCACAAATTTTTGCAGTATGAAAACCAGTCAAAGCTTTATTATTATTTTCAATTTTTATATGATAATAACTTCATAGAGTGAAATTAATACCAATGTAACGTTGCATGAATAATTCAGACATCAAATGAAAGGGCTGAATCTTGACTTATAGTCATTCAAGATCTAGGTAATCTTCATTAAGTGTTTGATATTTTCATGATTAAAGTTTCCAGCGTAACAAATATTTGCTTTTCATGCACTGAAGTATATCTGCTCTAACTAACCTCAATGAAATAAAACAAAAATACCGAAAAATGGTACTAAGTGCATTTTGGAATAAAATCAAACAAAGAATAGAGGACGACCGAAGAGCTAAGCTTCCCAAAAATCTCAATCTCAAATCGACAAGGAAAATTGCTATAATTTATAGCCCCTAATTACAGATAACTAGGTATACAAGGAAGATACAGGATTCCAAAAGGGAGAAGTTCAAAAAAGGAAGATTGTTGAGACTGAAACATTTTCAGTTGATATGTGTAGAAAAATATTAGTGGAATAATCGCAATTCTAGAAAAAGAGGATTTTAAGAGTACGTGAGTAAACAGTTTCTTCACGTACTTTCATGTCAAATTGGAGTGAATTATTTATAGAGTGAATTATTTGTACTATTTATGTTCAAATATACAAATTGATGTTCTGTTTTTATACTTTTATTTTTCTGTGCTTTAGTTTTTCTGCAATATCAATCCCGAGTCTTTTGCACTCCTCAACATCCTTATCTGTTGGCTTGTGAAGAATCCGAAGTACCGGATCTATCACATTCATACCCATCTCTCGCATCTTTTCGGCTATCATTACAGGTGCTTCTCCACTCCATCCATAAGACCCAAAACCAGCTCCTATTTTACCTTTTGGGTCTGAGGAAGCAAGAGTCTCATTTATGAATTTTTCCATGGGAGGCAACATTTTGTAGTAGAAAGTAGAAGAACCAATTGCAATTGCTTCTGCGTCATTAAGGTCTTCAGGCTTTACGTCATAAAAGCTAAGAGCCTTTACATCTATATTCCTTGATTCGATTCCATTAGCTATAGCCTCGGCCATAGATTTTGTATTCCCTGAAGTACTGAGATATACTACTATCGCTTTCAAACTTATCCCCTTCCGATTTAAGATAAAACATTAATGCCATCAATGGACAAAAAGTGAGTAAACTCGCCAGTTTTGCATATAACCGGATCCCAGGACCATAAAAAACGAAGCCTGATGTAATCTCGCTTTCCAACCATTTACTAGTTATAAAAATTATTTTAAATAAGGATTTCGTCTCACATTAAATTGATTTAAGATATTAAAGAAAAACTCCTGCTGGAGATATGCCAAAATATAGGTAAGACCATGTAGATTACTACTTCCAGAGCTATGCTACAAGAAAGATATGTACATTCTGGAAAATCTAATCCGTATTTTGGGAGAAAAATTCAAGATGCTCATGATTTTTCTCGATGTATTAATAGGAATCACCGCGACAGAAATGATCTTTGTATTCACTGATTAAATCTATCATTATACTCTGAGAAAAATTTAGCTTGTACATTGATTTTTTATTGCAACTGCTTACAGTTCTATTTCATTATACGCGTTCAAGTGCAAGAGCCCCAAGAAATGCCATTGTTTCAAATATCTCTTTGTTCTCTGGAGTTAGAGCTATCTCAGGTTGTTCAAAGGCAAATGCCATGAGGCCCAAAATCATTCTGTGAGTTTTTAGTGGAATATAGTACCCTCTTCCTGCAGGAAGATTATCTGTTCCGTAGCCAGCTGCCTGACTGTTATCATAAGCCCATCGAGCAATGTCACTCTCTTTATCTTTGAGGGGGTAGTCAGCATCACCTTCTTCTATTTGAAGACCGGAGGAGCTAGATGTAAGTATTGCAAAGGCACCTGGCATAAAGTTATGCATTTGATCGGAGAGAATCTTTAAAACCTCTGGCCGTGTGTTTGCTTTCACAAGTTCACGAGAAAGACCTGCTGTTGCTTCCACTTGAGCTTCGCTCTGCCATATCTGAGGCAAAAGATGTCGCAGCCGAGTTGCAAGGCTGCTGATTATAAGAGCAATAGTGACATATCCTACAAAAGCGATGAAGTATTGCAAGTCTTCGATACCAATTGAATAGTAAGGCTTGACAAAGAAGAAATCAAAGAGTAAAATACTCACAAATGCTGTAAACATAGCTACTCTGCGCCTGAAAAAGAACGCAGATACAAGGACTGGTAAGAGCTGAATAATAAGTAGGTTCGTAGGTCCTATATGATCTCTAAGAATTAAATTAAAGCTCACTACAGCTGTGATCAGGATGAGACTAATTGCATATTCAGCTGTAAAAAATAGTGGAATTTGTCGCTGAAGAGGTATATGCAAGCTGTTCCCTTTGGGTTCATAAAGATGAATATCAATACCATGCGAATTCCTTATGACCCTATATACCGGAGAAAAGAACACATCTATGCCATGGGGT
>Ga0182010_10000394_pt1 | contig 25148 bp, 23 predicted proteins | sample 611E1MmetaG_FD_120488 | JGI IMG/M metagenome (GOLD analysis project Ga0182010, IMG submission 120488) | Permafrost microbial communities from Stordalen Mire, Sweden - 611E1M metaG | ecosystem: Environmental > Terrestrial > Soil > Wetlands > Permafrost | place: Sweden: Stordalen | collected... | reverse complement strand
GGTGTTGGGGCAGGGGTAGCCGCCGGGACGACAAGATGCAGGATGGCCGTCTGGGCGTATGCGTAGGCGCATCCGTTCGGATAGCCGACGGCCTGGATGCGGACCTTGTAGTCACCTGGGGCGATGGAGATCGGGCCCGCCGACGTGTCATCCACGCCCGGCACGGCCCAGTAGCTGCTGCCGCCGGGGTATGAGGGATCCTTCCCGGAGGAGCTCGGCTCGTAGACCAGCTTGTAGTAGCTGAACTGCCCGCCCGTGTACTGCGTCCAGTGGAAGGTGTACGTGCGGTTGCCGTTGTCGGTCACACCGAGGGCGCCCAGATCGACGGTTGGCGGAGGCGGCGTCGGCGCCGTGACGGTCAGCCGGACGGTGTCCGTCTGGGCCCGGATGACCGTGCCGCCGCCCGACAGGTCGACCACCTGCACGCGCACCGCGTAGTCGCCGGCGGCAATCGCTCCGCACCAGCTGGTCGCACCGGCCGAGCCGTTGGCGGCCCAGTAGGGGGCGGACGGGTAGCTGGGCTGAGTTCCCCACGGTCCGTGGACGAGCTTGTAGTACTGGAAGCCGCTGCCCGTGTACTTGGGCCACTGGAACTTGTAGGTCCCGTCGCCGTTGTCGGTGATCGTGAGCTGACCTAGGTTGGCAGGTCCGGCCGTCGTGGGCTTGGGAGTGGGCTTGGGTGTCGGAGGAGACGTGGGCGTCGGTGTCGGAGCGGGGGTTGCCGTACCGGTTGGCTCTGGCGTGGGCTCCGGAGTCGGCTGGATCGCCGGCTCTGGAGTCGGTTCGGTCGTTGCCTCGATAGTCGGAGTCGGCGAAGTGACCGATGCCAGCAGGCCCAGAGGCAGGCCCAGACGAGAGTCGAGGCCGGCATTCTCCATCAGCCATGCATCGGCCAGGCTCTGGGAATCGATCGCCCCGGTGACCGGTGCGCCCACCGGCGATCCGTCGGCCCCCAGCTGGATTGTGGTCTCCGTGCCCTCCGAGAGACTGGTTTCGAACTGCGGGCCGTGCAGATCCAGGCCGTGCTGCAGCGCCAGGCCGCGGACCTCGTCGACGCCGCCGGGCGTAGTCGACCGATCGAGGTCGAAGGCGGTTCCCCGGGCTTCCCAGGTCACGGATGCTGTGACCACGCGGTAGTCTCCGCCCGTGGGGACGCTCACCCGGTGATAGGCCCGGCCGGCCAGCTGGTTCACGGTCTCGTGATTGGGATCGAGCGAATCCAGCCTCAGGTCGGCGCCCGAGTCGAGCCGGACGATGCTCGAGCCGAGCATCAGCGTGGCCCGGCCTCCCGGGGCGACTCGAATCTCGTCGCCTTCGCGGAGCGCTGAACCGGCAGCCAGGGTGCTTGCCGTTCCGCCGCGCACGAGAGTCGCGGCGACGGCCTGGTCCGCCGTGGCTGGCGCCGGCTCCGACGAGAAGATGCCGCTCCCGTAGACGAGAGTAGCGAGGGCCACAGAGGCGGCAAGGCCCACGGCGATCCACCGAGACGGCATCGCCCGAGTCGGTATATGCCAGCGTATCGACGGGCGGAGCGCCGCCACGTGGCCGGTCGCCTCGGCCTCCTCGGCCGCGGGGAAGGCCCCAACCACCGACGCGTCGGCGCTCGCGGCAGCCCAGCGCTTCCCGGCGCGCGCGGCATCCGAGCCGTCATCGGGATTCTCCGTGTCGGCTGCGATGAGCGTCAGATCGGGCATGCCGGCCCAGTCCGGGCACTCGTCGGCGATCCGGCGTTCTAGGGCAAACGGGCGCTGCTCGCGGCGGCGGTCGAATAGCTGGCTCGGGGCACCGAGCGGTCGAGACGGCGGCACCGGCCCCGCGGCGGCGTTCTCAGCCGAGGCCACGTCGACCGTGGACTGGTGGCTCGGCAGGTCCCGCAGCAGTTCGGCGCGCAGGCGCATCGCGAACGCTGGCTCGGGCCGGCCGCGCTGGGAATTGGCGATGCGGGCTGTGCTCCCGGCTTCGATAAGCTCGGCCGCCAGATCGTCCAGCTGCTCGATCTCGTTGCGCTCGTCACGCGACATCGGCGGACTCCTTGGCGACGGCCATGCGGAGTGCCCGCAGAGCGCGGTGGAGCCTGACGGCGAGCGTCTCCCGAGAGCAGCCGAGCGTGGCGCACATCGTGAGAGTGTCCATGTCGTCGTAGAAACGAAGAACCAGGACCTCCCGGTGGCCGTTGGAGAGGCTGAGCAGAGCCCGGCGCAGCTGTTCGCGGTCCAGGGCGGCGGCGAGCGCATCGACGGCCAGGTCGCCGGGCCCTTCGGGGCAGTCCTGATCGCCCAGCGCGACGAAGCGCCGATCGCGGCGCACGTGATCGACTACCGCATTCGAGGCGACGCGGTACAGCCAGCCTCCGAAACAGTCGTTCCGGAACTCCGGCCGTCGCACGTTCTCGAGCGCTCGCTGGAATGTCATCGAGGTGATGTCCTCCGCCACGCAGCGGTCCTGAACGCGGCGGTAGATGAAGCCGTAGATACGCGGCAGGTAGAAGTCGTACAACTCGGCGAAGGCCGCGGAATCATCGCGCGCTCTGGCCACGAGCGGACGCTCGCGGCTGGCGGCCATGCGGGAGGCTCCGTCACGTTCCATGGATTCTCGAACGGTACGAAGGTGCGCTCATGCGGGCAATCCGCCACCGGTACTGTCCGGTACCGCCCGACGCCTGTGACACCGGCCAGCGCGAGGCGGAGTCGGCCAACCGCCGCCGGCTCGACTCCGGCTCGTCTGCTGTCAATCGCGCTTTCCATTCCCCATCACTCACAATCGGTGGCCCGTGCTTTTCCTGGATGCCGCTGGACGATGCCTGGTCGTCCCTATGGGAGGTCGAGGGGCCCGCGGCTGGAGACCGGGGCCCCTCGCCTGGAGACCTATGCGGGAGTCGGAGTCGGCGTCGGAGTCGGCGTCGGGGTTGGCGTCGGAGTCGGCGTCGGGGTTGGAGTCGGGGTTGGCGTCGGGGTTGGCGTCGGAGTCGGCGTCGGCGTTGGGGTTGGGTTGGGTGTGGGTGTCGCGGTGGGATCGGCCGGAACGTCCACGCGGATGACCGGCGAGACGGCCAGGATCGTGCCGACGTTGCAGGCCGGAACGGCGCCGCCGTCCACGATCGCGAGGGTGGCCTCGCTGTACGCATACACCCGGTAGTAGTAGGTGTGGCCGCCCTTGAGGGGCTTGTCCACGTGCGACAGCTCGTTCACGTTGGAGGTGTAGTAGTTGTCGGGAGTGGCTCCGAGCTGGAGGGTCGGATTGTCGTTCGGCGCCTCGGTGCGGACGATCCCGTAGTAGCTGAAGAACGGGCCGGTGTACTTGCTCCAGGTCAGGGTGACCTGGTGGGTGCCGAGGACGTAGTTCAGATTGAGTGACGCGATCGGCGGAGCCGTCGGCCCAACCACAGTCAGCTTGATGGTGCTGGTCTTGGCCAGAACGGCTCCACTGCCTGACGGGTAGTAGACCGCTTCGACGTTGACGTTCCAGGTGCCGGACGGTACCTGGTAGGTGGCGCTGGTGCAGTCGGGACCGACGTAGGTCCAGTACTTGCCGGTCTCGACGTAGCCCGGGGCGTTGGGGAAGGGCACGCCGGAGAGCTTGTAGTAGCTGAACGCGGTGGAGCCCTGATAGGCGTGCCAGGTGAACGTGTAGGTGCCGTTGCCGTTGTCCTTGACGGAGAGCGCGCCCAGGTCCGCCGGGTTCGAGACGGCTGGTGGCGGGGTCTTCGTGCTCGTCGAGACGGGACTGACCGCGACCGTCTTGACGTTGCTGGAGACCAGGACGACGTAGCCGTCGTCCGCGGACTTCACGGCGAAGACCCGGTAGGTGAAGGTTCCAGCCCCGGAGCAGTCCGTGTAGGTCAGGGTGTCGATGTTGTCGATCGCGGCGACGAGCGTGTCACCGTCACCCAGCGGCCAGCTGACCGTAGCGTCCGTAGAACGCACGACCTTGTAGTAGGCGAAGTCGGCGCCGTCGAACTTGGTCCAGGTCAGCTTGACCTTGCCCGGCTGGACTTCGGCGGTCAGCGCGAGATCGGCCGGCGCGGGCGTCACAACTGGCTCCGGCGTCGGGGTGGCCTCGGCCGGCGTCGGGGTCGGGGTTGGGGTCACTTCCGGCGTCGGCGTCGGGGTCGGCGTCTCTACGGGGTCATCGCCATAGACGACCGGCGTGGCGTTGGGAGAGGCGGTGATGATGGTCCGCACGAACGCGGCACCGAACGCCACGCTCGACACCACGAGGATGCCGGCCAGGGCGAAGGGCAACGCGGCGGGGAGGCGCAGCCGCGAAGATCCAACGATCCGCTTGAGCGGTCGAACGAGGTCCTCCTCGATCCTGGCGCCGGTCGATGGCGATGGTCCGTGCTCGTTCTCTGGTCTCTGCTCGTCCATTTCGTTCGCTCCCGATGAACTTAGGTCGATGAGTCCAGCGGCAAGGGAACCCTTTCCGCTCGTCAACAGAACGCGGGAAGAGGCCCGGGATTACAGACGGCGTCCGGGTTGGACGAAAGTGCTCGCTGCCGGCCGTTTGACAGGCAGCCGCAACGGCCGCCATGCTCGGCCCGTCACTAGTGCTGCGCCGTACATTCGGGCGCGGCCAGCCTATCGGGGAGTCGATGAGCCGCCCTACCAACCTCCCGACCCGGACCCTCCCCCTGGCAGCCATGGCAGTCGCGCTGCTGGTCGCTGGCTGCGGCGGTGCGAGCGGGACGGCCTCACCGGCTCCCCCGCTTGCGGTTTCGCCTTCGGCTCGGATCAGTACTCCTCCGTCCGCTCCGGCATCGGGGTCGCCGGGCGCCTCAGCCTCGGCAGCTCCAACGACTGCCGATCAGCTCACGATCGGGTTGCCGCACGCTGATGCGGCCCTGGAGAGCCTGCTCCCATCGACGATGGGAGGGATAGATCTCCAGAAGCTGAGCATGCCGCTGTCCACCTACGTCGCATCCTCCCAGGGTGGCGAGAAGGCCTTGTATTCGCCCTGGTTGGTCAAGCTCGGCAAGACACCCGAGGAGGTGGACATCGCGGTCGCGGCCGACCTGACGCAGCGGGAGAACTTCGTCGTGAAGGCGATCAAGGTCCCGGGCGCCGCAGCAACGACCCTGACCTCCTCCTTTGCCGACGTGGCGAGCAAGGCCGGCTGGCCCGTGGTAACCAAGATGAGCCTGCCCAAACCCGTGCTCCAGATCACCGATCCCACCGCCCAGGAGGCCGGCGTTCTCGGCGTCGGCTACGTCTATGCCAAGGACGACGTGTTCTACGTCGTCGTCACGGACGATCTCTCCCTTCTGATCCAGGGTCTGGCCGGCCTGCCCTGAGCCGCGCTCAGCGGGCACGGCCGTACAATCGACCCGACATGGCTCGTGAGCTAGACCGACCCGTTCGGACGGCGTGGATCGTCGCCTCGTTGCGGACGCCGTTCGGCAGGTACGGCGGGGCGCTTGCCGCGGTCCGCCCCGACGATCTGGCTGCGGCTGTAATCCGGGCCCTGGTCGAACGATCGGGGATCGATCCGGCCCTGATCGAGGACGTCATCCTGGGCTGCGCCAACCAGGCCGGCGAGGACAACCGCAACGTAGCCCGAATGGCGGCCCTGCTGGCCGGGTTGCCCGTCGAGGTGGGCGGCTTGACGGTGAACAGGCTTTGCGGGAGCGGGCTCCAGGCGATCAACTCGGCCGCTCACGCGATTGCCGTAGGCGATGGCGACGTCTTCGTCGCCGGAGGGGTCGAGTCGATGAGCCGCGCCCCATACGTGATGCTCAAGCCAGAAAGTGCCTTCGAGAGAGGCACGCACGACCTCGTAGACACGACGTTGGGCTGGCGCTTCGTCAACCCTGCTCTGGCGGCGGGCTACCACCCGTACTCGATGGGCGAGACGGGCGAGAACGTCGCGGAACGGAGTGGTATCAGCCGCGAAGACCAGGACGCCTTCGCGCTTGTCAGTCAGAGGCGAACGGCAGCGGCGATCGCCGAAGGCCGGTACGCCGAACAGCTGGTGCCGATCTCGATCCCCGCGCGCAAGGGTGAATCGATCGTCGTGGATGCCGACGAGCAACCGCGACCGGACACATCCGCGGAGGCTCTGGCGCGGCTGAAGCCGGCGTTCCGCGAAGGCGGCACGGCGACCGCGGGCAATTCGAGCGGCATCAACGACGGCGCGTCGGCGAGCCTCGTCGTGGAGGCGGGCCGCGCCCGATCGCTCGGCCTGCGGCCGATGGCCCGCATCCTGGCCACGGCCGTGGCAGGCGTTGATCCTGCGGTCATGGGCCTCGGCCCGATCCCCGCCACGCGCAAGGCGCTGGGGCGTGCCGGCCTGACCGTCGCGGACCTGGATCTCGTGGAGTTGAACGAGGCGTTCGCCAGCCAGTCGGTCGCGTGCATCCGCGAGCTGGGGCTGGACCCCGATCGGGTGAATGTCGACGGCGGTGCGATCGCCCTCGGCCATCCTCTCGGCGCCAGCGGCGGTCGGCTGATCACGAGCCTGGTCCACTCCCTGCGGCGGACCGGCGGCCGATACGGGCTGGCCACGATGTGCATCGGCGTCGGCCAGGGAATAGCTACGGTCGTCGAGCGAGTTGGCGATTAGCCCGGCGTGAGTGACATCGCTCTCGGGCCCACGGCTCGTCCTACGCCGGCTCCCGCTTCGGACGAACCCACGATCGAGACTCGAGAGCTCCGCAAGGAGTTCGGACGGATCGTCGCCCTGGCGGGCCTGACGATGACCGTGCCACGCGGCGAGGTCTTCGGCTTTCTGGGCCCGAACGGCGCCGGCAAGACGACCGCGGTCAAGCTCCTGCTCGGGTTGTCGCGTCCGTCGGCCGGAGAGGGACGCTTGCTCGGAGCGCCACTCGGAGACGTTGCGACCCGGCGCAGGGTGGGCTACCTGCCCGAGCTGTTCCGCTACCAGGGCTGGATGACGGCCCGGGAGGTGCTCGGCCTTCACTGCGAGCTGGCCCGTCTGCCGCGAGGAGATTGGGATCGGGAGGTCCGCGGCGCGCTGGATCTCGTCGGACTTGCCGAGAGATCCGACGACCGAACCGGGACGTTCTCGAAGGGGATGCAGCAACGCCTCGGACTGGGGGTCGCCTTCCTCGGCCGGCCGGAGTTGGTCGTTCTGGACGAGCCGACCTCGGCGCTCGATCCGGTTGGGCGGCAGGACGTCCGGCGGATCATCGGGTCGTTGCGCGATCGAGGCGTGACCGTCTTCCTGAACTCGCACCTCCTGACCGAAGTCGAGCGAATCTGCGACCGCGTGGCCATCGTCGACCACGGTCGGGTGGTGGCGCAGCTCGCGATGGCGGATCTGCAGCGGGAGCAAGGCACGAGCGTCCGTGTCACCGGAATTGACGGTCTTGCGGAGAAGGTCGCGGCTCGATACGGCACCGCCCGCGTCGAGGGCGAGTGGCTGAACGTTGACGCGATCGCCGAGGCCGAGGTGCCCGCGCTGGTCAGGGATCTGGTCGAGCAAGGCGGCGCCATCCATGCGGTCGTTCCCGTGCGCCACTCGCTCGAAGAGCGGTTCATGACGCTGCTCGGTGTCGACGGCGCGGATGGCGTCGACGGCGCGGACGCGGCGAAGGACCCAGACGCGGAGCCGGCGTCGACCGGCCGGCAGGCGACGCCGTGAGCAGTCTCGAGTCGATCGCGATCGTCGCCCGGCTGACGCTGCGCGAGGCGTTCAGGCGTCGCTTGCTGTGGGCGCTTGCCGGCCTGACGACCCTGATCATCGTCCTGACCTGGTGGGGCTTCTCGCGCATCGCAGAGGTCTCACCAGTCACCGGGCCCGTCGAGATGCTCGGTGTCTCCCAGGTTCTGGTGATGCTGGCCTTCATGTTCAGCTTCGTCCTGGTCATGACCGCCGTGTTCGCCGCCTCGCCGGCGATCGGCCCGGAGATCGAGAGCGGCCTGCTGCTGGCCATCCTGGCCAGACCGATCCGCCGCTCGGAAGTTCTTCTCGGGCGCTGGCTCGGTCTCGCGGTCGTCCTGGTCGGCTACGCGATCGTGGCCGGGTACCTGGAGGTAGGGGCCGTGGGGCTGACGACGGGCTACCTGCCTACCGACCCAGCGATGGCGCCGCTCTACCTTGCGGGCGAAGCGCTCGTTCTTCTCACGCTGGCGCTGGTGTTCAGCACGCGGATCGCATCGGTGGCGGCGGGAGCGATCGCGGTCGTGGCATATGGGCTGGCCTGGATGGCAGGCATCGTTGGCGGCGTGGGGGAGGCGTTCAACAGCGAGGTGCTTCGTGGGGCAGGCATCGTGGCCAGGTTGATCCTTCCGAGCGACGTCCTGTGGAGGGGGGCCGCAGGCGCGCTCACGCCGACCCAAGATGTACTTCGCGGCGGCGGTGTGGCGTCGCCGGCCCTGTACAAGTTCAGCCCCTTCTCCGGTACCGAGCCCGACGCGGTATGGCTGGGCTGGTGCCTGTTCTGGATCGTGGGCGTACTGGCGATCGGGATCGTCCTGCTTCGGCGTCGCGAGGTCTAGGCCGCGGCCGAGTGGTGCCTGCCGGCAGGCGGTCGCCTACTTGTAGATGACCCAGATGTATCCGTAGCACACGAAGGCCACGCTGAGCCCGATCAGAACCTTCTCGAGGTTCCCGAACCGCTCTTTCAGCGCGATCGCCACCAGCGCGAAGAGGAATGGGATGAAGTCCATGGCATAGCGGTACCCGTAGGTCGCCCCGCCGCCGCCGCCGTAGTAGAGGAACACGGGGATCGCGGTCAGGATCGCCGCTCCCCATAGCATCTGGTTCAACCGGCCGCGAAAACCCGCGCTGACTGCGACCAGCAATGCCGGCGTCGTCAACAGGATCGATTGGCCCTCGGTGCTCGGTACGAGCCAGGGGAATGCGTCGCGGACCCCGAACCCTCCGCCGATGAAGAGAGCCAGGTTCGTGGGCACGTGCACGATCGAGAAGAGTCCCTGCGACCGGAGCGCCTCCAGCGGCGGCGTGATCCAGGCGATGCCGTAGCCGGTCTCCAGGACGGAACCGAACCGGACGTAGTCGAAAGCCCCGGTGATGGCCAGGGCCGCGGCCAGGGGCAGGGCGAACTCGACGGCGGCTCTCACGCGGTCCCGGGCTTCGGCCAGCAGAACGAGCCCCAGCGGTACCGCCATGAGCAGCAAGGTCGGACGAGCCAGGGCGGCCAGGCCAACCAGCAGGCCGAGAGCCCACGGCCGCCGCCGGTCGTGCCACTCGATCAGGGCCACGAAGACGAGCAAGACCGACTCGAGGTGGGCCAGGTAGTAGAAGTCCCCCTCGATGGCCAGAGTGAAGAGCATCGTTCCGAAGGCGCCCAACGCGGCCAGCCAGTACGTGGCCTGGCCGTCCGGGCCGTAGCGCCTGGCGAGAGGGAGGGCCAGCCAGGCCGCCAGGATGCCGATGACGCCCGAGACGATCCAGCGCGAGAAGGGCCACAGGGTCTCGAAGGGAACGAAAGCGAAGTACGGGACCGTCGGCAGCAGACTCATGGCCTGGTAGTGGCGGCCGTTTATGGTGACGATGTCGTTGATCGTGGTCAGGGAGCTGAGGTCGACGCGGCCCTGGGTGATGTCCTTGGCCAGGATCATCATGTGGTCCGGCCCCCAATCGGAGGCCTGGCTCCGGACGAAGGTCGCGCCCCCGTAGACGAACGCCACGATGACCATCCAGGCGATGGCGCCACGATCGGCCAGCAGCCTCGCGGCCCAGCCGCGCAGCCACGCCAGAGCCCTCACTGATCCCTCCCCTTCGGCAGGAGTGGACGATGGTGCTATGGGACGAGGGCGATCGTAGCATCGGCGCGGTGTGCAGGCTGGCCTGAAGCCGGAGGCCCGGCCGCTGACGCGTCCGGTCGCGGCCCCGAGTGAGTGGCAGTAGCACGGCCGCGGTAGAGGGACCGCCCGTCGGGGCGGCCCGTCCTGGTGAGGCGCACCTGTGGAGGCGGTCGGCGCCCGGCGGGTCGGCTACGGTAGGCTATAGAGGTGCCAGAGAAGAGGCCAAGAACGGCCAGGGACCACAACGCCGAGGCCGGACTCGCGGCCGGTACGGCCTCCCTTCCCACCGCAGCCGCCTCCGTCGCGTCCGGTGCCGCCCTCGCCGCGGCCGGCGCCACCCCGGTCGCAGTGGCGGAAGGGCGCGTCGTCGTCGTCATGCCCGCCTACAACGCCGCCAGGACGCTGGAGCGGACGTACCGGGACATCCCGAGCTCGGGAGTGGCGAAGATCATTCTCGTGGACGACGTGTCCCGCGACGACACCGTCGCCGTCGCCCGCCAGCTCGGGCTGGACGTGATCATCCACCGCCAGAACCTGGGCTACGGCGGCAACCAGAAGACCTGCTACGACGCCGCCCTCGAGGCCGGCGCCGATGCCGTCGTCATGCTCCACCCCGACTACCAGTACGACGCGACCCGGATCCCGGCCCTGGTCCAGCCCATCCTCGATGGCACCAAGGACCTGATGCTGGGCAGTCGTTTCCTGGGCGATCCCCTGGCGGGCGGCATGCCGCGCTGGAAGTACGTCAGCAACCGCGTCCTCACGACCCTGGAGAACCTCGCCTTCGGACTCCACCTGTCCGAGTATCACACCGGCTTCCGGGCCTACAGCCGCGGGCTGCTCGAGACAATTCCGTACCACCTCAACAGCAACGACTTCGTCTTCGACCAGGAGCTGGTGGCCCAGGCGGTTGCGACGCAGATGCGCATCGGCGAGATCGCCGTGCCGACGCGGTATTTCAAGGAGGCAAGCTCGGTCAACTTCCGGCGCAGCGTCGTCTACGGCCTCTCTACGCTGCGAGTGATCGCGCGCTTCATGCTGCATCGCCTGCGGGTGCGGCGCTCGAGGAAGCTCGCCGGGCGGAAGCCGACGTCACGGTGAGGCGCCTCACGACCGGTATCGCCCGAAGCGGCATCGGTCTCGTCATATCGGTCGTCTGCGTATACCTGGTCCTGCGCGGAGTAGACCTCGGCCACACCGCGCAGGTTCTCGGTGGAGCCAATCCCGTCTGGCTCCTTCTCGGCGTCGCGGGTGTAGCCGCCGACCTGGCCTTCCGCGCGCTTCGCTGGCAGGGCCTGATCGCCCCGATCCATGCCGTCCCTCTGCGCCGCCTGAGCGCTTACATGCTGGTCGGCTACCTCGCCAACAACGTCCTGCCGGCCCGCCTGGGCGAGCTCGTCCGAAGCCACTACCTGGGTGACCGCGAGGGAATCAGCCGCAGCGCCACACTCGGGACGGTGGTCGTAGAGCGAGTCGTCGACACGGTTGTGCTGGTAGCGATCGGCGCTGCCTCGATCCTGATACTCAACGTCCGCGGCGTGGTCGTGAGCGCGATCCTGGTGGGCGTGGCCCTGGCCGGCCTGCTGTGCGTGGCCCTGGCCGTGGCGCTGGCGGCGCACAGGCTCCCGGGCGCGGGACGTGTCGCGGAGTACCTGAGCCGCTGGCCGCGGATCGTTTACGTCGCCACGCGACTCCGCGACGGCCTGCGCGTCGCCGCTCTGCCCAAGACGATCGCCGTCGCGGCCATCCTGAGCGTGGCTGCGTGGAGCTGCACGGTACTCGCGGTCCTGGCCGTCGGCCAGGCTCTCGGTATTCAGCTGACCGTCGGCGAGGCGGCGCTGCTGGCCGCCGGCACCAACCTGGCTACGGCGATCCCGTCCGGCCCCGGCTACCTCGGCACGTTCGAGTATGCCGGCCAGACCATTGCCGCGGCCTTCGGGTTCGCGGCCGCCGAGGGACTCGCCCTGGCGTTGCTGGTCCACGTCCTCACGCTGGCCGTCAGCTCCGCCGGCGGGGTCGTGGCTCTCATTCGGCTTGGCTGGGGCCGGCGTCCGGTGCGCACCGAGGCCTTCCCGACCGACAGCCTCGCTCCTGAATGACGCGCGGCGAGACTGCATGTTCGCCGTGACGGCCCGGTCGGGGGAGGCTATGGTCTCCTGGTCATGACGACCGATCCGCGCTTCGCCGCCTCCTCCGACGACCGGTGGCCCGAGCAGGCCGCTCGCTTGCTGGCCGGCCTGGGATTCCAGCTCGTGGAACCCGACAAGACGACCGGCGATGGAACCAGCCACCTGCTGGTCGCCCTGCGTCCGGTGCCGACCCTGAAGCATTTCGATCCCGAGTCGATCGACTACTGGATCACCGAGGGGGCTCGCGGACGGGCCGCTCGACTCGACCGAGAATCGCGCTTCCCCCTGGCGTCCGGTTTTGCCTGGGGCCGAATCGTCCTGACCGACCGGCTGGGCGTTCGCAACGAGTTCCTCAGCTTCGGGGGGGCGCTGAAGGCCCAGATGAACCCGGACGCGACGGTTCTGGTCGACTTCGGTTCACGCGCGCCGATCCTGCGCTGGAGCGGGCATAGCCAGGATACCGATCCACTCGCCGCCGAAGTCGGGGCCTTCGTAGGCCGACTGAAGGTCCCGATCGACTTCGTGCCGGGTGCCGAGGCGATGATCGCGAAGGCCGCTCCGGAGGCCCTGTACTGCGCCTTCATCCAGTCGGTCCGCGAACGATTGGCACGGTCCCGAGGCCGGCGCGATTCCAACCGCTGGCTGGCGGATTGGAGCTCGCGCGAAGGCCAGCGATTGGAAGCGGCCGACTCCTGGAAGGCCGCCACGGAGCTGCGACGACAGCTCGAGGCCATGGAGGCGATCGCCCGAGAGTAGGGGGCGGCGCCGGACGGCGCGTCCGACGCCCAGCCGAGGCGGACGGCGGAAACGGGACGGCGCCCTTGCGGGCGCCGTCGATACGTTGCTGGCGGGTGGCTGCGAACGGAGCTCTAGCTCACGACGGGCTTGCCGATGGCGCGGTGCTGGGGGCGGTACTGGGGGTCGCGCTGGGGACGGTGCTGGGAGCGGTGCTGGCGGACGGGCTCACGGACCCGCTGGCGGCCGGGCTGGCGGAGGGATTCAAGACGCCGTCGATTGCGGCCGCGATCAGGTCATAAGTCGGCACGGTTGCTTGGCCGCTGCTTGAGTCGACCGGGCCCTGGATCTGCTTGCCGTTCACGAAGATCGCGGGCGTCCCCCCGATCCCTGCAGGCTGGTTGGTCTGCTCCTTCTGTACCTCGGATAGATGCGTTCCTTGCTGGACGCATGGATCGTACTTCGCGGTGTCCAAGCCGGCGTCCTTGCCGATGGTCAGAAGCCGCTCCTGGGTGAACGCGCCCGGGCTCTCGTCTGCCGACTGGTTCGCGTAGAGCCAGTCGTGCATCGTCCAGAACTTGCCCTGATCGGCTGCGCATAGGGCGGCGTTCGCGGCGTCGCGGGACTCGGTCACGCCTGCCGAGTCGATGACGATCAAGTCGTGCCAGACGAGCTTGGCCTTGCCCGTGCTGACGTAGTTCTGGACGAGTTGGGGCTCCTGGACCGAAGTGAAGTCGAAGCAGAATATGCAGCGGAAGTCGCCATACAGATCCATCGTCACCGGGGCGCTCGCCTGACCGAGCGTGGTCGAGTTCGACGGGATGTTCGACGGGGTCAATATGCCCGGCGCGATCGGCGCTTCGCTGAACGCCGGCGGGCGAGTCACGAGCCAGACCCCGGCGATGATCGCCATCACGGCGACGATCGCAATGGTCGAGCCGATGAGGAGCTTCTGGGAGCCGCCGCTCGAGCCGTGGGTGCTGGCCTTCGTGAGGGCTCGGTTCGCCTCTCTGTTGGCCAGACGCTGCTGCCGGGCCGAGCGTCGGCTCGTGGGAGGCACGTTCTTACCCGGGGCTTTTTGGCGTCCGGTTGGGCGGTTGACTGTCATCGCAGATTCCTTCTTGGGTGGTTCGTGGCGACGGCCCCGTCAGGTGGGCTCTTCAGCCTGGGCCGCGTTGGGGTTGGGCGTGCGCAAGAAGACCCACAGGGCTATTACGAACCGCAGGATCAGGGAGATGCCGTACGACTCACACCAGATGCAGACGGCATGGATCAAGAATATCTGGGCGAACTGGAACCAGCCCTCGAACAGGACTCCCACGAGCGAGAGACCGTAGTGGGCGAGCAGGATCTTGTAGTCGTTCGTCCGCCACCAGTAGATCGCCAGACAGAACAGCGTGATCGATAGGAACACGCCGTAGACGGCAACCGGGATGCCGGCGAACGGGCGCGAATAGGCGCTATGCGCCACCGCCTGGCAGCCGCCGATTGGACCGCATTGGACCTCGCCGCCCGGAATGAGCTCCTCGTAGGAGAGATAGGAGGCGATTGCGAGCCCGATCAGGTCCAGTGTCGCCAGGACCAGACCAGGGTGGATGTGCCTGATCCGGCTCCACAGGGAACGCAGGACCTGGCCGGGGTGGATGTGCCTGATCCGGTTCCAGGGGGAACCGCCGGACGCACCCGTTCCAGTCTGCGTGTCTGCCATCGCCCTTGCCATTTCCTCTGCGAGTTCGCGCCGGGTCACTGGGATCCCGGGCACAGGCCTCCAATGCCTCGGCCAAGCGTTCGCATATGGTACCCGAGACCGTTCGGGCGGAGCGGGGCAGGCCGCCCCGCTATTCCGCCGGCGTCCGCGACACCACCGCCTGCGCCACGGATGAGACCTGGTATCATTCATGCCCCGGATGAGACTGAGTATCAGGCAAGCCACATGGACCAGACAACCCGGATCGTTCGGGCATTCGAAGACGCGGGCTACCAGACGACTCCGAGTCGGCGGCTGCTGGCCGAGCTGGTCGCGGGTTCGCGGGGCCACTTCTCCGCCGCCGATCTCCTGGACCGGGCCCGGCAGCGGCGCGCAAAGGTGGGCCGGGCGACCATCTTCCGGGCGCTGGAGCTACTGACGTCGCTTCATGTCGTCGAGCGCCTGGACCTGCCGAACCGCTCCCACGCCTACGTCATGTGCGATCCCGACGAGCATCACCACCATCTGGTCTGCTCGCGCTGCGGCCGGAGCGTCGACGTCGCGGACGGCGAGCTTGCCCGCCTGGTCGACGAGATCGGCCGCCGCAACGGCTACCGCATAGAGACCCATCGCCTGGAGCTGTTCGGGATCTGCCCGCTGTGCGCCGGCACCGGCGCCGCGGCCGCAGTCGCCGCCGACCGGGGAGGCCCGGCATGAGTGGCGACCCCGGGCATCGCGGCCGCTTGCTCGCCCTCGTCGCCATCCCGGTCCTGATGGCCGGCGCCTGGGCCTGCGGCTCCGGGACGGGATCCACGGATGGCAAGATCGTGGCCGTCGCCGGGGAGAACTTCTACGGCGATCTCATTTCCCGGGTAGGGGGCGACCTGGTCGATGTCACGAGCATCATCAGCGATCCCGCCGTCGATCCGCACACTTACGAGAGCAACACGCAGAGCGCGGAGGCAGTAGCCGACGCGACGCTCGTCGTGGAGAACGGGCTCGGCTACGACGCATTCCTGGACCACCTGCTCGGCGCCTCGCCCCGGTCCGATCGCAAGGTGATCAACGTCCAGCAGGTGCTCGGCGTGCCGGACGGCTCGAACGCGCATGTCTGGTACGACCCGGCGACGATGCCCAAGGTGGCCCGCGCCGTGGCCGACGCGCTGGAGCAACTCGAACCGGATTCGAAGGCGGCCTTCGAGGCCAACCTCGGGACCTACCTGGACTCGTTCGCGCCATTCACTGCCAGGATCGCCGAGATCAAGGCCCGTTTCCCGGGGACGGCGGTCGCCTACACGGAACCGGTTCCGGGCGATCTCATCGCCGCGCTCGGCTTCAATTCGCTCACGCCTCAAGGCTTCGCCAGGGCGATCGAGAACGGCACCGACCCGGCGCCGGCCGATGTGGCCGCCGAGCAGGACCTTCTGACCGGACACAAGGTCAGCCTGCTCCTGTACAACAGCCAGGCCACGTCGCCGGTCACGGAATCGATCAAGTCGATGGCCGGCCAGTCCGGCGTGCCGGTGGTTGGCGTCTCGGAAACGATCCCCAAGCAGAACGAGAGCTTCGTGGACTGGCAGCTGGCCCAGCTCAACGAGATAGCGGCCGCGCTCGGAGGAATTCGATGAGCGAGGACGGCCTCACGAGCGGAGTGGATCGCGTGGGGGACGCGGCGGCGAGCGCGATCGCGCCGGCGCCAACGACCGGGGCAGCGCCCGGAGCCACGATCAGTACTGGGCCTCGCCTCCGGCGTCGCGGCGCAGCGGCACCCACGGCCCCGGAGGAGCCGGCGATGTGCTTCGATCGCGCGACGCTGGCCTACGGCGATCGCGTCGTCTGGTCCGAGCTGTCGCTGACCGTCCGGCCCGGCGAGTTCCTCGCCGTGCTCGGACCGAACGGATCGGGCAAGACCTCTCTCTTGCGGGCGCTGCTCGGGCTGGCTCCGCTGGCCGGAGGCCAGCTGGACGTCCTCGGCCATCCGCCGCGGCGCGGCGATCCGGCAATCGGCTATGTGCCTCAGCATGCCGGCTTCGATCGGGACGTTCCGCTCCGCGGCCGCGATCTGGTGGGCCTGGGCGTGGACGGCCATCGCTGGGGATTCGGACGCCTCTCGCGCGATGGCCGGCGCCGCGTCGAAGCCGCCCTGGAGGCCGTGGCCGCCGGACCGTACGCGGACGCCCCGATCGGGCGCCTTTCCGGAGGGGAGCAGCAGCGGCTTCGCATCGCCCAGGCCCTCGTCGGTGAACCGGCTCTCCTGCTCTGCGACGAGCCCCTGGCCAGCCTGGACATGCGCTACCAGCAGGAGATAACCGAGCTCATCGGCGACTGGGCCCGCCAGAAGCGTGGCACGGTCGTCTTCGTCACCCACGATGTCAACCCGGTCCTCGGCTACGCCGACCGCGTCGTCTTCGTGGTCAATGGGCGGTGGGCCGCCGGCAGCACCGACGAGGTGCTGACCACGGAGACCATGTCCGGTCTCTACGACGCGCCGGTCGAAGTCCTGCGGGTCCGGGGCCGCATCGTGGTCGTTGGGGAGGGCAGCGGGGCGGGCTTCGACATCGACGAGCCGCACCACTTCCCGGAGCCTGCGGGGACCCACCCATGATCGACCAGCTGGTCCACCTCCTGGGTTACGAGTTCGCCCAGAAGGCCCTTGTCGCCGGCTTCCTTGTGGCCGTAGTTGCCGGCCTCGTGAGCCGGTTCGTCGTCGCCCGCAACATGTCCTTCGCCGTCCACGCCCTGGCAGAGGTCGGCTTCACCGGTTCGGCCGGATTCATCCTCATAGGCCTGTCGCCGGTCCTCGGGCTGCTCTCGGGATCGATGCTGACGGCCCTCCTGATCGGGGCGCTGGGGGTTCGCATCCGCGAACGCGACTCCGTGGTCGGCGTGATCATGGCCTTCGGTCTCGGGCTGGGCGTGCTCTTCATCACGCTCTATCCGCGATATGCCAGCGAGGCCTTTGCCATCCTGCTGACCGGCTCGATCACGGCCGTGAGCCGGGGCGATCTCCTGCTTCTGGCGGTCGTGGCCGCGGTAACCATCCTGGGCCTCGGGGCGATGTACCGGCCGCTCACCTTCGCCACGGTCGATCCCGTTGTCGCGGAGGCCCGTGGCGTCCCGGTCCGGCTCGTCTCGATCCTCTTTCTGCTCATACTCGCGGCCGCGGTCGCGGAGGCGGTCCAGGTGGTTGGGGTGCTGATGATCCTGACCCTGCTGATCACGCCGGGAGCAACGGCCGAGCGGCTTACCGTTCAGCCGGGGCTGGCGACGGTTGTGAGCGTGGCCGTGGCCCTGGTGGCGACGGTGGGCGGCATCCTGCTTGCCCTGGTGATCACCGTGCCGGTGAGCTTCTTCGTGACGACGATCGCGTTCGGCTGCTACCTGGCGGCCCGGTTCGCCTGGCCGCTGCTGGCGACTTCGCGCGCGCCGCAGATGGATGCCTGAACCGCGTTTGCGGGTGAGTGCCTGAGCCACGACCGCCGCGATCGATCCCTAAGGGGCGGCCAGGAACTCCTCGAGCTCGGCCGCGGTAGGCATCCCCTCCCGCGCCCCGACGCGGGTGGTGGCCAGCCCGGCGGCGGATACGGCCCTGTTCACCGCCTCGGCCAATGGCCGGCTCTCCGCCAGCGCCGCGGCCAGGGCGCCGCAGAACGCATCGCCGGCGCCGGTGCTATCGACGGCTGCTACCGTGGCCGCCGGGACCTCCCAGATCCGCAGGTCGCCCACGCGGGTCGCTCCGGGCGCGTCTCCGACAGGCGTCACCACGGCCGCGACCGCATCAGGCTCTTCGGCCGGGGCCGCCGCTGTCTGCGAGGCCGAGGCAACGGCCGTCATGGCGGCCTCCCCGGCTGCCGCGAGGTCTCGACTCTCCGGGCGCGTCGCGATCACTCCGTCGAGGCCCGAATCCACGCGCTCGAGAACCACCACTCCCTCCGCGCCGAGGGTCACGATGACGGCCTTGCGAACGCCGGGGCTGTCTGGACCGCGGGAGAGAAGCGGGCGCGCCCTGACGGACGTATCGGTGGCGCCGTCGGTTCTGCGTCCCGCCCGCCCGGCCTCGGCCTGGAGCAGGGTGGCTAGTTCGTTGCGGTTGGGCGTCACGATGTCCGCCAGGCCGAAGATCGAGCGGTCGATCCCGATGGCCGGCGCAGGGTTGAGAATGGTCGTCGCGCCGGCCGCATAGCCGCACACCAGCGCCTCCCGAACGACATGCAGGGGGACCTCGTTGCAGACCAGCAGCACGTCGCCCACGAGGCGGCCCAGCCTGGCCAGACAGTCGCGCACGTAGCCGGTCTCGATGGCTCCGTTCGCGCCTGGGATCACCGCGATCTCGTTCTCGCCGGCCGCGTCGACCAGGATCAGGGCGACCCCGGTCGGTTGTCCGGGCAGCGACGCAACCATCGACACGTCGACCCGCTCGGCCGAGAGCGCCCGCCTCGCCTCCTGTTCGAACGTATCGTCGCCCACGGCGCCAATGAACAAGGTGGGGCGGCGAAGGCGCGAAGCGGCCACGGCCTGGTTGCCGCCCTTGCCGCCCTGGTGACGCTCGTAGCTTCCGCCCGTAACCGTTTCGCCGGGACGCGGCAAATGGGGTACGCGCGCGACAAGGTCGATGTTGACCGAGCCGACCACGATCACGCGGCCGCTCATGTGCTCGTGCCTCCCCAGCGATGCGACGCCGGTTGATGCGGCGCCTGGCGCGCCTGATTGTGCGTTAGCCGGAGACGCTCGGCAAACGGGAAGTCTCCCCGCGCGGAATCCCGGGGAACACCTGTGGCGTTGCGTCACAATGAACGAAGCTGCGGTCCAGAAGGAGCGGCCGCGGCTGAGGGCCTGGAGGATGCTGTGAGTAGCTTCCGAGGGCGACTGGGCTTCCTGCCGGCGCTGGGATTGCTCGTGAGCCTGGGCGCGCAAGGCTGCGGCCACATGGTGTACCCGTCTCCACCCCCGCCGCTCGTACCCACCATCGTGGGCGTGGTGGACCGGGTGGGGCTCGTGTCCATCGTCCTCGTCGACGGACGGACGGTCGATTACCCGGAGAACTCAGACGTCCAGCGCATGAACGGCGGTCCCGAGGCGGGTCGTCTCGTTCTTGCCAGTGCCGCCGCCCCGAGATTCGTCGACGTGCTCAAGCCGATAGAAACCGGCGAGCAGGGTTGCTGGGAGGCATGGCAGAACCCAGTGGCCTGGGACATGGGCGACAAGATCCTCTTTTCCGACGGCATCGAGCTGCCCAAGGCACCGGGATTCCACGCACCGGAGCCCACGGAAGTGAACGGCCGCCTGGGCTGGACCGAGCCCGAAAGCCAGGTGCGCTGGACCTTCTGTGCCAACAGCCAGGGCCAGATCGAATGGGCGCAGCCGCCGCAGTGAACTGAACACAAACCTGCGGACAGCAGGGGTGACAAAGGAGGCGTCGGGGGTAGAGCCTCCCCGGGATCCCGCGCGGGGAAAGAGAAGCCCCGTCCGGGCGGGGACGGGGCTGGAATATGCGCGGATGGCGGGCTCGACCGGATTCGAACCGGCGGTCTCCAGCGTGACAGGCTGGCATGTTAGGCCGCTACACCACGAGCCCGTGCCGACCGCGAAGGATAGCAGGTGGGGCCGCAGATGCCCACTCGACATATACTCGACCGACGAGTCCCGACGAAGCGATGAGACTCAGCAGCGAGACGCTTCCCCCGATGATCGACCTCCGCAGCGACACGGTCACTCATCCCACGCCTGCGATGCGCAAGGCAATGTACGAGGCCGAGGTTGGCGACGATGTCTTCGGCGACGACCCCACGGTCAACGCCCTGCAGGAACGAGCGGCAGAGCTGCTCGGCAAGGAAGCCGCCCTCTTCGTCGCCAGCGGAACGCAAGGGAACCTCGTGTCTCAGCTGGCCCAGCTGGGTCGCGGTTCCGAGATCATCGGTGGAGCGACCTGCCATATCGTCACCTGGGAGCAGGCCGGCCACGCGGCGGTGGTGGGAGTGGCTGTGCGCCAGCTCGCGGAGAAGCCGGACGGCACCTTCGACCTTCACGATCTCGAGGAAGCCTTCCGAGACCCGACCGACATGCACCAACCGATCACCGGCATGGTCGCCATCGAGAACGCTCACGCCACGACGATGGGCCAGCCGCTGACGCTCGAATACACGCGGGCCGTCGCGGAGATCGCGCACAAGCATGGCGTCCCGCTCCACGTCGACGGCGCGCGCTTCTTCAACGCCACCGTCGCCCTGGGCGTCAGACCCAGGGATCTGGCCGCTCCCGCCGACTCGGTCACGTTCTGCCTCTCCAAGGGCCTGTCGTGTCCCGTCGGCTCGCTCGTCGTCGGATCCCGGGCTTTCATCGCCCGAGCGGCCCGTGGACGAAAGGTCCTGGGCGGCGGGATGCGGCAGGCCGGCATCCTGGCCGCGGCCGGTCTGGTGGCGCTCAGCGACGGTCCGGACGGGATGATCGACCGCCTGGCCGAGGACCACGCCAACGCCCGGCGGCTGGCCGAGGGTCTGGCCGGTCTGGACGGCATCAGCTCGCCGGGCTGGATCGCCCAGCCCACGGAAGGCCCCCTCGATCCGCGCCGGGTCGCCACCAACTTCGTCTTCTTCAAGGTTCGAGGCAACCCTCAGGCCTTCGTCGTGGCCCTCGAGGCGAAGGGTGTGCTCATGCTCGACTACAGCCACGGTTGGGTAAGGGCGGTAACCCACTACGGCATCGACGCCGACGACATCGACCGCACCATAGACGCCTGCGCCGCCGCTCTCAAGGAGACGGCAACTTCGACGGTCACCGCTGCAAGCCTGGAGCGATAGATGCCGGATCTCGTCCTTCCGCGACCCGAGTCCACGCCCGCCGCCGGCCCTCTCGACGGCAGGTTCTGGGACCTTATCGAAGCGAACTTCCGCGACCTGGTGCAGAAGCATCCGATTCTCGCCACGTACATCGGGCTGCACGATGCCGACGACCGGCTGGACGACGGGACGCGTGACGCCCTGGTGCAGGAGATCGCCGATGCCCACCGGATGGAGCGCGAGATCGAGGCGATCGACCCGGCCGGTCTGTCGGAAAGCGTGCGGCTGGAGCGCGAACTGGCCCTGCACAACACTCGCCGCGAGCTCTTCGACCTGGAGGTGCATCGTGTCTGGGAGCGCCGCTCTACGGCGTTGGACCAGGTCGGCGACGCGCTGTTCAGCGTCTTCGCCCGGGACCACGCGCCCCTCGCCCAGCGGCTCGAGTCCCTGACTGCACGCCTGGAAGGCGTTCCGAAACTGCTCGAGCAGCACCGGACCCGCGCCACCGCTCCGCAGGTCCGCCTCTGGCAGGAGCTGGAGCTCGACTCGGGCGAGCAGATGCCGTTCCTCTTCAACGAGATCAAGGCCGCCGGTGCCGGGGTCCTGGACGAGCGGGCACAGGCTCGCCTGGACAAGGCCGTCGAGACGGCCTCGGCCTCGGTCGCCGCGTACCTGCTGACGATCAAGGGCGCCATGGGCTCGACGGTGGAAAGCTGGGCCCTCGGCTCCGAGGCGTACGACCAGCTCGTCGGGCTGCGGGCGTTCGACGGCCTGGATGCCTCCCAGATCCTCGAGGTCGGCTATCAGCAGCTGGCCCTGAACAAGGCGGCACGCGTGGAGGACGCTCGCCGCATCGACCCGAGCGTGGACGAGCCCACGGTCGTCGACCGGGTCAAGTCGAACCACCCGGCCACCTTCGACGAGGCCCTGGCGGCCTACCAGGACGCCATGATGCGAGCCCGGGCACACATCGTCGAGCACGACATCGCGACGCTGCCGCCCGGCGAGAGGATCTCCGTCATCCCCACGCCGGAGTACCTGCGCACCGTCGTCCCGTTCGCCGCGTACTTCGAGCCCGGCAAGTTCGACAAGAACCCATCCGGCATATACATCGTCACGCCGTCCGTCGGGAACGACCCGAACGCGATGCGAGAGCACAACTACGCCTCGATCAGCAATACCAGCGTCCACGAGGCGTATCCCGGCCACCACCTGCAGCTCTCCGCGGCGGTCCGGCATCCGTCGCTCGTCCGCCTGCTGACCGACGCCCCGGAGTTCGTCGAGGGTTGGGGGATGTACAGCGAGCAGATGATGCGCGAGCAGGGCTTCGACGCCGGGCCCGAGTTCCTGCTGGCCCTCCACACGGACGCGATCTGGCGAGCCTGCCGGATAGTCCTGGACGTGCGTATGCATCGCGGCGAGCTGAGCGTCGAGGAGGCGACCTCCTTCCTGGTCGAACACACCTCCTTCGAGCACGCCAACGCCCAGGCCGAAGTCTTCCGCTACACCTACACGCCGACCTATCAGCTGAGCTACCTGCTCGGGAAAGTGCTGCTGCTGGCGCTTCGGGCCGATGAGCAGCGCCGGCTCGGCGATCGTTTCAGCCTGAAGGGCTTCCACGACTCTCTGCTCCGAAACGGATCGATCCCGATCAGCTTCCAGCGGCGGCTCCTTGCGGCCGAGGCCGCCGCCGGCATCGCGGCCGGATCCTAGGCGCGACGCAGACGCAGGGACGCCCACGGAGCCGTTGTGCTGGTCATCCCGTCGATAGACGTCGAGAACGGTCGGTCGCGGCTGGTCCACTGGCCGGGTGCGGCCGCCGGCGTTGGCTCGCCGACGGATCGCCCCGAACGAATCGCCGAGCGGTTCGTGGCGCAGGGCGCGCAGCTCATCCATTTCGTGGACATGGACGGCGCCCGGGCCGGACGGCCGGTCAACCTCGAGGCCGTCGGCCGCGTGGCCGGGCGAGTGGCGGTGCCACTGCAGATCGCCGGAGGGATGGAGGGGGCGGACAACATCAGGCTCGCGTTCGCGGCAGGGGCCACGCGAGTCGTCGTTTCGATGACCGTGGCGGACCGCCCCGAGCTCCTGCGGGAGTGCCTCACCGTAGCCGGTGACTGGCTTGCCGTCGGCCTGGACCTGCGGCCCGAGCGCATTGCCGCGTATCCTTGGCACCGACCCGCTCCGCCGAGTCTGGAAGGACTGGCCGGCGAGCTGTCGGACGAGGGCGTCCGCCGGCTCATCCTGTCGCACGGTGGCGCGCGTCCGGACCTGGGGTTTCTGGCCGGGCTGGCTCGAACGCTTGGCGTCGAGCTGTTCGTGGCGGGAGGGTCCGTCGATCTGGATGCCATCAAGGGCCTGCGGGACGCCGCGATCGCAGGCATCATCCTCGGAGAGCCGTTACTGTCCGGCGCAGTAGACTTCGCCAAAGCCCTGGAGGCCGCTGCATGATCCTCGCCCGTCTCTCCTCGTCGCCGCGCCGGTTCGCGACCGTCGGCCTCGTCGCGCTCCTGTTGGCCGGCTGCTCCGTGCCGACGGCATCATCCACTCCCTCGCCGAGCGCACCGCCGACGAACCCTCCGACCGCGCCGGCTTACACTCTCGGGCCTGCCCCCACCGGCTGCCCGACCTCCGCACCGGCCGCCATGACCAGCGGCACCGCGACGGTCACGATGACGACCAATTTCGGCAACATCGTGGTCAAGGTCGACTCCAGCCTGGGCCCCAACGCCGCGGGCGCCTTTGTCGCCCTTGCGCGCTGCGGCTACTACGACAACGTCCTCTTCCACCGGGTCGTGGTCAAGTTCATCATCCAGACCGGCGACGGGCAGTACGGCAGACTCCCGAGCTTCACGCCCGACAAGATGGGCCAGGGCGGGCCCAGCTGGACGATACCGGATGACAAGGTGACCACTACCTACAAGCGCGGCACGGTAGCCATGGCCCGAACCTCCGCGGCCAACTCGGGCAGCACGCAGTTCTTCATCGTGCTGGACGATTCCGCGCAGACGAGCCTCGGCGCCACCACCACCAACAATTACGCCATCTTCGGCTCGGTCACCTCCGGCATGGACGTCGCCGACCGGATCGCCGCCATCCCGCTGGGCGGCGAGACAGGGCCCAACGGCGAGCCGGCGTCGATGCCGCTGCAGCCGGCGGTGATCACCAGCACGACCGTTGCCACGCCCTAGTGGCGGAGATGGCCGCGCAGGCGTTCTGCGCGGCGCCATCCTCAGTGGCCGGTTTCGCTCCCCGGTGATCCGTGGCACGCTGTTGCGAGCAAGAGACGACCCAACAAGGAGAGACGGATGACCAAAGCGACGATCGCGACCGACAAGGGCGCCATCGAGATCGAGCTGTACACCAAGAGCGCGCCCAAGGCGGCCGCCAACTTCATCGAGCTCGCCCGCAAGGGCTTCTACGACGGCGTGGTCTTCCACCGCCTCGTGCCCGGATTCGTCATCCAGGGCGGTGACGGGGAGTACGGCCACATCGATCGGCTCAATCGTGGGCGGCTCGGAACCGGCGGCCCGGGCTACAAGTTCGCGGACGAGCCGTTCGAGGGCGACTACGAGCGCGGTGCCGTGGCCATGGCCAACGCGGGTCCGAACACGAACGGCAGCCAGTTCTTCGTCTGCCTGGCGGATCTCTCGGGTGGGCGGCTGCCGAAGAAGTACACTCTCTTCGGGCACGTGACCGACGGTATGGACGTGGTCGACGCCATCGCCGCCGGCAAGCGCGACGGCCGGGACCAGCCTGTCGAGCCAACGGCGATGGTGTCGGTGACGATCGCCGACTGACCTCTACGCGGCCGGCCGGCAAGCTTCGGGGCAGTCGAGTGGGAGGTTGCGAGACGCGTAGGAGGGTCCGCCGGCGGGGGCGTTATCCGGGCTGTCTCGCCGGTCGCAACGAAGTCGTTACACAACCCTAACAAAGTTGCGGGATTTTAACCCGATAGACCGCCAAAACCCTTGGATTGAAGGCAGAAGGGGCTGTAGACTTTAGAAGCTGCCAGTCAGCCTGTTGCCCCAGTTACAAGGTCATGGGTAGGTCGGGTTAGGGTAGTCGGTGCAGCCGACGTGATAGATGCCTT
>Ga0182010_10000392_pt1 | contig 25205 bp, 23 predicted proteins | sample 611E1MmetaG_FD_120488 | JGI IMG/M metagenome (GOLD analysis project Ga0182010, IMG submission 120488) | Permafrost microbial communities from Stordalen Mire, Sweden - 611E1M metaG | ecosystem: Environmental > Terrestrial > Soil > Wetlands > Permafrost | place: Sweden: Stordalen | collected... | reverse complement strand
GTTTCATTATTAAAGGACGGAATGCTTAAGGTGCAGGCCGGTATTACTACTCCCTCGGAAGTTCTGCGCAGCGCTTATTCCGCCGATTAGTTGTAATTGAGGTAAAAAATGGAATATCAGTATGTTGCATACAATACCGAAAAGAAAATAATTAAAGGCAGACTTGCCGCGCCCGATGAAGAAAAAGCAGTTGGACAGTTGAGCACGATGGGTTATCAGGTGCTTAATATCAAGTCACTTGGTTCATTGGGTAAGCTGACCAAATCGCTGGATATTTCGTTCACAGCGCAAATCAAGCCAAAAGAAGTGATAATGTTTTCCCGGCAGCTGGCAATTCTCCTTGAATCGGGTATCGATATCGTGACCGCAATGGATCTTTTCCGGGCACAGGCATCGAACAAATACTTCCGTAAAATGCTGGAAGAAATTATTGCCGACTTGCGAGGCGGCAGTTCTTTCTCCGGAGCACTTGCTAAATTCCCGAAAGTATTTTCGACGATGTACTGCCGCACAATAGCCGCCGGCGAACAAAGCGGCAACCTGGATGCCGTTTTAAAACGAATGGCAGAATACATGGAAAGAACCGCGTCGGCGACGAAAAAAATAAAGAGTGCGATGACATATCCGATCGTGGTACTGGTGGTGGCGGTGGTTGTGGTGGCAGTGCTGGTGTTTTTTGTGATGCCTACGTTCACCGGCCTTTACGGCAGTTTAGGAGCCAAAATACCAGCTATTACGCAATTGTTGATGAGTATGGCAAAGGGCGCTGCTAAATATGGTATTTATGTACTGGTGGTTTTAGCCGGTATTATATTTGGCATAGTGGCCTATACCAGAACACCCGCCGGAAAAATTGCCTGGGATAGATTTGTATTGCGTTTACCCATCATCGGTCCGATTATCCAGTTGAATGAGCTTTCCCGTGCTTGCCGGACCATCGCAATGTTGATCAAAGTAGGTTTACCGTTGCCGGATATTATTACCATGTGTATTCAGAGTGCCGGCAATAAAATTATCAGTCAAGCATTGAGTGAAGTAAAACAGGATATGCTGGGTGGCGAAGGGCTGGCACAGCCAATGGCTAAGAGAGAAATTTTTCTGCCGTTAATGGTGCAAATGGTCTCCGTCGGTGAGAAAACCGGTAACCTGGGCAATACCCTGACGACAGTGGCCGAGAGTTATGAGGCTGATGCCGATGATAAAACCACAACAGCTACGGGATTATTACAGCCTGCGCTCACAATTGCTATGGCGGTAGTTGTAGGTTTTATCGTAGTGGCAATGATTTCCGCAATGTATGGTATTTATGGTCAATTAGGGAACAACGGGTAGGTTCGCGATGCCATGTTCTAAATTAATATGGCAAATTGAATAAAAGGAAATGATCATATGAAGTCAAACAGGATATTACAATTAATTTTAGTAGTATTGATTATCATCTTTGTTGCGGTGGGTGGATATTTGTATTATGCCAATTCGCAGGATAGTAAAAAGCCCGCCGATTTAAATGCCTCCATTTCGCGGAATCAGGCAATAATCAGCAAAGGCCTGGCAGATAAAGCGGCAATGGATAAACAAGCGGCTTCTCTGACCAGCCAGCTTGCAGCGGCAAATGCGGCGTTGGCCAAAGTAAATTTCCGGTCTTCTGCCGAGAGCATCGAATACGATCGGCTTTTGATCGGTATAGCCGATAATTTAAAGATTCTTACGGCTGACGTAAGTGCGACTGGGCTAACTGAGAGAAAAGAAGGAGATACACAATATCAAGTTGCTTCCTTTAGCGTTACTGTTCAGGGTTTAGCCCCGGACAAAATTTTCGTTACACCTGCGGATTCAACTGCTTATATCAATGCCAATGTCACTGCGATACTGGCTTTCATCGATCAAGTGGCCAATAGTAAAGATTTCGATACCGCGGTAATCCAATCGGTAAATATCTCTGAGCCAAAACCGATGACCGATCAACAGATACTGGATAAAACAAACTCAATTAAAGATTTCATCAGATCAAGATTGACAGCAGATGAAACTGCTAACCTGACCGACGATCAGATTACGGCGCTGGTAGAGAGCAAATACACGGCTCTGGCAGGAGATGATCTGAAGAGGATTATTCAGCAGGCCGGTTATGATGTCACCCAGGCAGTCATTAACATCGATATCTGGACTTATAAGAAGGGGGCATAAACTAATGGCAGAAAAGGTGATGACTCTATATCTGGAAGATAGTAATATCAAGCTTTTGGTAGCAAAGGGCAGAAAAGTTGAACGCTGGGCTATTACTTCGCTTGATGCAGGATTAGTAAAAGACGGCGTTATTGTTAATGAAAACAAAGTGGCAGATAAAATCAGGGAGATGTTTGCCACCATCAAACACGGTAAAGGTTCTGAAATATTAGGTGGTAAAGGTAAGGTTATCGTCGGGTTAAGCGGACGCGATTCTTTATACCGTGTGCTTTCTCTACCGGTAATCGGCGAGAATCTGCTGCCTGAAGCCGTCCGCCGAGAGGCTGGAAGGGTCTTGCCGGTTTCTCTGAACGAATTGTATTTGGCGTATCAACGGATTCCCGGTAATGCCAGCGAAATTCGTGTGTTCGTTGCTGCGTTTCCTAAGAAAACCACAGATGTTCTGGTCCGGACCATGCGCCTTGCCGGGGTCAACCCGCGTGTACTTGACCTGGCGCCGCTGGCGTTGTGTCAATCAGTGAATGAACCACGAGCAATTATTGTCGATGCCAGACAGGATAATCTCAATATCATGGTGATGGCTGAAAGAGTCCCCCAGGTAATCCGCAGTCTGGCGATGCAAAGTGAAGGAAAATCCATTAATGAGAACATGCCTACCATCATCGAAGAGTTTTCCCGCACGGTGGCATTTTATAATTCCAGTCATCAACAGAGCCCCATCGGTTCGGAAGTTCCAGTGTTCGTCTCAGGCGATCTGGTAGGCGTACCGGCGACATGGCCCGCGCTAGTGGGGAAATTGAATTCTCAGGTAGCGGTGTTACCGAGTGTCATTGAATATCCGGAAAATTTCCCCGCCAGTGATTTTATCATCAATCTGGGCCTGGCCACAAAAGAACTGGCCCTGGAAAAAGAAGCAGGTAACTATTCGCTGGTAAATCTGAATGCTTTGCCTGCTTCGGCTTTACCGCAGCCGGTTAATCCGTACCGGATCATTGTTCCGGTAGTGGCGGTTGCCGGTATTGCCATTCTATATATGATGTGGAATAACTGGCAAAATACCAGGAATGATATAAAATTACTGCAAGCCAAATTGACCGCTACACAGAATCAGATTACAGCAAATACCAAAGCTGTCGCAACCTTGACCGAGCAGAACAGGGTGACGCAATCACAGATCCAACCGATCATCGATGCTGCGAGTATATTTACGAAAAAATTAACCAGTATTTCAGCATCGCGTTTGACCACAAATACCGATGTGCACCAGATAATCGCGAAAAAACAAGATGCGGTAACCATTACCGGATTAAGTTACGCCGATACCAAGACTGTGGTAGGTTTATCTGCCTCCACTGCAGAAATACTAACCTACGCGCAGACTTTAAGAGACAGTGCTAAATACGGGGTAATTATTTCAACAATTCATTATAACCCGATAATAAAAGCGAATGGAGATGTCATTCCGGAATATGAATATAATTTCCAGATAAAATAAAGAATTTCTCCGCTGATCGAAGAGAGGTGGTTGACAACGTCAACCACCTCTCTCTTTTTTATCGAAAGCATTCAGACATCATTTTTACCAGTTGTAGCGGTACTGTATTTGACGATATTCCTAACTGTAAGGGGTGAATGTCACCGTGTCCTTCCCTCTCCCCGGTAAGACCGGCAAAGGCCTTGATTTATTATCAAGTTCAATGCAGGCACGTGCCCTGCCTTTTGTGTCAGCAGTAATTATTATTCCCGGCTCACCTGGATTCTTAAAAAACAAGTTTTGTTATTTTTATCTACGATATTTCACATCATTCCCTTAACCATTCCTTAAACAAGCTAAAGCTCATAACTGGCGGGAACCGGAATCCATTACAGCCTGCCGCAAGGAAGCAGAATGCTTATCGAGAAGATACTATTCGTTGCCCACTTACCTCAAATTATTTGACCCGCCGAATGACTTATGCTTGATTGGCAATACTATTCTTTCAATTATTATCCGTTGAATGATAATCTGAAAATTATTGGCGGTAGTGTATAACTCTGTTCACGGCAAGTAGTTCAGTCGCCTGAAATTAAGGTGTTCATTCAACTTTGAACCGCCGGCTATGATCACGATTTATAAGACTAGACTCGCTTACGCGGGGGGCGATTTGCCACAGCTGGAAACATAAAATAAGCAGAATGGAAGAGTTGAAAGCGATATACTGCTTATACCGGAAAATTATTTTTTATTGCATTGAGTTCAGTAACTAATCCGGCATCTAGTCCATCATTTCAGTACGAAGTGTATGTTATTCGGCAAAGGGAATTATCAAAAAAGAAGAAGGGCGGATCTTTTCAGAAATCCGTCCTTCTTGCTCAAGTTAGTTGCTTACAATTATATTAATAGATTATTTGAACTTGGTGCCGTCAAATGAGAATGATAAATAGGTTGCCGCGGTAACGTTTCCGTTTGCGTCAAGTGTATAGGTACCTGCAATAGCGCCTTGAATGTAAGGCTGAATCAAGGTAGTTACGACAGCGCCTCCAGTGGCGGGGGTTGCTGTAGGTAGACTGGCTCCATTCTCTGACTGGTAAGCCGAGATAGCGGTTCTAACAGCGGATAATTCGGCGTTGGCTTTGGCAATATTGCCGCTATTGACGAACTTGGACAGGTTGGGGACGATTGCTGCGGCCAGGACGCCCAGGATGACGATGACGATCAGCAACTCGATGAGGGTGAAACCTTTTTCACCGGCGTGGAATGACTTGGTAACTTTCTGCATAAATTTTTTCATTCTTTTTCCTCCCTTTTTAGGTTGCGGTACAGCTTGTGTTTTTTGCCGTCTCCGCGCAATGAAAATCCATACCCTTAATGTACCATCGGCCATATTGGGTGTCTATTGGCCAAAGGGCTTAATCGCTCATAAACGATAGTACTGGTTTACGCTTGTCTCGATTCTGCATGGTTCTGCGCGTCTTAGATTTTTATGGATAACTTGACATATATACGATGACAGGGTATTATAACGAATACGCATTAATAGTATTTAGATACAAAGATATGGTAGCGGAAATGGCGGAGAAATAATGAAATTAACTCGCTATTCTATCAATAAAAACACAACTGGCAGTTCACATGATGGTATCTTTAAAGACCAGCGTGGTTTTAACATTATCGAATTCCTGATGCTGGTGGCGTTTGTGCTGCTGGTGGTGCTTGTGGTTGTCCCTAACCTCAGCCTGTTCTTAGGGGTGGATAAAAAGTTAGCCAATGCCAACGTCGAGGCGTCCAATATGAGATTTGCGGCGATGGCCTATGAAAAAAATACCGGTAAGTATCCTGCTAATTCAGATGCCTTCTGGACGGATCCGCCCGGACCGAGTGATTATGCTCCGCGGCCGCATGCTTTCTATACCTTCGATGTAGGCAATGGTAGAATAATTTCAGCATCTACCGACATTTCCGAAAACAACGGTATTACACCATGGTCAAATATAAAGTGGGACAATACCGGGGATAGTTGGGTAAAGCAATGAACGCCTGGAGAAGGTGTTAATATGGAACGGCGCAGAACCAGTGTTGAAGTTATTGCTGATATATTAAGACTCGGGCAAGCTGGCAAGACGGAAATAATGTACAGCGCCAATATGAGTTATTTCCAGCTGCAAAAATACCTGAATTACTTGCTAAAACTGGAGCTTATCGACAAAGTAGTTGTTGGCAACCCGTCCGTAACTTATCGTGTCACCGAGAAAGGGCTGGAGCTGTTGAAGAGTATTGAAGGTGTATTGGAAGTATTGAAATTCAAAGAAATCGAATAACTCAGTAACAATAATCGAACAGTTAAAAGATAGCAGCAATTGTCAGCGGGAGCCGACAAAAATAAAAAAGGAGAGAGAAGTTGAGTGACAATAAAATACTGGTAATACCGGCTGACCTCGTAAAAAAAATTGATGAGAATTGCGGAGATATGAATCGTGCTGAGTTCATAGAAGCGCTGATCGATAATTTGATTGCCGAAAAAGGTGAATCCCGGGAAAACGTCAAATCGGATTTTGTTACCAGAACAGAATTGCTCGTCTTCGAGCAGGACATGAAACAACTGCTGAAAAGCTTCCTCGATTTCTTTATGGCTTATGACGTCGAACTGGGTGAAAACAACCAACAAATAGAATTGGATAAATTTACCACGAAATTGCAGGGGCTGCAGAAAGATTTAAGCCCGGCTGATAACGGCAGTAAAGGTGGCGGAAAAGCCACGATCAAGTGGAAAACGTAATTTAATTTTAATTTGATTAAACAGGAAAGGCTCCCTTCTTTGAGTAAAGAGGGGAGCCTTTCCTGTTATTAAAACCTCTTTTATACGAATATAAATTGTTCGTTGGTTAAATATGGGCAGGGGCTATATAAGGGCTTAACTATTCTCATTAGTTTATTTATCCCGGTATTTATCTTGCGCCATAGCTTGTTGGCCCGAAAAAATAGACTATTACCCGCGATAAATGTAAAACAGACAATTCTCATTAAAAACAACGAGTCGATGCAGAAAATCCCTCTCTTCCTGTCTGTATGCTATTGCAACAGGTTGCAACAGCTATTAATATTACCTGACTATACCCACATTAAAAATATAATTGATAATAGTTGAGTGTAATAGAACATAGTTCTAGTACACTATACCTTCCAATCCCGGGAATAATTTGCGATAGTTGATAAACGGATAACCAGCAAGTATAAAAAAGTCTAAAAGTGACTGGCTATATTATACAACATCTCTTCGCTTCCTAAACAGGCAAATACAGGAGGAAAACCGGATGGCTACATTAAGTGAAATCTTCCAGCAGGGCAGTAATAAGGAACTATGGCAGAAATGTTGCGGGTTTATAGACTTATCCATGCAGGAATTTATGAACATCCAAGAGCGGTTGCTCAAAGAACAGTTAGTATTATTAAAAAAATGTGAGTTGGGACGAAGCATCATGGGGAAAGCCTCTCCTGCAACGATTGCAGAATTCCGTGATACAGTGCCTCTCACTACCTATGAGGATTATGCCCCTTATTTATTAAAGCGGCGGATGGATGTTTTACCCAAAAAACCGATTATGTGGCAATATACATCGGGCAAATACGGGGAATATGCGCACCGCTGGGCGCCTGTAACCTCACGGCAGTTAGAGGAAATTGAGCCGTTGATCATGGCGCTGGTGCTGTTTTCCTCCTGTAAACAAAGAAATGATGTCACGTTTAAGTTAAATGATAACGTTTTCTATGGAATGGCGCCTCCGCCTTATGCAACTGGATCAATCGCACGTGCTATGCCGGCGGGATTATTCAATTTTTTACCGCCGATTCATCAGGCAGAAGAGACTCCTTTTGAAGAAAGAATTCAGCAAGGGTTTAACATGGCTTTATCCGAAGGGTTGGATATGTGCCTGGCGCTCTCCAGCATAACTGTAGCGATCGGGGAAAGGTTCAGTAAAAGAAACGGCACGACAAATTTAAAAACCCTGATCAAGCAGCCAAAAGCAATGGCGCGGCTGCTCAAAGGTCTGGTAAAAAGTAAATTGGCCGGCCGTTCTTTGTTGCCTAAGGATATCTGGTCGCTGAAAGGATTGATCACGTTCGGGATAGATAGCTCAATCTACCGGGAAAAAATTAGAGAAATGTGGGGACGTTATCCGCTGGATTTCCACGGGTGCACCGAGGCGCCTTTGATCGCAATGCAGACTTGGGACTACCAGGGAATGACATTTATCCCACAACTTAACTTCCTCGAATTTATTCCGGAAAGGGAGAGTTTGAAATGTCGGAATAATCCATCTTATCAGCCGCCAACATTGTTAATGGACGAATTGGTTCCGGGAAATTATGAGTTAGTTATAACCAGTTTCCACGGCGGTCCCTTTATCCGCTATAAGTTAGGCCATCTGGTCAAGATTACCGCGCTACGGAATGAAGAATTGAATATCAATATCCCTCAGATGACTTTCCTTACCAGGGTGGATGACCAGATTGATATTGCCGGCTTCACACGTATTTCGGAAAAGGCCATCTGGCAGGCGATTGAAAATGCAGGTCTGGCCAATCAAGGCTGGACAGCTTGTAAAGAAAGTAACGGATTACCGGCTTTACATTTGTATATAGAACCAAAGGAAGGAGAAAACAGTACCCTTGCGCAAATGACAAACCGGATCCATGAGGAGTTGAAAAAACTGGATACCCCTTATGCCGAACTGGAATCCTTTACAGGTCTAAAACCCCTGGTAGTGACGCAACTCCCTCACAATACGTTCCAGTTGTATAAACAGAAACAGCAGGAACTGGGGGCGGATATGTCTCAATTGAAACCTCCGCATATCAACCCGTCTGAAGAAATAGTCGCGTTTCTATTAGCTCCTGTAATCGGGGACAAGGGTTCTGTCCCGGAGATGGCAACAGTATAATTAAAAACTATCCGGACAATATTTGGGGCACAGGGCAGAAAGTAATATAAATTACGTTATGCCTTGTTGTTTGGCTTGACATAACTCCATTGGCGAATTAAAAAGGATTTATTTTTCATCTATGCCAATCGCGGATTTATACCGGGCCATGGTTTTTAGTTGAACTGTATTCGCGATCTTGTACGCCTGAGACAAAACACTTTTGAAATCCTGATGTGAGATTTTCTTTGAAAAATAGTTGTCAAAAGACTTGTATGCGGATTTTCTCCAATCAATTTTCTTTTTTTCTTCAGTTTTCATCTCATCCCATAACGGACTGCCGGGCAGCGGGATATAACTGTTTACGTCAAAAATATCTGTTTTTATCGTTTGCATCAGATTAATTGTTTCTTTCATATCTTCTTTGGATTCATTTGGTAAACCAAGTAATACCGAAGTCACCGATGGTATCCCGCTGTTGTAAACCATTTCGCTTACTCTGATGATTTGCTCGACAGTTGTATTTTTATTAACGGACTTTAATATGCGATCACTGCCTGATTCCAGGCCGAAGTACAAACCGCAACAATTTGCCCGTTTCATTAATTTAAGCAAATCTTCATCAAGATTGTCATACCTCGCTGTACATCTCCATTTGATGGTTAATTTTTCGTTGATTAACGAGTTACAGAATGTTTGTAAATATTTCTTATCATAAGTAAAAGTCCCATCATCAAAATCGACGAAATCGACTTTATATTTTTCCTCGATTAGTTTTAATTCTCTTATAACATTATCCACGCTCCGGCGGCGTACTTTCCCCTCCCAGAATTTTTTATCGGCACAGAAAGAGCAGAGATATGGGCAACCTCGCGCGGTAGACAAACAATGGACCCGATATGTGTCGTAGTTACAATTCAAAACAAGATCACGCGCCAAAAAAGGTAATTCGTCAAGGTTGTGAATAAGGGCAACACCTGGATTATGTTTTATTTGCCCCTCTTTGTTCCTGTAATAAAGACAAGGAACATTTTCCGATATCTGTTTTTGTTTCTTGAGTTCCCGTGCAAGGGCTAGAAGAGGAATTTCCCCTTCACCAGTTATTACGAAATCAATATCTTTATTTTGCATAACTTCATCAGGACAAAAAGTCGGATGACAGGATCCTACCACGACTTTTATATCAGGATAATTTTCTTTAACCAGTCGGGCGACTTTTTCTACCGAACTGCTTAAAGGTGTTAAAAATGATATCCCGACGATCAAAGGCTTTTGCTGCCCGATAAATTCCACTATTTTTCCCCAGACAATATGATTATTGTCGTTTAAAATCATTTCATAGTTTCTAGTGGCGGCTGCGTAATCTTCAAGGCTTGTATTTAGCCATCCGTCCGCAGATTTGAAATCGATCAATAAATCACCCATAAGTATGCCGGTTTCTATTCCGCCCTGCCGGAGATACGCCGCAAGACTGGTCAAAGCGATATTGTAACCGCAATCTGTAGACACACCTTTTAAGGCGCTGTATGGTGGGTCGATAAGCAGAATATCCATATTTTCTCCCTTGAAAGTCCCCCGATTACTTAACTGACTGTTCAACACCCTACTCGAGTGTAAGGTCTGGAGTCTAAGGTCAATTCACTGAGTGTCGCCAACAAGAAACCGCCGATCCATCAGGTCGAGATAAATATAGCGGGGTGCGGTTATGATTTCCCGTTTCTTAAGGATGATGTTTATTGCTTCATTGGCAGCCAGTATCGAAGTTAAGCCCACGCCAACACTTGTAGTCGGTCCGGGTTTTTCTCTGTCTATAATTTGTTTGTACTCCTCACTTGATTGCGACGGTCCATATGAGGGGAAAACGGGCAGAATCTTTTCCAAAGGTATGTTTAGCTCATCGACTTTATTTAAATCTGCATCGGGTAGCAAATTATCATATTCTTCCAGGGTTAATCCCGATGGTCCGAAAACAACAACCATAGCTCCAAAACCTATAGCATACGCAAATAGATAATGGATGTTTTTTTGCCTGGCTGCTCTTTGAAGCCAAATTGATTGGCGGAACAACCCAAAATCCATTTCATCGATTACCAGGTTACTATTGGAGGCAAAGAGGCGTGCATCTTTTTCCGACCATATTCCCCTATCGGTAAATTCAATTCGCGCCTCAGGATTAATGTCTTTAAGCTGTTGATAAATTACTGTTGCTTTGTTATTCCCTTCACTTACGAGTGAGGATCCGAATTGGCGGTTAAAGTCGCTTTTTTTAAATACGCCTGGGTCCGCGATTTTAATATTACCGATTCCCATTCTAACTAACCTTTCCGCTAAAAGGCCCCCAACCCCTCCAACTCCCGCTATTGCAATAGTAGATTGCCTTAGTTTGTCTTGTTCTTCTTTACTAAATATGCCGATGTTTCTAGAAAAAATTTCATTGTACAATTAATTGATCCCCGCGCCAATTGGAATTATTAACGTAATAATTTGCCTGTTTTATAAAAATCAGAGCTTCATTAACTAGGCCAATTGAAGTCATTATATTGGTGCACTTTATTTTTGTCAAATATGAGATTATGATGGCTGGTCAAAACATCAGGTTATTTAGTACTTATTATTGTCAATTTATTGACAGTTTTCTGGCCGTATTGCATAATTGACGCAAGGATAATAAATTGTCTAAAGCCGTTTAAGCAGGAAAGAGGGAAATTCCTTGAATTTATGGTCAATAATCCCACTCGCTAGTTGCTTGTCATTTGCCGTTTTATTTGTGCTGGTTTTACAGCAAGCAAAAACGCGCGTTGATAAAATATTCACAATATTTCTTTTTGCTTCAGCAATCTGGAGTTTCACCTCCTTTATGCTGACATCCTCCTTTTTCACCGGAAAAAATCTTAATTTATGGAATGAATTCGTATACCCAGCGATTCCATGTGTAGTCGTAAGTTATTATCATTTTGTCAGGGTATACAACAACAAACCAGGTGGTGCAATTGTTTTCCTCGGGTATGGGTTTGTTATTGCAGCCCTTGTATTAGCTTTAAAAGGTTATGTTGTAAGAAACGCGCAGTTAATCAATGGTTTTATTTACCATGACATTCACCCATGGGATTACGTTGAAGCTTGTGTACTGGTTCCAATTCTTATTGCTACGATCGTTATGTTGGTTCAACGGTATCGCCATTCTGAAGACCCGATCGATAGAAATAAGACCGCCTACTTGATCTCTGGATGGGGTATCCTGCTGCTAATTAGTTATGTTACCCCCTTCACTCCTGCGTTGTACGGCTTACCTATAGATCATATCGGTAACCTGGCGAACGGATTAATCATCGCCTACACTATTTCCCGGTATAGTTTACTTGATATCCGGTTAGTGTTCAGGAAAGGATTAGGTTTCGCCTTGGCGATTATCCCGATCGCCGCTTTGTATTTTGGCGGGTTGTACGTCATGTTCAAGTTCTACCCCCAAATGCAGTTTTACAGTATATTATTGATTGCGCTTTTATTGACGGTATTACTGGCGTTGATCAGCATTCCGCTCAGGCGGCCTGTGCAGGAGCTGGTAGACCGCTTTTTTTATCGGGAAACCTACGACCACCGACAGACGCTGCTTAGTTTTACCAGTAAGATGGGAAATATCCTGAACCTCGATCAATTGACTACGGAAATGCTGCAGACGCTGTCCAAAGCCATTCGGATATCACGGGCAGTGCTTCTTTTTGAAGATCCCGGCAGCAGTTTATTCACCGTGCGGTTTATATACCCGGATTCTAAAGATAAAAGCGCCAACGATTTTAATCTTTCCTTTGATAGCCCTGTAGTGATCTGGCTGCAGAAAGAATCCCAGGTTTTAACAATGAAACAGATTGAGACCGCGCCACAGTTTAAGGCACTGTGGGAAGCCGAAAGAGAGAGTTTACATAACGCACATCTGGAGGTTTTATGCCCATTAAAAAGTCACGGTAAACTGGTCGGTATTTTAGGCCTGAGTAAAAAAAGTTCGAGTCAGATCTTCTCCCAGGAGGACATCGAACTGGTGATGAGCGTTGCAAATCAAGCCGGTGTCATCGTGGAAAACGCGCAGTTGTATTCGCAGGCAATGACCTGGGCCATCACGGACGGACTAACCCGGTTGTACAATCATCGGTATATGCATGAATGTCTGGATAAAGAAATTGCCCGCGGTACCCGGTTCGGTACGACTTTTTCCATTATTATGATCGACCTGGATTTCTTTAAAACTTATAACGATACTTATGGTCATTTAGCCGGGGACGATGTCTTGACTAGTATCGGCAAGTGTATCCAGACTTCAATCCGTACTGTTGATATCGCGTTCAGGTACGGTGGTGAGGAATTTGCGGTGATCCTGCCTGAAACAATGACCGAAGGCGCCTTCCTGGTAGCCGAACGCATCCGTGAGAAGATCGAACAAAAACTATACAGCGGTCGTTCATCAATTACTGCCAGTCTAGGGATCGCAACCTGGCCGACTGACGGCGTTACCAAAGAGCAGATACTGGTTTCCGCAGACAAAGCGCTCTATGCCGCCAAAGGGACTGGCAGAAACCGTACCTGTGCGCCTTACGACTACAAGAAACAAGGCATCGTCTCCATCGATTCCGTATCGGAAACACAAAGGATTGCCATCAGCATGATTTTTGCGCTGGCAGCTACGGTAGATGCCAAAGACCATTACACATATGGTCATTCCAGGAAAGTCAGCCAGTATGCGGTCGCAATGGCGCAGGCGATGAATCTGCCCCCGGAACGGATCAATGTGATACGAACTGCCGGCCTGCTGCACGACATCGGGAAAATCGGTATTCCGGATTCCATCTTGAATAAAGACGGCGTGCTTGATGAGCAGGAATGGCGGCAGATCAAGGGCCATCCGGAGATGGGTGTGGAAATTCTCAGATATGTAGCGGAATTGTCTAATTCCCTGCCAATTATCTTGAATCACCATGAACATTATGACGGCAGCGGTTACCCGACCGGTCTGAAAGGGCAGGATATTCCTCTGGAGGCGCGGCTTTTGTCCGTGGCGGATGCTTATGATGCCATGACCTCGTTGCGGCCGTACCACAATCAAAGGTCATCCCAGGAAGCGATTGACGAACTGCGGCGCTGCGCCGGAACTACTTTTGACCCGGATCTGGTGGAAATTTTCTGCAAAACCCTGCAAACGATGGTCGTAAAAACAGAAAAAGAGAAATAGCATTTCGTTTTGTTACGATTGGCAGACTGATAAACTGTTTGCAGACCAAATTCCCACAGTGTTACATTAATTTAAGCAACTGGCCGGGATTACTGCTTTTTATCAGCGCATCCTCTTTGGTGACCAGTTGACTTTTCACCAATTTCGCCAAAGCCTGGTCCAGAGTCTGCATTCCTTCTTTCGAGCCAATATTCAATACATTGGGTATTTCGTGGCTTTTTCCCATACGGATAAGGTTTCTAACGGCCGGGGTGGCAATCAGTATTTCAAAAGCCGCGATTCTGCCGCCGCCGCCAACACGGGGTAATAAGCACTGCATCAATACTGCTTCCAACACCTGGGAAAGTTGTATTCTGATTTGATCTTGTTGAGCGGCCGGGAAAATATCGATGATACGGTCGATTGTCTGTGAAGCATCTGTTGTGTGCAAAGTCCCCAATACCAGGTGACCGGTCTCCGCTGCTCGAATTGCCATGGAGATTGTTACCAGATCGCGCATTTCCCCTATGTATATAACGTCGGGGTCTTGTCGCAGAGTATGCATCAGCGCTTGTTCGAACGAACGGGTGTCTTCACCCAGATCCCGCTGGGCAATTATACATTTTTTATTGCGGTGCAAATATTCGATGGGATCTTCAATTGTTATCACATTTTTGCTTTCTGTCTCGTTCAAGTGGTCGATCATTGCTGCCATCGTTGTAGATTTACCGCTCCCTGCAGCTCCGGTAACCATGATCAGACCACGCGGTCTGAGGATCAGTTCTTTACAAATCTGTGGTAATTGCATCTGGTCGATGGTTGGAATAGTAAAAGGCACCAGGCGGAAGGCGAAAGAAAGCGTTCCCCTCTGGCGAGCTACGTTCACGCGGAACCGTCCGATTCCGGAAACACTATAGGCCAGATCCAATTCGAGCGTTTCTGCGAAAATCTGTTTATGTATCGGATTGGTGATTGCGTCATAAACGGTTTGCGCATCTTCAACCGTAACCGGTTGCCAGTCTTTGACAAGAGTTAACTTTCCGAATATCCTGAATATCGGCGGACTGCCGACCCTGATGTGCAAGTCTGAAGCATTCTGGTTGACCATTAATTTTAAAAGTTCATTAATTTGCATATAATAATCCTTATGATGAATAAGTCTTATGTTATCACGAAACAAGAAGTGCTGCCAAGCGTTTCGGGTTACTGGATTTGTTCATCGCCGCCTCACGGGTTACCTTCCGGGATTTAACTAAAGTTGCTAAAGCGTCGTCCAGACTTTGCGCTCCGGATTCCGCGTGTAAACGCATATATGTCGGGATTTCGTACGTGCGTCCTTCGCGGATAAGGTTGCGTATCGAAGGGTTAGCCATGACAACTTCAAAAGCTGCGATCATCCCTTTTCCTGATGCTCGTGGTACTAAAGTTTGTGACAAAATAGCTAATATTTCCTGCGATAGTTGCAGCCGTATTTGTGATTGTTGACTTGGCGGGAAGACGTCGATCATACGGTCAATGGTCTGGACGGCGTCGGTGGTATGTAATGTACTCATTACCAGGTGTCCTGTTTCTGCTGCAGTAATTGCGGCAGAAATTGTATCCAGCTCGCGCATTTCGCCTACAACGATGACATCCGGGTCATGACGTAAAGCGCGCACGAGCGCGGTATGAAATGAATCGGTGTCTTCGCCCAGTTCCCGCTGCGCAATGATCGATTTGATATTTTGGTGATGATATTCAATGGGATCTTCAATAATAATAACGTTACAATCCCTGTTTTCATTCAGGTGCCGAATCATCGCAGCCATCGTTGTTGATTTACCGACGCCGGTAGGCCCCGTTACTAATATCAACCCACGCGGTTCCAGTATTAATTCCTTGCAAATCTGCGGAAGTTCTAGTTCATCGATTGACGGTACTGCAAACGGAAGCATCCTGCAGGCGATACTCAACGTTTTCCGCTGCATCATGACGTTTATCCGGAAACGGGCTACCAGATCAAGCGCATAAGCAAAATCCAGTTCTTTTTCTTTAGCCAAACGCTCTTTCTGTTCAGGTGAGGCAATCTGCCCGAGCATTTCTAAAATATCGTCATTAGTAAGAGGAACATAGTGTTCCTGCCGCACTAAACGCCCGTTTATACGCAAAATCGGCGGTATCCCCACTCGTAAGTGCAGGTCTGATGCCTTGGTTTCGACAGCCAATCGGAACAATGTTTCTATCTTCATATGTAAATATTGTCTTCTACGCCGTCTTTTTTCGACTTAACCGGATTTTTTAGAGGTATCCCGGGAGCAAGCCCCGGCGGATTTTGACCTGCCATTCTCCTCTTGTAAAGATAATATATGGTCCTTATTTACAGCGACAAAGGGGACAGATTCAAGCGTATTGTTTGCCACGGTACAGATTCGCGCATGCGTAATTGGTAAAAACTCCGGAGCATCCTCCAAGACGCTCCAAACCTTCTGGTAGCTCATGTGATACATATTGCCGTTCACTACGTAGTCAGCAGTCTCAATTCGCACCGGTAAAGCGGACTTTTCCACATACGGATATGATTTAGGGCCTTCCTGGGCTCCAATGCCCCGACTGATCTCTGCATCACCCAAGGTAATGGCCAGCTCTACGGTTGATTTATTAATATAAGAGATCGTTAATTTTTCTTTTCTACCATCGTCATGCTGAATAGTGACATCCGATAATTCAAGGAATCTTCCTTTTTTAATCGGGCCTCTGTCCGATACACCGTTGAGCGCATCAAGAAGTCGGGCTTCGGGAGTAGGCGCGTAAAAAATGCTGCCGATCAGTATTTCCGTCGGCATATAGAGCTTAATTAATTGCGAGACCGCCATGTCCATGTTTCTACCTCCGTGGCGATGACTGCACATTGTTCTATTCGATTAAAAATGTCAAACAGATTAGCGTTCTGCTAATCTGTTCAATGCTGGTATTTCTGGATGTGTTTAAGGTTTAGTAGGAACTGGAAGGTTTCTGTACGAACTCCTTGAGACCGATCAGATTCATCAATTGTTCTTTGTCGACGCTATTATGCATGGCCTGCTGAACCGAAACTTCCTTTTCCACGACCAGTTTGGCGAGCGCTTGATTCAGCGTCTGCATTTTTTCTTTAATCCCCAATTGGATGGCATTTTGCAGATACTGGGTTTTACCTTCACGGATGCTGTTTCTTACCGCAGAATTAGCAATCATGATCTCACAAGCTGGCACCCTGCCGCCTTTAATGCAGGGCAAGAGCACTTGGGAAAAAACTCCTACCAGTACCTGTGATAATTGTATGCGCATCTGCGCTTGCTGCCCATGAGGAAAAACATCTACAATACGGTCTATGGTTTGTGTGGCGTCGTTGGTGTGTAAAGTTCCCATAACCAAATGGCCCGTTTCGGCGGCGGTGATTGCTGCACTGATCGTCTCAAGATCGCGCATTTCCCCGACGACCAGCACGTCCGGGTCGTGCCGCAATGTATTCCATAAGGCCTGGCTAAAAGATTCTGTGTCTTTGCCTACTTCAAGTTGCAAGATCATTGATTTTTTGTTCGGATGGACATATTCGATCGGGTCTTCTACCGAGATGATATGGCGGCTGTCGGTTTCATTAATATAGTTGACCATGGCGGCGAGAGTGGTAGATTTACCGCTGCCGGTAGGACCGGTGACCAGGATTAATCCCTTTCGCGCTGAAGTAATTTCTGTGTAAATATCCGGCAAACCCATGGAATTTAACGGCGCGACGTCTTTGGCAATCACGCGGAAGGTGAAGCTTAAGGAACCGCGTTGTATCAAGACATTTACTCTAAATCTTCCGACATCCGGAACAATGTGGGCGAAATCAAGTTGCCGTCTTGTTTCAAGCGTTTTTTTTTGTTTTTCATTAGTGATGTCATCGAATAGCTTCTGGAGAATAGCGTCGGTGAGGATTTCTTCATGCGGCATGCTTTTCAACGTGCCGTCTATACGCATAATCGGATGACTATTAACATTAAGATGTAAATCTGAAGCGCGCGATTCAACTGTATGTTTTAGCAGTTTAACACTATCCATTTTTTCCCCGGACTAAAATGTCTTCAAGACCTGATAAAATTTAACAGACTATTTTTCTTCAATTTGCTCGAGTTTATTGACTTCGATCTTCAATCTTTCGATGTCATCTTCACCAAAAAGGCGCCAACCGTTTCTGTCTCTTGTTTTTACATCCGTGAAGCGACCTTCCCGAATCCATCTTAGTAAGGTATTTCTATTTGTTCCTGCAATAGCACAAGCTTCAGCAATCAAATAATAAGTCTGATGATTTATTGAGATTGACATAAATAACCTCGTTTATCCGGATTTCCGGCCCGGATAATCTAGTATTCGCTCAACGCGCCAGCGGCGGTATCTTCATTTCCCAATCCTGCAGAGATATTTTTTACATTAAGCCAACCGTTGCACAATGCTAAAGTCACGGCATGTGTGCGGTCATTGGCATGCAGTTTTCTTAATGTGCTGGAGAAGTGGTTTTTTATCGTACTTTCGCTCAGACCAATAATTTCTGCAATTTGTTTGTTCGATTTACCCAAAGCCGCATAATTCAGGACTTCCATTTCTCGCATACTCAGAGGACCGTTACTGTTCATTCTATCGAGTAAACCATGCACCTTTTCTGTGATGAATTCCTGAATCGAGGAAGGTTCATCCGTAGATGTGTTGCCACTGATTTCATTTAAATCCCGCTTTAGAATCAACATCATTTTTTGCTCGTTATCTACTAAATAGACATAGGGATTGCCACTTTTATCAAAGTCCGGCAGATTAAAATTTTCCTTTTCATTAATTGTATTCATAATAACCATTTTTGTACTCCCCCGCTTTTGAGCGCAATTTATATTCAAATTTGGTGTATTTGATTACCTTTTATTGTGCTTGAATATACTCATTATGTTTCATCCGGTCAGGCACAACAATCACCTAATGTGACCATACCGATGTAGTAAGATAGTACCTAGTACTTGATTAATTTTGTTTTGACAAAACAAAAATTAGAGTGTAATATAGGCTACAAAGAAATTAACGGTAATCCGGACGAGGAAAGGAACGAATGGGAACAATTAGAACGATAATAATTGACAAACAACCCTTATTTAGAGCCGGTGTTAAACAGGCATTCAAGGAGCAAACCGATTTCGAAATTGTCGAGGCAAGTCCTGATGAAGACTTGTCTACGATAATTGAAGCGGATCTACCGGATGTGATTCTATTGGATATTGATTCGCCATCTCTTAATGGCCTCAAGGTGGGAAGAAGCTTGATCCAACGTTATCCCGCCACCCGATTAATAGTCATGACTTCTGAAGTCAACAACGATGAATTATTTGAGTCGATTCGAATAGGGGCCGCTGCTTATCTGGATAAAAAGGCAACTACACAGGAATTGGAAGCTATCATGCGCCGGGTAGCCCGCGGCGAATATCCGATTAACGATAGCCTGCTCGCTACACCGACGGTTGCTGAGCACGTGTTAAAACAATTCCAGGAAATGGTATCAATGGGAATGTCCGTAGAATCAATCACCGCGCCGTTAACCAACCGTGAGACACAAATATTACGTTACGTGGCAGACGGTAATTCCAATAAGAAGATAGCACAAATCCTGGATATCAGCGAACAGACGATCAAGAACCATGTTAGCTCGATCCTGCGGAAATTAAATGCAAACGACCGTGCCCATGCGGTAGTGCTGGCTATCCGCCGTGGCTGGATTTCCGTGAACGATAATAATCAACAGTAAATAGAAATCGGATGCAGTATGAGGGGGCTTGTTATAAGCCCCCTCTTTTTTATGCAATTTCAGCATCCAAATTCCGATCATGACTTCAAATTACTACTCCCGTTGTAAGATCGGCATTTTCTTTGAAGATTTTGGTATTTACTTAGTCCATTTTTACACGATAATCCTGTTCAGCGGGGATCCTTGACTTTTTAGTAATATGTGAATTACCATTGGAGTATATATCGGAGGAACATTATAATGAATTCATCTCGCCGCTGGTTAGGTATTTTTACTGCGGTTATAGGGATATTGGCAATTGTTGCAGTATTGCTTGTCCTGTTTACCAACGGACGAAAGGTTACACTGCTGGATGAGAACACTCCCCAGGGCACGGTGCAGCGCTACTTGATCGAGCTTAAGGATACAAATTACGCAAAAGCCTATGCCTACCTCTTGTTTAGTCCGTCCGACAAAATTTCGACGTATAACGATTGGCTGACGTCCAACGTATCTCCTTATTCGTATAATCAAACCACTTGGAAAGCCACGTTGGGTAAGGTCACCCAGGATGGGAATAATGCCACTGTAGACGTGATGGTCGATACTTTTCGTCCCGGCGGTATATTCAGTAATTCACAATATAGCCAACAAATCGTTTTTATTTTGACGAAAACCGGTAATTCGTGGTTTATTACCTCGCCCACTTATTTATATTGGATGTTTTAGGGAGGTAATTAATAGATGAATACTACCAGACGTTTTTGGTTTTACACTGTCACGCTGATCACTCTGGGAATATTTATTACCGGTGTGGGTCAACTGCTCGCGCTTCTCTTCGATGTATTGATAAAAAGTTCTTACGGGACGCAAATAGGCGGCGCTAATTTTCACGAACAGCAGTTAAGTTTGGGATTGGCCATGATGGTAATCGGGGGGCCGTTGTGGTTTTTCTTCTGGCAGGCAGTACAGCGGCGCGTTAAAGGTAATCCGGAAGAAATCGGCGCGGCGTTGAGAAAACTTTTCCTCAACTTTATTCTCTTAATAAGTGCGATTACTGCGATTATTGCTGCCAGTGATTTCATAAAGTGGCTATTCTCCGGCGTACAAAGAGCTGATTTTTCACCCGGCGGTTTAGCAACGATGATTGTGGCTGGCATCGTCTGGTTCTATCACCGACAGCTGTCGGAGTCAGAGGGGCATCCGTCATCAGCTGCCAGGACATTACGCAGATGGTACGTTTATCCGCTGGCATTGTTTGGTTTAGTCTGGTTGGCTGTGGGTCTTGTGCAGTTAATCAATACGGCATTCTCCAACTTGCCGATTTGGGGAAATATCCTGATAAAGGGTCAATTTTGGAACAGTATTGCCCAAAGCAGCATTGCGATGATTTTATTGGGCGCCGCGACATGGTACTTGCACTGGTTTCGTATGGCACGGGATGACTTTGATTCGACACTGCGGCAAGTCTATTTTTACCTGGCGACAATTTCCGGCGGAGCAATCACTGCGCTGGTTTATGCAATTATTTTGCTTGACCGGTTTTTTCTATGGGTCTTCGGCGGCACAGTCGTTTCTGCTGTACCACGTTTTCAATTTCTCGGTTGGGCTGTGCCGGCAATACTGGTTGGGATAGCAATATGGGGTTATCATCTCCGTAAAGCACAGGAGGAGGCCGGCAGAGTCCAGGAAAGGCGCCAGTCGTCCCAGCGGATTTACTATTATCTGATGGCAATTCTGGGATTGGGTACTACCGCTACGGGTTTGAGCAACCTTTTCGGGATATTGATCGATACCGGCACTTCTTTAACCGTGTCAAACGGCTGGTGGCAGAATCAACTGGCTATATCGCTGGGCTTGCTGCTCGTTGGGACGCCGCTGTGGCTATATTATTGGAATGGTATTTTAAAGCGAGTACAAACCGGAGGGATTACCGAATGGCGGGCATTGTCCCGCCGCATTTTCCTTTATGTGATCGTTGGCACATCGATTATTTTACTGGCAGCCGACCTGGTAAATATTATCTATCAATTATTGCGCCGGCTGTTGCAAGGTAACCCGGATTCTAATTTTATGCACGCTGCAAAATGGAGCCTGCAAACGCTTATCGTAGCAGCGGCGTTGCTCTGGTATCACTGGCAGGTACTGCGAGCCGACCAGCGCCGCGGTGCGGAAACAGTGGTAACTCGTAAACATGTCACGCTGCTGGCTGATGACCGCACGGGTGATCTGGCCGCCCGGCTGGAAAATAAATTGGGTTATCAAGTGCGAACACTTTACCAGTTGGGACAAACCGGAGCGCCAATGGCCGGTCTGCCCGATGAAGAAATAGATAACTTAGTAAGTGAAATCCAGTCAGCGGCCAGCAGTAAAATAATGCTGGTGCAACTAAACGGCAAAATAACGGTATTACCATACCGCGAAAAATAGATAATAGCGTTGAGCGATCAGCAAACAGCCTTAAGCTTTTTAACGCTATGCCTTAGCTTTCCCGCCGCTGAACATCTCGCGTCCATCATTATTCAGTCCGGACAACTTAAAACTGGTGCCGCCGACGCTCTTTTCGAAATCGGCAAAAGCCGAGTGTTTATTGATGTTATGCGCCATCATTACGCCGCCTTTCCGCAGGTTCGGCCAGATCGTTTGAAACTCCCATACCATATTCTCATAGGTATGCGCGCTGTCATGGAAAAAGACATCTACCGGCGCAATTTTTTCCAGCAGTGGCGGGAGTTTTTCTGAAGTTTTCCCCAGTGTGAGGTCCCATCTATCCCTCAGTCGATCAGGGATGATCCAGCCGCTTTTCGTTTCGATCGGTTGTTCATGAATTACGGCATCGTCAGGGTTGTGCTGCCAGATATTCTTGACGGTATGCCAGGGAACGTCAATGGAATACAATTTCCCTTTCGCGTTTTTGTCCAATGCGCGCAGGATGAAAGAAGACGACATACCGCTCGCCACGCCGGTTTCTACGACTACATTTGGTTTCAATGTCCTGCAGAGAATATAAAGCGCTGTGCGGGATGAGACATCGACGGCTAGCATTCTAAAAGAGAATGGTTTCTCACCGGAACCGGTATTTGCTTTGGCAGCAATACTATCATGAAATTTGTGATCTTCCTGGATTTCATAGATATAGTTTTGAATCTCCGCCTCATCCGCTTTTGTCAAGCTCTTGACAAAGTTCTGAATATTTAGCTGTGTATTACGGTCTAATTCCACTTTTCCTCCATTATATCAATTAATAATTGTTACCTCGAATTTCAGGTTATTTATTATCGCTTCTTTTTCTCTTCGTCATTAAATTTACTTTCGCCGGATGGAAATCCCGAGGGGTTTTTGCCGTTGAACCATGATAACAATAGCGGTCGATAGGTGGGCCAGATGATTGCCAACAAAATGTGCACCGCCAGCAGGATGGCCAATGCCCAGGCGGATATATCATGGATTGTCGTTGCCAGTTTTAATACATTGAAAGGAAGGCGGCCGTAAAACGGGATGAGTTTGATGATTCCAGTAATTAATATCAGACCGCCAATGATGCCAAAAAGCAGGAAAGAAGCTTTTTGCGAAGAAAGATATTTACCTGTTTCCTTTGATTTGATACGCAGCAGATACTTCTTGATAGTCCCGTCAATAATGTCTTTTATATTAGGGAAAAGCGCAGAGTATTTCCTGGAAATGAAGAAATCGGCGAGAAAATAACCGCTAAAAAGCAGCGTTAAAAATAAGCCCAGGAAATGCAGTCGGATTGCTGGTAGTCCGCCGCGATTGTGCATCTGATATCCGGATACGATCATAATGAAAATACCGGCGGCGGTGCCCCAATGCTCCAGGAAGGCATCGGTGGTATGCCGCTCCGCAAGCTGGGTAGATGCTTTAGACCGGCGAGACTGTTTCAGTAAGCTGCCGGTGGCGCCTGTGGTCAATCCCACAGCAAAAGCCACGATAAAAATCCAGCGGGTGGCCTTAAAAAAATAATTCGCCAGGCTATGCGTCCACACGATACCGGCGGTTGCGATAAACGCGGCCAATACGATGATGATGAGGATTCTTTTCAGCACCTTGTCTCCTGTGCTTATATCTGTTTATTTTTATTATTGTATCATAGCATTCGCTAAAAAGCAGATTGGCAAGATAATAAATGACCCATTTTAATCACAGCTGAGCGTCAATTTTGCATTCACGCTTGTTATGTTGTATAATATTAAATAGTTGCAGTTTAGGTTATTAATGCTTTTTATAATCCAAGTAGATTTATAGTAGAGATGACCAGAACTCTAACAATATTAAAAGAGGAGGTCATCTCATGAGTTTCCAGGAAAAAACAATCCAGTGCTTTGATTGCGGAACCGCGTTCGCATTCACTCCCGAAGAACAAGAGTTTTTCTCATCGAAAGGCTATACAAATGAGCCGAAACGCTGCCCCGCGTGCCGTCAAGCACGGAAAGAACGACAGGGCGCCAGCACTTATCAGAGAACAAACACAAGCTATCAATCCCAACGCCAAATGTTCCCCGCTACGTGTTCGCGCTGTGGCAAAACCACCGAAGTTCCGTTTGAACCCAGAGAAGGCAGACCGGTATATTGCCGGGAATGCTATAGCTCGGTAAAAGTAAGCCGCTAAACGGTAATAATAGTAAGCATAGTCAGGTTTTTCCTGACTGTGCTTACTACTAAATTCGAAAACAATGTTTCAACAACACAAAGCCTACCAACAAATCTTACACAATCACGTTATTTATATTTTAGGAGTTTAATGAGTTTCGAGTCTTTCAATTTTCATCCAAGCGTCATGGCAGGTGTCCTGGCGCAAGGGTATACCACCCCTACACCGATTCAAGAGCAATCTATCCCTCCGATAATGGAGGGAAGAGATGTTATCGGTCTGGCGCAGACCGGCACGGGTAAAACAGCCGCGTTCGCGCTGCCGATTTTAAACCGTTTATCCCAGGGCAAACGCGGGCAGCTGCGTGCTCTCATTATTTCACCCACGCGTGAACTGGCCGAGCAGATCTGCGATACATTCACAGATTTAGGCAAGAAAACCGGTTTACGCAATGTCGCTATTTATGGCGGCGTGGGGAAAGAAATGCAAATCCGCAAATTGCGCAACGGCGCTGAAATAGCCGTGGGTTGTCCCGGCCGCTTACTCGACCATCTGTACCAGGGCGATCTGGATTTATCCAAACTGGAAATCCTGGTGATCGATGAAGCCGACCGCATGTTCGACATGGGTTTCCTGCCGGACATCAAACGCATATTGGAATGTATTCTACAACCGCGCCAGACGCTGCTTTTCTCCGCCACGATGCCTGATGATATCCGGCGTCTTGTAAAGGAAGTGTTGCGTAATCCGGTCACGGTACAGATCGGGCGGACCGCTCCGGCTGCTTCCGTATCGCACGCCTTATATCCGGTACAGCAAAATCTGAAAACAGCTTTGCTGATCGAACTTTTATACCGCACCAAGACCGAGTCCGTATTGGTATTTGTGCGCACCAAGCACCGTGTCGAACGGTTGGCCGATCAACTGGACAAAGACGGTTATAATGTCGCCTCGCTGCAGGGAAACCTGTCCCAGGGCAGACGCCAGGCCGCCCTCGACGGTTTCAGATCGGGCAGAATCAAAATTCTGGTCGCCACCGATATCGCCGC
>Ga0182010_10000390_pt1 | contig 25333 bp, 18 predicted proteins | sample 611E1MmetaG_FD_120488 | JGI IMG/M metagenome (GOLD analysis project Ga0182010, IMG submission 120488) | Permafrost microbial communities from Stordalen Mire, Sweden - 611E1M metaG | ecosystem: Environmental > Terrestrial > Soil > Wetlands > Permafrost | place: Sweden: Stordalen | collected... | reverse complement strand
TTCAGGTCGTTTAGTATTTTCTTCATGCCTTATTCTCTCGCCCCGCACGTTTTGATTTTTATCGTGAAACGATGTAACTTATTGTAGTATTTGGCGATTGAATTTATAAACAGACTCTAAGTAAATGAAATCGGTCGATATCTATGAACAAAACGGCAGTACTCTTCTCGTTATACTCTGCCCTCGAAACAGCCTGAATTAACCTGTCTGTAAATAATGTTCTATTGGGAAGCTTAGTTAAGTCGTCATAATTGGCAAGGAAGTTTATTCTTTCCTCCATCAACTTGAGTGCCGTTATATCTTTTGATGTAGCAACGAAGCGGGCTATTTTGCCATTATCATCTCTAATTGGCGTTACCGTATGATATATTTCAAAAGACTCACCACCTTTGCCTCGGTTTGTAAGTATGCCACTAAATGTTTGCCCCGAAAGGATGGTGTTCCACATCTCTTTATAAAACTTATTATCATACTTACCCGATTTGAATATCCTCGGTGTCTTGTTCAATATCTCATCCCTTTTATAGCCACTAATGCGTTCGACGGCACTATTCACATACTCGATTTTTCCATCTCTGTCGGTTATAAGTATCCAGTCTGAGGACTGTTCAACGGCAGTAGCAAGTTCTTTCATCTTTTTTTCGGCTTCCTTGCGCTTCTCCTCTACCCCAATCGCTGACGCGACGATTTCAAGAAATTCCTTGTCTTTGTCAGTGAACGTGCAGTCGGTTTGATAAACAACGCAGAGTGATCCTATAGGGATGCCATCAAAAGAGACGACTTTCCCCATATAAGTCTTCAATGCATACTGCAGAACATTCAGGTCAGTCTTTGCATATTGCGTCTGCTGGAGATTGCGGATGATTTTGACATCTGATATTGAGTCCCGTATGATGTCATAACAAATATGTCCTTTCGGTGCGTCCTCGGCAAGGAAATCCGGCGGGGCATTCCATTTTCCCATTGAGCACAATAGTCCGTCGGTCAGACGATTGTAAAGGCAGCAGGTTGCCGCAAGCTGCTCCCCACACAGTTTCACCAGGAGATTGATATTGTCGGCGGGATTCGCCCCGAAACTTAACAGACACTCGTTAAGCTTGGTCATGCGTTCTTCCATCATTCGGCGTTCGGTGATGTCTCTAACCAAGGAGATGACAGCAGGCCTGCCATTAAAAATGAATACCCGGCTATTGATCTCTACCCGTATTCGCTGTCCTTCCCTGGTAACATGGGTCTGCTCAAAGAGAACGTTCTTGCCGAACTCAAGCTTTTGTGTGATAGAAGCAACATCGACGCCGGAATCGGGAGCGTCGATATCTGATGGGGTCATGTCAAGCAACTCTTCCCGGGTATATCCCAATAGACGACAAGCCACGTCATTAACTTCGATAAAAGTGCCTCTTGTCTCGTCAGTCTCTACCCAGTGCACCAGCAGCGCATCCGTTATGCTGTTGAACAGCGCCTGGAAGCGATCTTCTTCCCTGCATAGTTCATCGAACTGCTTGTCCATGACGTTCAGATTATCCATTTTACCCACCTAATGTTCTATTCAATAACTGTAATGCCGACAGCGCTTATACCTTGAACTGCTCCACAATACCCTTCAGGTCGCCGGCAAGGCGTGCAAGTTCAGTCGATGATTGGGCGATCTGATCTGCACCCGATGAAATCTCGCGGGATCCGTTGGCAATCTCTTGAATGTCGCCACTGATCGCTTCCGATGTGGTTGACATCTCCTCCGTGGCAGTAGCAATCTGCTGCACCATCCCCTGAAGCGAAGTCACGCTTGAAACTATAGTGGTGAGTTGCCCACCTGCATTCTTCGAATATTCCAGTCCGACCTCAACCTTCTTGCTGGTTTCGTCCATCGCATGAACTGCCTGGCCGACTTCACCCTGGATGGAGTTGATCATACCGCCAATTTCGGAAGTTGCTTTTGCAGTCCTCTCTGCCAACTTTCTGACCTCATCAGCAACCACAGCAAATCCCCGCCCCTGCTCACCGGCTCTGGCCGCTTCTATGGCCGCATTCAGCGCCAGCAGGTTGGTCTGGTCGGCGATATCATTGATCACAGAAATGATATCACCGATCTGCTTTGAGCGATCACCGAGAGTCTGCATCACACGAACTGAATTATCTACCGTGGCTGAAATAGCTTTGGATTCGTTGACTGATTTATTTACAACCTCTGCACCCTGATTGGCAATCGTCGCGGTATCGGTCGCAGCGGATGCAATGTTGGAAGAATTCTTTGCAATGTCGATGACAGTCTGAGACATTTCTTCTGCACTTGATGCAATCTGTGTTGCACGAGCAGACTGTGAACTCATGCTCCGGGTGATCTCTTCTGAGCTGGCGCTCAACTGTTCACTGCCGGAGGCCATGCTGGCTGAAGCCTGCTTAATGTCCCCTACCATCTTCTTCAATTTCTCAGTCATATGTTTCATGGCTTTCAAGAGCATTCCAGTCTCATCCGAACTGTCCGCCTCTATTACCACCGTAAGGTCTCCATTGGCGATCCGTTCAGCAGTTGATACCGCAATGTTAAGTGGTTTCGTTATGCTCCCGGTAATAATAATTCCCAGAAATGCCGTCAGTGAAAGCGCTAATAGAATCGCCACAATGATGAGGATTCTAGCCGTTGCATAATTATCGTCAGCCTTTTTTCCGGTTACCGTCATCAATTCGTCCTGATACTTGATTATGTCGGCCATCGAATTAAGATATGGTTCGCGAAGAGGTGCCAGACGTTTCAGAACCTGACCAGCTTCCTTCTGTTTGCCATCCTTTAGGAAGGCTATCGCCTTCACGAGTTCCTCGCGATATTTTGTCCGCGCATCTATATACTTCTGAACAAGCTCTTTCCCTTTTTCAGTTTTAACATTCTTCTGAAACAGCTCTATTCGTTCGGTAATCGTTTTCACGCTGTCATTGATATGCGAGAGCGCGTTTGCTATCTCCTCACGGTTATCCGCAAGCACTCCATCGCGCACTGCGATCTCGACCTGGAGAACATTCTGCGAAATGTCACTTGCCCATTGGGTCTTTGGGTACAAGAATTTAGTGATGTTTTCGATATCTGCCTGAAGACCCCCCAATTTGATTAATGAAAGAATGCCTACGCCCACCATAAGCGCCACGATAATGCCGAATGATCCAAAGAGTTTGCTTCTGATTTTTAAATTCCCGAGCCAAGTCATTTTATTACCTCCTCTATATACTGCAATTAATACGTTAATGCCAGGATTTCGCTGCTAGCGTTGCCAAGCAACTCGCCAACATCCAGCATACTAATGAGCCTGTCCGGTAACTTTACAATGCCTGTCAGATATCGAGACGTACCACTAACAGCAATATCCGGCGGAGCTTCGATAATATCTGACGGAATACGCAGCACCTCAGAAACAGAATCCACAATCATCCCGATAGTCTTGCCGGCCTCAACCACTATTATTCTCGATTGGCTGGCGTCGATCTTCGATTCGAGGCCGAACTTTGTCCTTAAGTTGATGATAGGCACGATTTTACCTCTGAGGTTAATGACCCCTTCGACATACTTGGCAGAATCCGGCAAAGGCGTGATCTGGCCCATTCTATTGACTTCCTGAATGCAGTGGATATCCAAAGCATATTCGTTATCGCCAAGTGTAAAGGTTACTAATTGAAGTAAATCTGTCGATGTCCCTGCTGTTTCCATTATTCCACCTCCCATTATTCTCACTCCCATTAAGCTTTCCTGATTTGAGTAATCATTTCTGTACGTCTGTCATCATCTGCGCTGCTATCCGTTCCCAATTCTCATTTTTTTTCTCCCGGTGTTCAGCATTGCCGATCATTTTTGTCTATTATCTTTTTCTGATAAATAAGACAGAGCTCATACTGGCCACTGCAGAACTTGATTACATCCAACACCTTTAGACTTGTCATGTCCACACAGTAACAGTCTTTATCCAGCTCCCCAATAAAGGGGCAGCTCTTCCTACCATTCATCCCTTCCCCTATACCTTTCATCTCATTCATCGCTTTTTCACATATAATAAACCAATAAGAGCGCTCGGTTTGGCGCCTTTTGCATTATTCAGGATCCTGAGGGTTACGTGAACTATCTGACAACGCTATGACTTTTTCGATTTCCCAACTCAATTCATCTAGATTAAAGGGTTTTGCAAGGAAGCCGTCACACCCAGCTTTAACTGCGGCAACCATTATTTTTTGGTCGGCCAAGGCGGTTATTAAGATTACCGGTATCCTTTTCTTTTCGTGTCTTATATTTCTTAGGAAATCAATTCCATTCATTTCCGGCATCTGGTAATCGGTCACAATGAGATCAATACTGCCGTCATCTGATGCTATGGTTGCCAGCGCATCATGGGCTGACTGAACTGTCAAGACTTGATGCCCTTTGCTACGTAGACCACGTGCCAGAGATACCACACTTAAAATCTCATCGTCGACAACCATAATTTTCATATAAATGTTAAAAGCAGCTTTCATGCCAAGAAAGATAGTTTGCATGATTTGTTTGTAATCAATGCGTTATATTACTTATCTCAAAGCTTGCGAAGAAGGGGCCGTCCTATTTTGGGAGGATCTTTTGATGATATGGTAGATATATCAGTATGTTACATATCGTAGTGCCAAAATGATTCGGTTCATTTTGGCACTGTGCATCACAGGCGGGATTCAAGTTTCTTCTGCTAGTCGATATTGCATTCCTTTATTTTGCGGCGAAGCGTGTTTACCCCTATAACCTAACATCTTCGCTGCTGCGGCCTTATTCCGGCCACCAGATCGTAACCCGACATTATATGTATCTTCTCGACATGACTTAGCAAAAGATTGTCGTTATCAACAATCTGCCTAGTCACCGCCACGGATTTCTTAGTATGTAGCGGCGGGAGATTCTGCAACGAGATGGGAAATCCACCAGAAATGGCTGACGCCGAAAGTATGAGAGACTGCAATTCCCGGACATTTCCCAAAAAGTCATATGCCATAAGGACATCAAGAGCGTCCGGCTGGATACGGGCGCTGCTTTTTGCAAGAAAATGGCCGATGAGGAGTGGGACAGCCTCCCTGCGCTCCCTCAGAGGAAGCATACGAACCCAAGACCCCCTCAATCGATAGTACAAAATCAGGTCGGAAATTTCCACGCTCAACCATACGCTCAAGGTTGGCATGTGTTGCGGCTATAAACCTGGTATTCGTTTTCTTGGGGGCGCTTGAGCCAACTTTCATGTATTCCTTCTCCTGCAGGACACAGGAGCTTACCCTGCAACCCCATTGACAAATCTCCGATCTCATCCAAAAAAACAGTGCCCCCATCCGATGTCTCAATGTGGCCTGCACGATCACGATCTGCTCACGTATATCACCCTTCACATGCCCAAAAAATTCCGACTCAAATACGCTTTCAGAAATCGCCGCCATATTGCCCGCAACAAATGGCTTTTCCGCACGTCCACTCGCCCGATGAATTGCCCGCGCAAGGAACTCCTTTCCGGTCCCGCTCTGCCCAGTGATCAATATCGGCAGATCGCTTCGGGCAAGCAACTCCGACTCGCGCATGACCCGCTTCATCTTTTCAGACTGGGCGACAATGGAACTGAATGCTTCTCTGTCATCTACCTCAGGACCTTCCTGGTTCCGGACAGATACTAGATCGATGAGTCGTCTGCGTTCCAGCGATCTATTTACAAGGCTTAAGAGTTCTTCACACGTCAAAGGTTTGAGAAGATAATCATATGCTCCCTTCTTTAGACATGCCAGCGCAGTCCTTGCATCATCACGCGCCAAAATCATAATGCATTCACTTGTGGCACTATGTTCTTTGATTAATTCCAAGAGCTTATCCCCAGACATGCCAGACATGTTTACATCAAGCAGACATAGGTCGAAAGGAGCTTCAGAAAGAATAATTTTGGCTGCTTCACCTGGATTGGATCAAAAAACCATACGCTGAAACACCTCGGTGCTAAAACATCTTTTAATCCCTTCAAGAAAGAGGACTTCGTCATCAACAACTAGCACGGAATTATTTTTCATGCCCCCTCCACACCGTTCATGCCCAGGACTTCTTTGGGGAGTGTTACAATGAATACACTCCCTTCTCCGATGGTGCTGTCGCACGTTATATCACCGCCAAGCTTGTTAATCAGCATTTTCGAGATGTAGAGACCTAGGCCGGTTCCTTCTCCCCTTGGTTTGAGCGAAAAAAAAGGGTCGAAAATCCGAGATTGCGTAACCTCGTCCATGCCCTTGCCATTATCTTCAACAATAAATGTCAGATAATCGGACCATGTCAACCCTTGTCTGATAATGACCGTTACATAAGCTTGATCCTTATCGGCAGCATGCATGGCGTTGATGATCAAATTGACGAGCACCTGTTCACAAGTCCCGGTAGGCAAATTGATAACTGGAAATGCATTTTCCTCTACTATGCTTATTTTGAACTGCTCTTTCAATGCTGACCTTTTACACATGTCGATAACCCGCTCTACAAGATCCAAAGGGGCAATTAAGGAGCGCTCCTCAACATCGCCTTTGTGAGAAAATTCCCGAAGCTCACGCACGATTGATGATATGCGCTGAGCACCCTGCTCGACATCATCAATTAATTTTAGAATATCTTTTCGAAAATCTGCATATGGCATGTTGAACAGGATAAAGTTGCTTTGATTTGATGCATAATCATCGACAATTGACAGTATTACTCCCAGATATGTGCGCAGAACTGAAATGTTGAATATAATGAAATTGTTGGGATTATTAATCTCATGAGCGATACCAGCCACAAGAAGGCCGAGCGCCGCTAGTTTTTCGGTATGGACTATCTGCTGCTCCAACACCTTCTCTTTAGTAACGTCAACGATACGAATAATATCCTCGCCGGTGTCCCGCCCTGCGATGTGAACCGGATAAACAAATAATCTATCAATTGAGCCCTGGTCGTTCCGCTTCAGAACTAAACTTGTTTGAGCACTGGAGCCTAGGCAGTTGTTATATCTTCGACGGCACCATAATGTGACGACACAAAAAATAGCCAACGTCCTTTGAATCTTTGGTATTATTGAAGGTGCGAGCAACAAAAATACAAAGAAAGGACGTTGGTTACTATGACAAAGTGTAACACAGGACAGCTTGGATTTTCATTCCTTCGGAAGCGCAAACTGACAGTAGATTTTGGAGGCGGAGAGATAACCTCTGACTCCAGACTTCTACTTGTAAGGCAAGCCGATCAATCTTTGGAACGATTGGAAGGATTGGCAAACTGTATCAAATGTTGATCGGGTGCGAAGTCTGACCTATTCGTGCCCGATTCTCGGCCGTAAACTTTTTTGTCTATTGCATATCCGTCACTTTATGAAAAATACCATTTCAAATACGGCACCCCCAGAAATAAATGAGGCGAAAAAGAGTATGAACTCAGAGAGGATTTACCACCGTGGAATTAAAACCCATCTTAAATTATTAGCGTCCGACAGATTTTATGATTATTTGTTTAAAACGTAATAATGGCGCAATATTCATAACTTTCATGAGTGTTAACGACTTGAATAAGCTATCGACTTTGGGTCACGCTTTTCGGACATATCAGGGAGGTTCCTATGTTCGGTGGCAAACTCATTTTCGCCCAAGTGATGGAATATGCGCCTTGGCATACTTTCCGTCGTATCGTGGAGAAGCCTCGCGGCGACTTCAATATCCGCAGCGTCAACTGTCTGGATCATTTCCTGTGCATGGCCTTTGCCCAACTGACATACAGGGAAAGTTTGAGGGACATCGAAGCCTGTCTCCGTGCCCAATCGGCTAAACTCTACCACTTGGGCATTCGTGGAAAGGTCAGTCGCAGTGCCATAGCCGATGCCATCCCTCCCAACTAACCCCCTTGTTCTTTTGAGAAGAACTTAGTAGTCGCAGTATCGCAGGGGTGATGATTTATGTTCGCACGCAGAATGGCGAGATTTGCATGGACAAAGAAATTAACTCTGGGTACCGTTAGAATAATGTATCATTTTTAATGATAGTCAACTAGGGGAGTTATCCTTACTCCTGACTCATCAGGATGCGATATAGATACCAGAATTTTCAGACGGATATCTAGCACTAAATTGGCAACCAGCGATGAACAATAGACTCTAAGTCGCTGCTGAATTTGGCCAAAGCCAAGGGCTTCTGAAGATAACCGCTGGCGCCAGCAGCAATTGTATCTGCCCTGTCCGATTCGAGGGCTGAAGACGTGATAACGACAACAGGGAGATCTCTCAGGCGATCGTGAGCACGTATTTCCCGGAGCACTTCAACGCCGTCCATTCCAGGCATCTTTATATCGAGCAATATTAAGGCTGGCAACTCATCTCCATTTCTGAGCATTGCAAGAGCAGACTTGCCGTCCGTGGCCGAACGGACATTTAGTTGTCGCCCCGTCACTTGCAGCGCTATTGTTGTTAGCTCTATATCGATAGGACTATCATCAACAATAAATATTATTTTATCTTTATCACAATTTGCCATGTAGGGGTGTCGAAAAAAACAAGAAATAATAATAATTATCTTACTATAATAACTTCATTCCCAACAACAAAGATGTCGGATATAGTCTGATTTAATTGTAGGACAATGCCTGATCCATGGGCTGTGCATCAAATTGACATTGCAATGGTTGGTTATAAGGATTTACAGATTCAGTTCAAACTGAAATAGATCGTAGCCCCTTTTCCTTCCAAGCCCTCTGCCCAGACTTTTCCGCCATGGAGACGTATGATACGTTCGACAATGGCTAGACCTATACCGGTGCCTTCAAACGACGCTTCCGAATGAAGTCTATGGAAGGGCCAAAACATCTTACCCGCATATTTCTGGTCAAACCCGGCGCCGTTGTCCCGGATATAATAGATAATCTTATTATCCTTCTCTATGGTACCGAATTCTATGCTGGGGTTCTCGGTTTTAGCGGTGAACTTCCAGGCATTCCGGAGCAGGTTTGAAAGGGCAACCTCAATCAGACCACCGTCTGCAAAAGAGGTAAGATCGACTTTGATGTTAACATAGACACTTCTATCCGGACGAGCCTCGCGCAGATCAGCAACAATTGACGTTGCCATTTCGCTCATATTGACAACTGTCCTTTGAATCTCCTGCCTTGAGATCCTAGAAAGGTTTAGAAGATCGTCAATGAGACGACTCATCTTTACTGAACCATCATGGATGCGAGAAAGATATCGCTTTCCTTTCTCGTCGAGTTTGTCTGCAATATCCCTCATCAGGAGCTCAGCGAACCCTGATATGTGTCGCAGCGGCCCACGCAGGTCATGAGAAACAGAGTAGATAAAAGATTCGAGTTCCTTGTTAGAAAACTCTAACTGCTCGTTCTTTGCGAGCAGTTCATCGTTCAGTTTATTGATTGCTTCCTCGTCTCGCTTGTGCGCGGTAATATCATTGAATATGATTGCTACTTGTCGGTCTTCCGGCCTGCCGACGCGATATGCATAAACATCGTACCAGCGATTCAAAGCTCTGGCTTCGTTCACGAAATGCATCGGTTCGCCCGTCAGCGCGATCTCCCCGTAAATCTCAAACCAATGCGCCTCATGGTCTGGAGCCAGCTCGCGCATGAGGCGGCCCTGAGCATTCTGCAATCCGGTTTGCGCTTCAAAGGCAGGATTAATCTCAAGGAATCGATAATCGACGGGCCGACCCTCAGTATCAAAAAACATCTCAATGATACAGAACCCCTCCATCAGAGTGGTGAACAATGTTCGGTACCGTTCTTCCGACTGGCGTAGCGCTTCCTCTGCCCGCTTGCGTTCGGTGATGTCGTGCGCTATCTTTGATGCACCCACTATTTTGCCGCTTGCATCTTTTATCGGCGAGAATGTTAGCAAGACCGGTATGATAGTGCCATCCTTTCGCATACGCACTGTCTCGAAGTGTTCTATATGCTCTCCCAGCGATATTCGTTTGAGAATGTCTGAGACATCATCAGTGTGCCCAGTTGGTGAGAGAGCCGAGATGTCCCTGCCAATCATCTCTTCAGCCGTATAACCGAAAATCATCTCGGCACCCACGTTCCAGGTCTGGACAATACCATTCAGGTCTTTACTAATAATTGCATCGTCAGCACTCTGCACAACGGCCGCCATGTGGGCCATCATCTTCTCGGCCTGCTTCACCGTCGAGATATCGGTATTGGTGCCGAACCACCGGAGGACCAAGCCAGCGGAATCTTTCAACGGCAACACACGCGTCAGGAAGGGGCGGAATACCCCATCGGCTCCATGCAGCGGAAATTCCATGTCAAACGGCTCGCCGGTGGCAATCGAAGCTTTCCACCGCTCCATAACCTTCGGCAGCACCTCAGGATCATGTACACTCTGCCATCCCCAGCCTGCCATCTGCTCCGGCGTAGTGCCAGTGTACTCATACCAACGGCGATTGTACCACGTGATGTAGCCATCGCCGTTTGCCCACCACGCAAGGTTGGGGATTGAATCAGCCAGAGTTCGGAACTGCTCCTCACTCTTTTGCAATTCTTCATCTGTACGGAACTTCGCCAGTGCTACAGCCAGATAATCCGCCAGCCTTTCCCACAGGGCTATGGAGTCAGGTGTAAAACGATCCTTTCGTCGATCGTTTAACTGAAGGAGACCGAGTCGTTCATCCCCGAGGGTCAGTCCGATGAGAGCGACCGATTCATATCCTTCGCCATTGCACCGGTTGCGAGTCCTTGCCTGTCGGTCCTTCTCGGTGGTGCTAGCCAGCAGCGCCGTCGTGTTGTTGCTCCAGAAATTCCCTCGTTTGGTAAAGAACGGTTTTGAGGGGTCGAAGCGGCCGCAGATCACATTGCCGCACATGCAGTCCAGGACCGGGTTGCCTGCGCTGTCGAGGATAGGCCGTCCGTCTTTGTCGCACGCGCATAACCTGTTCTCGGCTCGCACAAACTCGGCCGGAAACCCGTGAGTTTCATAATAGGGATAGTCATGCTCCTGCCGAAGCCGGATACCAACAGCCTCGCAACCCGCCCGTTCCCGGTAAAATGCCGTCGCCGCATGAACCAATTGCATAGTATTGCGGCTCTCGTTCACGAGGCGAAGGAATTCAACTGCCGTTTCACGCTCCGACTCCGCCAACTTGCGCCCGGTGGTATCGTGGGCAATATGGACTGAACCGATACGTTCTCCCTTCTCACCCAGAAGTGGGGTTGTGGTGACCAGAAAATCTCCCCCTAACCGGTCCTCATGCACTTCTTCGATATGTTCGCGTCCATCTTCTATTGTTCTCAAATGGGGGCAGAAGGGAGGCGGCGCTGACAAGCCGTGTACGGCTTCGTAACAGTGCAGTCCGATACAATCCTCCGGCTTCTTCCCTAAACGCCCAGCCATTGCTTCGTTTACTCGCAAGACACGGTGTTGATTGTCGAGAATCGCGATCAGATCCGGCACGCTGGCGAAAGTCCGCTCCCATTCCTCCTTGGCCCGGACAGCATTCTCTTCGGCCCGTTTTAGTTCGGTAACGTCGCCATATGTGACAACCACGCCCTCGATGCGATCGTCAAGTGTTCTGTAGGGTAGCGCAGTGCGAACATACCAGGTACCGTTGATCCTGATCTCTTTCCTCACTGGTGCCAGATTCTCCAGCACGGATTGAGCATCCACTATGAGATCGGGGCCCAGAAGTTCCTGGGACATATCGATGATCTGGCGTCCGACATCGGACGGTATAAGCTTTATGAGCTTAGTGATTGCGGCTGTGTACCGCTTCACCCTGAAGCGGTGGTCAAGGAATATTGTGGGGATGTTTGTGCTTCCGAGGAAGTTATTCAGATCGTTGTTCGTCTCTTCCTGTTCCTCGACCTTGGACTGGAGCTGTGCATTGACAGTAATCAACTCTTCGTTCAACGACTGGAGCTCTTCCCTTGAAGTTTCAAGCTCCTCGTTGGCGGCCTGCAGTTCCTCGTTCGAAGATTGCTGCTCTTCATTCAGGCTTTTGAGCTGTTCGATATTGGTTTGCAGCTCCTGCCGGGTCGCGGATAGCTCGATTTCGAGCTGCCGCACCGCTGGCTCTTCGGGGCACACAATTTCAGAGGATTCGGGCAAAGCCTCCGATGGCGAACCCTCCTTCTCTCTGAAGTCTATCAGGAAAATATTGTCCTTCATCTTCGAAACAAGAATCAACACCTGTTTTTTTTGTCCGTCGTCCCCGGCGATACCGGCTCGGATTGAGATGGGGCTCGCTTCCTTAGTCACCTTGTAAATAGCACCCCTGATCTTGCTTCGGAGATTTTCGGGTATGAGTTCGAGCAGATTATGGGTGGGTGCGCCCCGGGGCTGGGTCAGATATCTTTTCGTGGAACCGTTATTGTATAAGATGTTGTAATTCTGATCGATCGTCACCGCAGCTGGAGCATATCTTTCAAGCAAGGTCTCCTGGCTTAACTGGATGATCGACTGCCGCTGGTCTAAGGCGGGTTGTTGCCCTGAAGGTCTCGCTGCCCGTTCGGTAGCGAAGGGCATCGTGAGAGGCAATCTTGAAGACGTCTCCATGTCGATCTTCTCATAGACGCGGCACTTCTTGTGGGCCAGGGACTTAAAGAGTGTGCTCTTCCTGCCTGGCGACTCGGCATTGCCCAGGAAAAGATACCCCCCTGGCCTGAGGGCATAGTGAAAGAGTGTGATACATTTCTCCTGCGCGTCGGGTTCGAGATAGATCAGAAGGTTGCGGCAGATTACTAAATCAAGACGCGAAAAAGGCGGATCCGTAAGAATATCTTGTTTCGCAAAGATAACGTGCTGCCGAAGCTCTTTACTGACGGTCAGCGCACGACCATCGTCTGTGTATGTGAAAAAATCGCTCAGATAATCGGCCGGTATGTCAGCCGCGATGGATGCGGGATATTTACCCTCTCTAGCCTTTTCAAGCGAAGCGTCGTTGACGTCGGTGGCAAATACTTGCAGTTCCCTTTTTTTGCCGGTAAGGTCCAGCTCGTGGCTCAGCATCATGGCTATGGAATAAGACTCTTCTCCGGTTGCGCAGGCAGGCGTCCAGACACGTATGGGCGCATCTCCATCCTCGACGATCAGTTTCCTTATTACTCCAATACTCAGGGCCTTCCATGCTAGGCGGTCCCTGAAAAAAGAGGTGACTCCGATCATCAGGTCGGAAGCTAGCAAGAGCGCTTCGCCCGGCTTGTCGGCAACCACTTTAATATACTCTGTGATGGAAGAAATCCCCTGCAGGGACATCCTCCTTTTGATCCTTCGGGATACGACGCTTTTTTTGTAATGGTTGAAGTGGTGTCCAGTCTTTTCACGGATTAGCAGGAAAAATGGCTCTAGTTCCGCTGGATCTATAATCTTGTCAGGAGCATCTGTCAATTCGCCTGATCCAAAGAGCCTTACGATCTCCCTGGCGATATCAGGTGGAGGTAGTACGCTGTCCACCTGCCCTGTCTTGATTGCGGCATGCGGCAACTCGGGGAATTGCGCTGTAGCAGGGTCCTGAACAAAAACAGTACCTCCGTCAGTCCTGACTGCCTGAATTCCGCGGACACCATCGGTACCGGCGCCGGAAAAAATGACGGCGATGGCACGTTCGGCAGAATCCTCGGCAAGCGATATTAGAAACTCATCGATAGGGAAATGTATATGCTCTTTGGGCCTGGCGTTTACGCGAAATGCCCCTTCATGAATCCTGACCTCAATTGCCGGAGGGCATAAATATAGTTTGCCGGGAAGCAGATGAAGTCCGTCCTCAATCTCGATAAACTCATGGTTGCGCCATTTCGAACGGAGGATTTCGGGCATGAGGCTCTTGTGCGCTGGTGAAAGATGTTGAATGAAGACAACTGCGAAATCGAAACCCTTTGGCAGTGCCTCAAGAAAACATTCGAGGGAGTGAAGGCCGCCTGCCGACGCTCCTATGCCGACAATAGGGAAAGGCGTCTCAGTCTTATTGTCCTCCACGGTCTTTTCAGGTTCCACGCAGCCTCCGATGAATATTCTCTAAGGCAGTTAACTGCTCCTAATGCTTCCACTTTAGGCCAGATTGGGTATGGTGGATTGGTCAGGTCTATTAGAGCTATCCAAAATAATAACATGAAAAGTCTGATTGCTCAAAGCTCATTGCCTTTGGCACTCCAGTTGACAGCCTTCAATGTCCGGCCGATTGTTCCGTCAGGTATCTCTTCTCAACTAACATCCCACGGCCTTGCAGGATATCTGTTCTTATAGATGCACCACTATGTTATCTTGTGACTTTTTATTCAGTCCGGAAACTGTTTTTTCTCTCTTGTACTATCTAATTATTCAAATATTCAATTCATGTTTAGCTAGTATATAATGTATTAGAAGTAAATCATGCTGCCGAGGAGCTTTCAATGGAAAGAGAATCGAAAAAGCTCCTTCGGAAAAGCACGAAGGTATCATCGGTCACACCTCTCTCCAAAAAAAAACATGGCATCAGCATCTCAGGAAAGGACCAGTTCTACATAGTAGGTATGGGTGGATCCGCCGGATCGCTGGAGGCTTTTGAGCAGTTCTTCCGGAATATGCCTGATGACAGCGGAGCTGCATTTGTCCTGATCTCGCATCTCGATCCGACTCAAAAAGGCATGATGCCTGAACTGCTCCAGCGCTATACGAAGATGAAGGTCTTTGAAGCCGTTGACGGCATGAAGGTTGTGCCCAACTGCGTTTACGTTATACCATCAAATAAAGATATGGCTATTCTGCATGGCACTCTGCAGCTGTTAGAGCCTACGGCGACTCGCGGGCTCCGCCTTCCGATAGATTTTTTTTTCAAAAACTTGGGGCTGGATCAAAAAGAGAAGGCTGTAGGTATCATCATTTCGGGAATGGGGTCCGATGGCACTGCGGGACTGAAAATTATCAAAGAGCACCTTGGAATGGTCATGGTGGAGGATCCGGAATCGGCAAAGTACGACAGTATGCCTCACAGTGCCATTGATACCGGACTCGCTGACTACATTGCTCCGGCAGAAGTACTACCCACAATGCTGCTTGCTTACATAAAACAGTTATCGCAGCCCCTCTCAGAGCACATTGGCACGGAGGAACAAGTCGTGAGTGCTGTGCAGAAGATTCTTGTACTACTCCGGGGGCAAACCGGAAACGATTTTTCGTTGTATAAGAAAAATACCGTTATGCGGAGAATTGAGCGTCGCATGAATGTGCACCATATGGGTAAAACAGAACAGTATGTACGATTCCTTCAGGATAACCCGCAAGAGGTTGAGTTGCTCTTCAAGGAACTGCTGATCGGAGTGACAAGCTTTTTCAGGGACCCCGAAGCTTTCGAATTGCTTAAAAAAACAATAGTTCTGGATATTCTTAAAAATAACGAGAACGAGCGCGCTGTCCGGGTTTGGATACCGGGCTGCTCGACTGGAGAAGAAGCCTATTCTATCGCCATTATTTTTTCTGAATGCCTGAGCAAGCTGAGACTGAAGGGCGATTTCAAGGTCCAGATCTTCGCGACTGACATAGACAAGGCAGCCATCGACAAAGCTCGACAAGGGCTATATCCTGCTAACATCGCCGCGGATCTGTCGCCGGAGCGCCTGGAGCATTTTTTTTCAAAGGAAGATAATAAGTATCAGATCAATAAAGACATAAGGGAGATGGTCGTCTTTGCTCCGCATAACGTGACTATGGACCCGCCCTTCACCAGGCTCGACCTGATCAGCTGCAGGAATCTGCTGATCTATCTGACCGCCGAGTTACAGAAGAAACTCATGGCCCTTTTCCATTACTCCCTGATGCCTGATGGCATCCTTTTTCTTGGGACCTCTGAGACGATCGGTAGATTTATCGATCAATTCTCAACGGTGGATACCAAGTGGAAGATTTACCAACGGCGTCACTCCGAACAAACTGCAGCTGATACGGTCGATTTCGCTCACTTTTATCGTGAGGCAATTCCTGCTGGGAGAGTTAGCGCTAAACAAGCTGCTGAATTGGTCTCCATCCCCGAGGTGGCTAATCGTATGCTCCTTGAGGACTTCACTCCTCCTGCCGTATTCATCAACGAACAGGGTGACGTCGTATACATACACGGCAGAACAGGGAAATATCTCGAACCGCCTGCCGGCAAGGCCAATATAAATATCTTTGCCATGGCCCGTGAAGGTCTGAAGATTGAACTGCCTAGCGCCATCAGAGAAGCAAAAACACAAAAGAAAACGATAACTCTGAAGGGGATCAAAGTGAAGACCAACGGAGATTTCCAGACCATAAACCTGACCGTTAAGCCCGTTGTTCAGCTGGGGATCCAGCAGCCGCTGTATATGCTTGTGTTTGAGAATGTCACAATGCCTCCAAAGGAGGAAAAATCCATAAGTAGTCAAGCTAGATCATCATCTCGGCTCAAGGATATCAACATCGAATTGGAGAATGAGCTGAAGCACACCAAAGAACTCTTGCAAAAGACCTCGGAAGAGATGCAGTTGTCTCAGGAGGAGCTCAAATCAACCAATGAAGAAATACAGTCAACCAACGAAGAACTCCAATCCACTAACGAAGAGCTGTCGAGTTCCAAGGAAGAGATGCAGTCGCTAAATGAAGAGATGATGACCGTCAATGCCGAACTCCAGGTCAAAGTCGACGAGTTGACACTATCCAACAGCGATATGAAGAACCTGCTCAACAGGACTGAGATCGCAACTGTATTCCTAGACGATGAACTCAATATCCGGAGATTTACGCCTGAGGCAACTGGGATATTCAACCTGATCCAGAGCGACATCGGCCGGCCTATCTCACACATAGTTTCCAAACTCCAATACGATGATATCGTCACGGATGTTCGAAAGGTGCTTGATTCATTAATGTATAAGGAAGCTCAAGTACAGGCTAAGGACGGACATTGGTACATCATGCGAATCATGCCGTACCGCACCCACGACAATGCGATCGACGGCGTGGTTATAAATTTTATCGAAATAACGACTGTGAAGAAACTGGAGATTTCCCTGCAAGAGAAAGAATCTTCGGCGCAAAAGGCCCGTGCGCTCGCCGAGGGCATAATAGCAACCGTTAGGGAGCCGCTCATCGTCATGGATGCAAATTTCAAGGTCATCACCGCTAACCCATCCTTTTACCAGACCTTTCGGGTAACCACTGAACAGACAGAGAATCATATTCTTTATGAATTGGGAAACGGGCAATGGGACATCCCCGAGTTAAGACGCCTGCTTGAAGAAATCCTCCCCCAAAATTCGGTCTTTAATGACTTTGCGGTCGATCACGAGTTTCCGTCAATCGGTCGAAAGAAGATGCTGCTCAATGCTCACAAAATTGTCCAGCAGGAACCTAATGACCAGCTCATCCTTCTCGCCATTGAAGACACCACTGGTCGGTGCTGCACCGAGTCGGTTGAGCAACAACCAATCTAATTGTCCAAAAAGGAGAATATGAGAGCACCCGACGATCTTACGAAAGAGCAGTTAATAAAGGATCTGACGAGGTTGCGTGCACGAATAAGTGAGTTGGAGCAATCAGAAGAGGACACAAAGAAGTACCGGGACGAACTTAGTCGGACAAAGGCCATGTTCGAGGGTCTCTTCGAATTTGCCCCCGATGCCATCGTAGTTGTCAGTCGCACGGGCATCATTGTTCGGGCTAATAGACAGGCTGAGAGACTGTTCGGATATTCCACGAGTGAATTGTCCAATGCAAATCATGAAATTCTTCTGCCGGAACGATTCAGGGAAAAACATATGCAGCATCGCTGGACGTATATGACAGATCCCCATATCCGCCCGATGGGTACGGGGCTGGAACTTTACGGCAGAAAGAAGGACGGAGGCGAATTTCCTGTGGATATCGCCCTTGGACCGTTGAAAACAGAGGAAGAGATGCTAGTGATGGCGGTCATTCGCGATGTTTCTGCACGCATGAAAGCTGAGGGAGATCTCAAAAGAGCATATGACGAATTAACACTGCAAGTGATGGAGAGGACGGCGATACTGTCAATAACCAATGAGGAACTGCTTGCTGAAATAGAGGAGAGGAAACGCACTGAAGCACAGTTGGAAGAATACAAGAGGACCCTGGAGGAGCAAGTAAGGGAACGTACCGCCGAATTAACGGCAGTAAACAAAGAGCTTGAAGCCTTCAGTTACTCAGTCTCGCATGATCTTCGGGCGCCCTTACGGCAAATGTCAGGATTTGTAGAACTATTACAAAGACAAGTGGCCGATCACCCTAACGAAAAAATTCACCAATACCTAACTTCTATGATCACGGCCTCAAGAAAGATGGATGGGCTTATTATGGATCTGCTCGCCCTCTCACACATTGGTCGTAAAGAGATGCGGAAGAGAAAAGTCGATTTAAACGTCCTTGTAAAAGAAGTGGCTGACGAAATTCAGCATGAATTTAAGGAACGGAAGATTAATTGGGAAATTGATGCACTGCCCGATGTTATTGGTGACTGTGCATTATTAAGACTGGTGCTCGTCAATCTGCTCTCCAATGCCGCAAAATTCACGAGCACTCGTCAGCAGGCTAAAATCAAAATTGGATGCAATGGTGATGATGATAAATTCACCTGTTCGATCGCGGACAATGGCGTAGGGTTCGACATGAAATACGTGGATAGACTCTTCGGCGTATTCCAGCGTCTCCATACTCAGGAGGAGTTTGAAGGAACAGGTATTGGCCTTGCGAATGTACAGCGCATAATATCACGTCATGGCGGAAGAGTCTGGGCAGAAGGTTCGCTGGGAAAGGGCGCGATATTTTTCTTTACATTGCCAAAGACAAAAGAGAAATAGCATGCCGCAAATTAAACCGTACTTAATAAAGGAGCTTTTCAGATGCAATCGCCTCTGAGAATCCTGCATCTTGAAGATGATCCTTTGGACGCCGAACTCGTCAAGTCGACCCTTGATGGAGACGGCATCGCCTGTAAAATAACCCAGGTAAAGACCAGGAAGCATTTTGTGGCAGCTATTGAGCGTGGCGGATTTGATATAATCTTCGCCGACTATTCATTGCCGGACTTTGATGGAATTTCAGCCCTTGCTATCGCACGAATAAGGCGTCCATCCATACCGTTTATTTTCATCTCAGGAGCGATGGGCGAAGAATTGGCCATTGAAACTCTGAAAAGTGGAGCGACAGATTATGTTCTGAAAAACAGGCTATCAAGGCTGATACCTTCCGTGCACAGAGCATTGAACGAAGCAGAGGAGAGGTCGGAGCGCAGGAAGGCGGTTAAGGAACTAACGAAATCTCATGAGCAATTGCGAAATCTTGCCGAACATCTGCAAACGGTCAGGGAAGAGGAAAGAACCTGGATCGCCCGTGAAATACATGACGAACTAGGGCAGGCACTGACCGCCTTTAAAATGGACTTATCCGAAATGGAAGAGATGCTGACAGCCAATCAGAGTATTGAGACGCTTCGGGAACTCGTAAGAACTGATCTGGCACTTGTTCATGAGACAATACAGACAGTGAAAAGGCTCTGTACGCAGTTGAGACCGGCAATGCTGGATCATCTCGGTCTTGGAGCTGCTCTTGAGTGGCAAGCTGAGGAATTCCAGAGGCGAAACGCGATTGAATGTGTCGTTAATTTGGTTCCTGATGACATTACTGTTGACGAAAAGTTCGTTACTTCGCTTTTCAGAATCTTTCAGGAGTCACTGACCAATGTGCTTCGGCATGCAAAAGCTACAAAGGTTAAGGCAACATTACGTAACCAAGGCAACAATATCGTATTTGAGATTGCCGACAACGGCGTTGGCATTACAATGGAGAATCTATCAAAAACTGGTTCCTTCGGTCTTCTTGGTATGCGCGAGCGTGTACAGATCTGCAATGGCGAAGTGCGGATAACCGGCAGTCAAGGCGCCGGCACAACGATAACAGTCATAATTCCCAAAGATTAAATAGAAACAGGAAACAAAACTCTTCTTTTTGCCAAACGTGTAGACTTTGCGACAGCCTTCGGCGTGTTCGATCCTAACTTGCATTTCCTCTTCGTCAGCCTGAACTTCGCATATCCCGACTTTGAGACAGGCAATTCGTCACATAATCCTCGTAACAATCGACGCACACCTAGCGGTTTTTTGAAGGCATACAACATACAAATGGATATCTCTTTCTTGCAGCAACACTCTTGCCTTTTAACTGCCCATTCTAGAAAGGTAGATATCTTAGTGATCATTCATTCATTCACATTCACCATTCAATTCACGATAGTGTAAGCTGAATTCTGTAAATATGAAACAGGGTATAATCCTCAAGGGATTACACAAATCTCTCAAAGAGAGATAAGGAGGATCATACCCATGAGGAAGAGTTTATCAAAAAAGGCGAAAAAAGTCATTGAGACGGGAATGGGAAGTTTTATGAGTGCACCGATGACATTGTGGAACATCGTTAGGCATGGAGCGCAGATGATGCTACAGTCGGCCCTGGAGGAAGAAGTAACGATATATCTTGAGAGGGACTATTATGAGCGTAGTGCTCAGAAGACTGGGAGACGTAACGGCTCAAAGCCACGTACTGTAGAGGTTGGCGACGGGGACATAGCTCTAAGGATGCCGCAGGTACGGGATGCTGGGGGACCATTTCATTCGATGGTGTTACCTCCTCGGATGACGATGATGCAGGAGATACAAGAGATAATACCGTTGTTGTATATGAACGGGCTATCGACAAGGAAAGTTAAGAAAGCGGTAGGCAAACTGATTGGCACAAGGGGACTGAGCCATCAGACCGTCTCACGCATGAGCGGCAAGATCGTCGAGCAGTTCCAGATGTGGAAAAAGAGGGACCTATCGGAGACAAACGTTGTGTATATGATCTTGGATGCCATACGCCTGGGAGTACGCAGGGGCACACGGGAAAAAGAGGCCGTGCTAGTACCCTGGGGCTTTCTGGAAGACGGCAGCCGGGAACTGATTGGCGTCATGCTGGGCAATTCGGAGTCATACGGTTCGTGGAAAGGTTTTCTGGATGATCTTCTTTCACGAGGATTAAAGGAACCCATGCTGGCTGTTGTCGATGGCTGTGCCGGTCTTATAAGGGCGGGGCATGAGGTGTTCCCTGAAACGGATATGCAGAGATGCACTAAACACAAGACTGAAAATGTGCTAGATAAAGTGCTCACACAGGACAGGGCAAGCGTAAAGGAGTCAGTACGCAAGATATTTTATGCTTCGACCTATGAGCATGCGAAGGAAGCGATAGAGCTTTTCAAGAAGAACTGGAGCCGTAAGTATCCTTCGGCGACGGAATGTCTTCTTTCTGATATCGAGGCATGCCTTACGTACTACAAATATCCTTATCAGCATTGGAAGAGGATACGGACAACCAATGTAATTGAGAGGAGTTTCAAGGAGGTCAAGCGGCGCACGAAGGGGATAGGTCGGTTCCAGATTGAGGAACGTGCACTGACCATGGTGTACTGGCAACTGAAGGAGCTGAAGTGGCATGGCGTGAGGATGACGATCGAGGCTAAGGCCATTCTTGCTGGAATAAGAAATGCTAAGATCGGCAGGCGCGCTGCCTAAAGTACTAACCGTGAAAACCCTTGAGAATAAAGCCCTGAGAGGAATTTACAGAAGAGGCTTGACACTGTCTGATCATTCACAATGTCCTCATAAAAATTTCTGATCTTCTTAAAGCATGCATCATTCGATGACTGATGCAATAGGATATGGCGCTGGCAGATGAGAGAGCCCGTCGAAAGACCAGCGGAAATGAGCATAAGACTTTGTCCTACAAATTTATAGACTGCTTTGATTACAAGATAATCAGCATATTACCGATAACAATGATTGACTGTATGGACATAGCATTCACCTCCTTGCGGGACAGCTAAGACGCCGAGTATAAAAAGCAAATCTTATGCCAGAAAGTTTCGGTAGCCGATAAGAACAAAAGTTAAAAACTAACTTATTATAATAATAAGATACTTCTCGAAATCGCCGTTCCGTTTTTGATTTTTTACCTAATATTTATAAAGCAGGATTTTCCAAGAACTTATTCCATAGAGGGAAAATATTCCCCTTGATGCATTAAGATGTCTGAAAGCCTGTTTAGAATAAAGTCGGGAAGCAATTTCCTGTTATTCTGAGTCACCTCATGAAGTTCCACGTCCTCCCTGCTTCTTACCTCCGTAATAAAATCGTCCCCTCCTGGGGCAATTGTTCCTATGACTATATTTGTTGAATCAAGGGCTTTGATCACAGCGCGTTTAAAGACTTCAGAGAAACATTCCATCTTTCCGATCCCGTCGATCACAAGGACATTCTTCTTAATGGGAACAATGGACGGGACAGCGATAGTCTCGATATTTCGAATATCGACGCCATATTTTCTTATAGTACTTGGAGATTTGATGTCGCAATGAGCAAGGTAACCTTCCCTGCCGTCAAGGGTCTTTATTACAAAGCCGACCCTGCTTGGACCTGACCTCACTTCTTCGGTGTAAAAGCCGCTTGCAGACAAGTTCATTCTTTCTATCACCTGCTTTATGACCGCAGTCTTTCCAACCAATGGATTTCCTATCAAAAAAATATTATTCCTCACAATATTCCTCAACACCATTGCGTTCCTTAGTTCAGTGACATTCGTTAGAATGCACGCATTCCTCCCCCGCTGCGACCACCTTTGCCATGGTGCATGTCATCTTGCTGCGACTTCTCACTCTTTTCTTCAAAGAAATTTTGGTAATCGCTCATTTGTTGCTCTGTGAGAATCTGACCGAGTTTCATATCTGTTTTCCAACGAACTTCCTGCAGTGCACTTCTATTTGACTTCTTATCCTGACCGTTATTATCTAAAATATCACGGCATTTATTGAAACTCTCGTCTATGATAGGACGAATCTTTGCTACCTGCTCTTCGGTGAGGCGCAAGCGTTCCTTCATCTGCTGCACTATCTCCTCTGGAGATTTATTCATATTCGACGAATCGGCAGCTTGCGCTGTACTCAATGGCAAAATAAAGACCGCAACAAAAAGTAAATAGGCTAAAAGAACAAGGACTCGACCTGCAGTCTTTGTATCCAATCTGATGAAGTTTATGGTCATGAAACCCTCCGATGCACAGCATTCATATTATTTCATCTTTCTAATTCCAGTGGTCTTCAATGGATGAAACATCATTGCCGCTTTGATCAGCTTGCGATTTTGCCACTGCTTTTATTTTGGCTATCTCCACGGCCCCATTTATGGCATACAACAACTCACATGTTTCAAGAGGCTTCTCCATAAAACTGAAAGCTCCCTTTGCCAGTGACTCCTTTATTATGCAGGGAGGGCCAAGGGCGGACATGATAATCACCTCTGGTGCTTCCTTCTGAGATCTCAGCATTTCCATGAGCTTTATCCCGTCCATTTTGCACATGTGCAAATCCGTTAATACGACATGGGGGTTTAATGTTTGCGCAACGATTAGCGCCTCCTCAGCCGATGATGCAACATGTATCTGGTACCCTTCATCAGAAAGTATTGTTTGAAAGACCAATCTCTGTAATTGATCATCATCCACAACAAGGATAACAGTAGATGATATTTGGGAAGCAGAACTCTTCTGTTTATCCAGTTGTGAGTCTGCTGCTCCGCGGTCTTTATTTCCCATGCCCCTCCCACTCCTGCAGTCCGAAAGCTGTATGAGTAGGGGGGATGGCTGGACATCGGCCACCCCGCCTTGTTGTGCCCTTCTATCCGGGCACGCACTAATTACTTAGCAGACGACTCCATCTTAGACTCGAGTTTTGAGATGACTTTTTGCATGTGCAGCTTAGACTTTGCAAGTTTGCCCTTAACCACGGCCTGCTGGTCTGGTGTCAGTAGCGGCATTACCTCGCTGAACACTTTTGCACGTGAAATAGCCATCTTCTCCTGTGCTGCTGAAACTTCTCCGAATGCTTTCTGCACGGCGGATTGATCAAATGTTGTGCTCGTAGTGGCCATCATCAGGTTCTGTCTCGCTTGGATAACAGCAATCCTGCCCTCGATAAACTCTTTGTGATGACCCTTCATGATGCCTTTGACCTGTTCTTTTTGGGCTGATGTGAGATTGAGCCCCTTGAACATGTTCCACTTGTGATGTCCGCAACGCCCACCATGTTTATGGTGTTTGCCATGCTTTCCATCCTTGCCGTGCATGCCCTGTTCTACATGCTTCTGGCCACCGTCGCGGTCACCCTCCGCGTACACATTGGTAACCATACTGCCTCCAAGCAGCATGGTTAGCGAAATTGCGATAGCCAATGCCGAAAAACGATTTACTTCTTTCATTACGCTTCCTCCTTTGAAAGTTTATCTTCTATAAGTCATAGACGAGCAAGATTATCAAAAGGTTACAAAGGTGAATCCGTAAAAGTGAAAAAAATATATTCAGTCCTCGTCAAATCATGATTATTCTTGCAATAGCTATATTAATCTGTTGCCAATTTACCAGTCTTTGTAACCTTTTGATCCTCAGAAGCGACTGCCTACAAGGAGATAAGCCCTGAAGTAATCGAAAAAAACTGCTTAAAAATGAATATTCTGGCATAAAAAATTGCGCTAAGAAAGAGCACCTTGAGACGCTATGTAGTAATTTCAATTGTTTTTCACATTTTAATTATAGTTATTGCCCTTTTTCTGATATCAAATAAAAGACAGGAGGAGCAAAAGCCGTTTATTGCGCGGATTGTCACACCCGAAGAATTGAATAATGAAGCAAAGAAGGAGAATAACGCCGTACTGAAAGAGGACAGAACGAGCAAAAGAAATCACGAACGCCAGATACATGGTATTGAGAGAGAAGCCCCTAAGGTTTTGTCAGCTATCCCTTCGAGGTCTTCTGCGAAAAGGACCCCACTGGGACCGCCCGCTTTGGCAAAAGAGCTACCCGCAAGGGGCGCAGGAATAAAATCACTCCCCGATATGGAGGGCACGAAAGGGCACAGGGAAGAGAGTGGCGATCAACCTCCTGAAAAATCGTTACCGACCGGAGGTCAGCAAGCCGCCATAAGGGACCGTCTTTTTGACCACGACATTGTCGCCAAATTGTCTAAACAGGAACAGGAGGGTGTTAAAAACGGCGGTTCGATTACTTTCGACACTGAGGAATTCAAATACTATGGGTACATGCAACGCCTGAAGGAAAAAATAGAAAGCGCATGGAAATATCCTCTCGATGCTGCTGCACGAAGAGAATATGGCGATCTGTATATACAATTTACAATCAAGAAAAAGGGGAAGATCGGGGCCGTAGAATTGATCGAGACCTCGGGACATCCCAGCCTCGACACAGCTGCTATAAAGGCACTGAGAGATGCGGACCCATATTGGCCGCTTCCCAAT
>Ga0182010_10000384_pt1 | contig 25465 bp, 17 predicted proteins | sample 611E1MmetaG_FD_120488 | JGI IMG/M metagenome (GOLD analysis project Ga0182010, IMG submission 120488) | Permafrost microbial communities from Stordalen Mire, Sweden - 611E1M metaG | ecosystem: Environmental > Terrestrial > Soil > Wetlands > Permafrost | place: Sweden: Stordalen | collected... | reverse complement strand
TTGCTTTTCTTCAGCTTTTAATGGTGTATTCATCCAAAATCTTCCTGAATTGTCAGAGTTGGAAATACAGTTTTGTTCAAGGGGCGCAGACTGTATAAAACAATTATTCTGAAATTCCAGTGGCTTATTATATTCCTGCACAAAAAGTTCCCTGAACTGACGAAATTCAAGCTCTCTCCGTTTGTTAAGGATATTGCCATTAATGTCTTTCATGCTTTTATAAATTAAATGACAGGAATCAATTTCGTCCTTGGAAAATTTGTCATCTCTAACGGTTATGTACAAGTTGGGGCCATCAACTTTAATCCTTGTGATCTTCGCTTTTCTTTTGCCGATAGTCATGTCGTAATTTCCCATTCTGCCTCCCGAAACAGGATCGATCTGCCTGTTGAAAAAAGTTATAATTGTCATATCGGGGGGCCAATCAGCATAAGGCCCACCGTGTTGCCTCCATTCTGATTTCACAATTTTAAAGAAATTACTGTCACTCGCATCAGGTATAGTGAATGAATTATTGAAAGATATGTATTTAAGACACATTTTGGAATTAACTGCCGGCTCATGCCCATATTCCGTCTCAATATTGAAAATCTCCTTGTTCTTTTTTTCTGAATTTAAAAATGAAGCGGAATACTCAAGTTTGTGTATCGAATAATCATCGAGCTGAATGAATATTGCACCTTTTGCCAAGATTGTATCACCTGTGATCTGTCGTTTTGCGGTGAAGTCGATCTTATATAATAAAGTACTTCCATCATAAATTCCGTCTGGACTATAAAACCGGTGATTTCTGATAAAATCCTGTGTCAGACTTTCAACAAATGAAAATGATCTTTTATCGAAATTTCTGATTGCATCGTGAACCAGCAATATAAAAAGCTCATTGCCGTACTGATCACCAACTATTGCAAAGGGTATTTTTTTAAATGACACATCAGAATGATCAGTTTCCGGAAGATCGTAATAGGGAATTATATTCTTTCTTAAGAAATCCAAATTCTTTTTGAAATCTAGTAATCTGTACCTATTTGAATCAGATGAATAGGCAAAGCCCTTATCTAGAGTCTGAATTATTGCCTCATTCAGGTTAAGATAATTACTGCTGTCCTTCTGATAATCCCGGTAATAGGATACATAACTGAACGGTACGGTCGGATAATTTTTCTTAATATTTCTGAGCGCCCTGGCTATTATAATTTCCGGGCTGAGTCTTTTTTTTCTGGCAGTTACCCTGACCTCCTTAAGACAATAGATATTGGGTACAAGCTTTAGATTGTTCATTCCAGTGGTTTTTAGAACACTGAAAGCCAATGAAAGCCTGTGAAATCCAATACAGGACACGATCAGACTGTCGGATTGAAATCCGGGATTGTTTAATATTCTGAAATCACCTTCAGCATTTGAAATGACCCCAACCTGAGAGTTTTTAAGACGTACTGTCGCGTATGGCACAGGTTCAGAAGTTTTATAATCAATCACTTTCCCTCTAATATAATCAAGCTGCTGGCAGTAAATAACAGGATGACTAATCGAAAATAGTAAACCAATAAAGATTAAGTGTCTCATCATCTCTCTTCAATTTAAGTGGAACCTATGCCTTAGAACTCCTATATTACGTTTGGAAACCGGAATTTTAAAACACCCGTTCGTCAGTCAGAAATATGTTTGTTACTTATATCTGACAAACGGTTTTCTCAGGATAATTAGGTTGATCTTTTTAAAGCACAGCCTCGTCAGTCACAATAGTATCGTATTGACAACATACTGAAATATAAATCTATACGATGCTTTTGTCTGACTTTCAACTTTTCTTCTTCATAATAAAGTTACATAAACAATCGACCTATAATGTTGTGTATAAAACGTCTATATTTATTGTCATCAGTGGATTGCTTTGTCACTAAAAACAATACTTTATTATCTGAAGATTGTAAATATATATTGTCCTCATCATCAATAAACGGATATTCTGTTACAGTAAGATTGCAATCAGTAAGATCAACACAATTAATTACCATAAACTCCTTTCCTGAGTATCTATAGACTGCGTTTAAATCGTAAATCCTCGATGCTCTTATAATCGAGTTTATCTCCTGAAATGTATTTTTATCTGATATTATTCTGTTTTGTAAAGTAAAAGGTGGTTCATATGTCCCGCTATTGATATCATTCTTAATCAAATTATATTCATAGTTAAATTTAAGCCTGATAATTATCCTTACAAATAATATTGCACCTAAGCTAAACAGATATTCATTCAGGATTTTTGCAGTCTCATATCCTGATAAGGGTATTTCATATTGTTCAATTATCGGCCCTGCATCTATACCGTTTGAAATAAAATGAAAAGTCATTCCGGTTTTATGTCGGTTGTTCAATATTATCCAGTTGGTTGGATATGTGCCTCTATTAAGTGGAAGCAAGGCCGGATGGAAGTTAATGCAACCATATTTTGGTGCTTTAAAGATCTTTTCTTTTAGTATTCTGAAAGTGAAAACAAAAGCATAATCTATTCCCATTTCTCTGATTTTTTTTGCAAACTCATCAGTATTAACCTTATGGGAAGGCCAGATCGGTATTGAGTATTTACTTGCCAGAAAATAAGCCTGATATTTTCTTCTGATTTTGTCGCGCTTAATTATAAATCTTAATATAAGAAGCCCCTTTTTAAACAAGAACTTAAAAGGATTTTTTTCTCCGCAAAAAAAAGGGCTATCCGTTGCAATTATTTCAGGAAATAATTTTGAGCTGATTAATTCCCCGGCAAAATTGTTATCCAATCCAAGACCGGTCATAATAATAAACTTCATTTTTCTCTTTAAGTTACGGACCTAACCAGCCTGAAATCCTTATTGACATGCATAAATGGATTCCTTCTGATAAATTCCTTTGCAACAACAGAATGCTCATTAATTTGAAACCACAGGTATTCTTTGGTTGGAGCTTGCTCTAAAGTGAACTCAGCGCCAAGACCAATTTTAAATTTTGTCAATCCGTCGGTAAGAAATGGCCGTGTTCCTCCAACATTCAGATAGCGGCACCCCATATTTTTGCCCTCAATGAGGCTAAAATAATATATGGCTCCTATAACTCCGTGGCGCCTATATTCCTCGTTGCCATCGAGCAAACCCAAACGCAATAAATAAATAGAATCTTCTGATTTCCGAATAATTGATGCACCAACAATTACTCCATTTTCCTTAATACCTAACAAAAGTGGAGTCGGAGATGATTTCCAAATAGTACTTAAATCTTCAATCCATGCTTCTGCTCCATGCCGCTTTGTGATGTAGGGCAGATAAAACCTTTCATTAAAATAATCTGTACTTATCTTATCTGTGATAATCTCATAAGTCAGATTATATTTTCGGATTTTTCTTTTTACATCTGAAAAATCAGACACGCTTGTCTGGCAGATTTCACTTAATGGCCGGTCAATATTTATTCTCATCGAAACCCACTCAGGGATAATATATCCATTCATTTTCTGAAAATGGTGATAAATAGTCGGGCCTATTTCAGCAATAACCATATCAGGATCATATGATTTAAAGAGGTTTGGTATCTGCCAAAACCACCTCCACCCTAAAAATGAATGTTGATTGTTTGTATTAAACAATCTGGCATAATAATTCTTCTTGATTGAGGAATATCCGGCGTATATTATTTTCATCGTATCAGATTCATATTTATACGTCGGTAGACATAGTCGGGCTAAATTCTTTAACCAGTCAATATCCATTTGTAATTTTCTTAGTTAGCTCTATATTTCTCAAAATGTCAAACGACTTTCAGGTAATATCTTTTAACCATTCAGCCTCCTATTATTATTGGCAACAACTCTTATTGTGCTTATAATAATTGATGGCTTCTTATGTCAAAGTTAAATAAAATCCGGATTAAAAAGCCCATTTCAGTATTAAACCTGACTTTAACATGGCACATAAAAACCTAGGTAACAATTGAACAAGACATGATTGATTTTCATAAGGGGCTCAGTTGAGCTCAAACCATCGACCCTGGATTATGAATCAGGTTTTAAGCAGACTGCAAGAGACATTGAAGCAAAAAACCGGACTGAGCGTGGAAGTGTAAAAAAATGGAAAGAGCATCAGGGGATTAGTTAAATTTAATATAGCATAGTAATAGGAATTCGGATTGCTCTCTTTAGTTGCATTCTATCCATCTGAGTTAATCTTATGTACATGGACTTTTATTTGACTCGTGCCATAGTCTTTCATAACTTTATTCTTTTAAATTAAATAATTTATGAATTATGAAAAAAGTATTATTCGTTCTGGTATTAATGATGTCAGTCCTGATTGTAAATGCCCAGGCCACCCAAACCAGTGCAACTAAAAGTAAGTCTGTTACTAGCATTAAGGTTGCTGATCTGCCTAAAGCTATAACTGATAATATTGCTAAAGATTATGCTGGTTTTTCAATTAAAGAAGCGACAAGCGTGACAAAGAATAACATTATGACTTATCATGTTGTTATTGTCAAGGAAACCACCACCGAAACTCTTGTTTATAACAAGGATGGGAAGTTGGCTAAGATACTTCTTGAAAAAGAAGGTAAGCATCATTCTTCAAAACAAAATAGTAAATAAAGTAGGTGAATCAATTGAAAATGGTGCAATAAGGTACCATAATTTACTTTGAGATTTTGACCTTATTGAATTGATAAGCAGATATTTTTATTCTGTTAACTGCTATCAGGCATAAAAAAAGATTATTATCTCAGAAATATAAAGATTAGCAATATTTGGGGTTATTCTTTCTAAGCTGTATTCTCTTCATTCCGGTTAATTCCGGGCTGAGAGTTTTTTATTTGATTTGTTTAATTGTCTTTCATAACTCGAATTTAAGGAGTGATTGTTATAGCAAACCTCATCTAAGGTCACTAATGAGACATCATCATCAATTTTTGTCAGAATAACAAATGTAATTGTAGGGTAACAAAGCTTTAAGACAACGTGAATCTGAAAGCCGAATGAGTATATAAAGAATTTTATTGTCAGGTTAAATTATACCTTATAGAAAATTTCAAGTCGGGCAACTTTGCTTCTGCAATTCAAACTCAGGATTTTGAACCTGAAAATATTTTTACCTGTAATAATGGAAAGGTCATTCAGGATCTTCTGTTTTTTATCAGATTTCAGCAATTCCAGGTTATCATAAATTAAATAGTATGACTCAGTTTTATATTTAAACAGTGATATCTCAAGAAGATATGCTGAAATAATGATCAGTGTGTTAAAAATTAAAAATAGGGTCTGTCATAATTTTAGTTTTAACGATCAAAATCTTCTATATGGCCGTATAAAAATGTCAATATGTCTGCTTCTACCGAATTACTTATCTTATCATTCACCAGGATGACCTTCTCAAAAAGGTATTTAAATTAATAATTATTAAGTATACAAAAATATATTTCTTGGATAAAAGAGAATTGCTATAGATTCATGTTGATGTGTTTTGCCCTTTATGGATGGATGATCAGGGGATGCTATAAATTTAATATAGCCAGGTAATAGGTCTTCGGGTTGCTCCCTTTATGTTGCATATTAAAAATCTCATGTCCCAGGTATAAACTGCCTTTTTCAGGTGAGCATAAAGTCGATAATAAATGATAATTAATTTGAAATTTTGTACAACAATTGAAATTTACTTATAATTTTGACCTTTGTTTTATAAATTGAGTTTATAAATCCTGATTTGCAGCGTGTATTCCAGGCTAAAGGTTAGAAAGCTCAATAACGAGAACCGGCAAAAAGTAAAGAAGGGCGATATTTTGCCTGATGATGATGAGAAACTTGATTGAAGAGATTTTAAATAATGTTTAATTAAAAATAAGTAGTTATGTTAGATTTTAGTAGCCCAATGCACCTTATACTGATACTCCTTGTGGTAGTGTTGCTATTTGGCGGAAGAAAAATTCCTGAACTGATGAAAGGAATTGGAGAAGGGATGAAGGAATTCAAAAAGGCATCGCGCCTTGATGATGATTCCCAAAAGAAGGAGACTGAACCGAAAGAATCTGAGATTAAAGTTGCGGAGAAAAAATAACAGGAAGTCTCCTGATAATAATAATATCCTGTATTACCCAATACAGGATTTTATTTTAATTGAGGTTTAGGTTATTCTTTAACACTTTTACCGGTTTTATATTCCGGTGCCGGAGAATACCCTACTTTTGAAACACCCGGCTGGTATGCATAAATACAAATTGTTTATTATAACCGTATTATACATTCTTTGATTCTGCAGGTATTACTATCAATGAGGAGAGTAAAAAAATTATTGCTGACGCTTTTATTTATAGTTCTTCTGATTCTGATGTTAAAAATCGTTTCAGTCCTTGGAAAAGTTATTGGCTTGCTGGTCATGCTGGTTTTAGTTCTGTTATTCGGAAGTCTTCTGATTTAAGAGTACCTGAAGGGAAAATTGTATATTAAAATTTAATTACACAACATTATTTTCCTCAGCTATAAATGAGATAATCCTGTTCAAGAGTAAATTTATCTAACTTTGCAGAATAACAGGAGTTCTGCAAAACATTTTGTTATATAAAATGATCCATTTTAAGAACTCCTGGCAGATAAAAACTCATACTAAAACCAAAAAATATGACTTATACCCCTTCAAAAGAGCGATACGATAAAATGAATTATCGGCGCTGCGGAAAAAGCGGAATCAGGTTGCCTGAGATTTCACTCGGGTTATGGCATAATTTTGGATCTGTTGACGTTTTTGAAAATTTCAGGAAGATCCTGTGGAGAGCATTTGATGCCGGAATAACTCATTTCGACCTTGCAAATAATTACGGTCCCTTTCCCGGATCAGCAGAAGAAAATTTCGGAATAATACTTAAAAAAGATTTCTGCAATCTGAGGGATGAACTGATCATATCAACAAAGGCAGGGTGGGAGATGTGGCCAGGTCCATATGGTAACCTTGGTTCAAGAAAATATCTTCTTGCAAGTCTCGACCAGAGCCTTAAGCGCATGAACCTCGATTATGTCGATATATTTTATTCTCATCGGCCCGACCCGGAAACTCCTCTCGAGGAAACGATGGGAGCGCTTGCCCAGGCAGTTCATCAGGGAAAGGCATTGTATGTGGGCATATCGAGTTACCCTGCAGATCTTACGAAAAGAGCTGCTGAGATACTCAAAGAGATGAACGTAAATTGCCTGATTCATCAGCCCAAATATTCGATGTTAAACAGGTGGGTTGAAGATGGACTTATGGATGTGCTTGAAGAAACCGGGATGGGCTGCATCCCATTTTCTCCCCTCGAACAGGGGATTCTGACCGACAAATATCTGAAAGGTATTCCCGCCGGTTCAAGAGCTTCTAAACCTCATGGTTTCTTAAGAGTTGAAGATGTGACCAGCGAAAAAGTTTCCAAATCAAAGAAGCTTAATGAAATAGCGGCAAAACGCAATCAATCACTGGCACAGATGGCAATTGCCTGGTTGCTGAAAGATCAGAGGGTAACTTCTGTACTCGTTGGTGTGAGTAGTGAAGAACAACTTAATGATAATCTGAAAACGCTCGATAATCTTAAATTCAATGATGAAGAACTGAAAAAAATTGAGCTCATTCTAACTGGCAAATGAATATTAAATTAAAAAAGGTTTTACTGAATCCTTTTGCACTCTTCCTGGCAGCCCTGGGAATCTTAAATCTGCTGCAAGCCGGTTTTACCACGCTGAATAATGATGAAGCATATTACTGGATGTACTCAAAATTCCTTGCATGGGGATATTTTGATCATCCGCCTATGATTGCCCTGATGATAAAGATAGGATACTCAGTCTTTCATAATGAACTGGGTGTCAGGCTTATTGTTGTATTGAGCCAGTTAGTGGCTTTATCTCTGGTCTGGCTTCTTACAGATAAAAATATCAGGGAAAACAAAGAAAATATTCTGTTCTTCTTTATGCTGGTTGTAGTACTGCCGGTTTACAATATATATGGCTTCATGGCTACTCCTGATGCTCCACTGATACTGTTTTCGGCTGTCTTCCTTTTCTTTTATAAGAAATTTTTAGAGGAGGAAAGCTGGAAGAACACTGTTCTTCTAAGCATTTCAATTGCCGCCCTGATGTACAGCAAATATCATGGAGGTCTGTTAATTTTACTTGTAATAATTTCAAACCCCCGATTGCTGAAGAATTTTAAATTCTATTCAGCAGCATTTCTATCTGTACTATTATTCTTTCCACATCTTTTCTGGCAATATTCAAATGATTTTCCCTCGGTCAAATATCATCTGATCGAAAGAGTCTCGGCGTTTGATCCGCTACATGTTCCTGATTACCTGGCAAGTCAGTTTTTCTTTCATAATCCGTTTGTACTGGTAATAGCAGTTTGGATCATGATTAAAGTGAAGGCGAAAAATTTATTTGATAAGTCATTGTATTACATTCTTGCCGGGTTTTTAATATTCTTTTTTATTTCAAGCTTTCGTTACCGGGTCGAACCCCAATGGACATCTGTGGTTAGCATTCCGTTGATAGTTATTCTGATTAATAATATTGAATATAAACTCTGGATAAAAGGTTATTTTAAATGGGTCGCAATTGTTATATTTCCTCTTTTCTTATTTGCCCGACTGGCATGCAGCGTTGATTTTCTGCCGGTATCCTTTTTTAAAAACGAGTTTCATAAAAAGAAACAATGGTCAAAGGATATAAGTTCGCTTGCAGGTGATCGTCCTGTGGTTTTCACTAATTCATATCAACGTGCAGCAGTTTATACTTTTTATACGGGGAAATTTGCTCATACCCTCGATAATTTGTCATATCGCAAGACACAATATGATCTTTGGAACTTTGAAGAGCAGGTTCACGGAAAAGAAATTTTATACGTTCCGCACTTTTTTTCAGATTATTATAAGCAGCATCTGACAAAACAGGTTTTAACAGGAGGTGATTCTATATTTACCAGAATTTATAAGGACTTTCAGTCACTTCAGAGGGAATGTGTGATATTAAGCAATGATCACTATTCTTTCAGCAGATCGGGTATCAACTCAATTCACTTAAAGATCTTCAATCCTTATCCATTTGAAATCAATTTAAAACATAAAGAATTGCCGGTTGTATTTCAGATTGCTTTTCTTAAGAATGGAATTATGGAAGTTAAAAAGAATCTTGAACTTCCTGATTCTATTTCAAAAATGAATGTGGGGGATACAATATCAGTGGATTGCAAATTCACAATAAAAGATTTGCCTGCTGGAGTTTATAAGGTGGCTATATGTTCTGAGACAGGAATCCTATATGATACCTTCAACAGCATATTCGTTGACGCAAAAATCAATGAGTAAAATTCAGGTAGTAATTTGCCAGAAAATTCCATACTGATGTAACCATAATAGCAACGAACTTGGCAAAATAAAATTTGAGTTTCTTTTCAAGCAGGTAGATTACCAGGTTATTAATAATAAGTCCGATTACTGATATTATAAAGAAGGTACTGTACTCTACCAGGATCTTTGGATTATTGCTTTCAAAAGTCCAAAGCCTGTTAAACAGATAATTAGAGCTGGCAGCGAGAACAAAGCCGGCTGAATTTGCAATATACCTGTGTATCTTTAATTTTTCCTTAAGCAGAATAGTTATTGAAAAATCAACAACCATTCCAGTGAAACCTACAATTATAAATTTTAAAAACTTGAGGATCATCTGACAGCTTTAGTATTTAGGCAGCGTCCAGCCATTATGATATTCAGGAACGATTAGCTTATTGGCCACACCTGACTGAAACTCCTGTTTTGCATCATTCCAGCTTATCTTCTCACCTGTACGGAACGCAATATTACCCATCTGCGCAACCAGGGCCACATCCCTGCCAACATTAATACCGGCATGAAGATTCTGAGGGGTATTGTTTTTAAGACATTCAAGGAAATTTTTTACGTGAAGGTCGAGCCCGTCACCGACATTTTTCTGAACAGGAAGGCCTTCAATTCTCTGTTTTTCAGGGAATACCTCCCATCCATTGCGGTCAAGGACCAAGGTACCGTTTTCACCTATGTATGACATTCCGTGCGGTCTCTTCCAGTTACCAAGACCTATGCCGATAGTGTGTTCCCAGATCATAGTAAAGTCCTTGAAATCATAAACTGCCGTCATGGTATCGGGCGTTTCCATGGCATCATCGGGAAAAGCATATTTGCCGCCGATAGCCATTACAGAATCAGGAATGCTTTTTCCCATTCCATAAAGAATATAGTCGATGAGATGAACTCCCCAGTCAGTCATTAATCCGCCTGCATAGTCCCAATACCACCTGAAAGTGAAATGGAAACGGTTTTTGTTGAAGGGACGCTTTTGAGCCGGGCCCAGCCACATTTCATAATCCACACCATCGGGGACAGGTGAATCCGGTACTTTAGGAACAGCTCCTTTCCAGTCAACGTACGACCAGGCTTTGCAGGTGCGGATTCGACCCAGTTTACCTGTTTTCAGATAATTTATGGCATCAACAAAGTGAGGCTGGCTCCTTTGCCATTGACCAACCTGGACAATCTTTCCATGCTTTTTAACTGCCCTCTGCATGATGTTGATCTCAGCAATGGAATTGCCGAGAGGTTTTTCAATATAAGCGTGTTTCCCTGCTTCCAGGGCATCTGTCAGGATAAGGCAATGCCAATGATCGGGAGTGCCATTTATTATCACATCAATATCTTTGTTTTCCAGCATCTTGCGGTAATCTACGTAGAGCCTGGGTTTTGAATATCCGCGCTTTACCAGTGCATCAGTTCTGTTATTGAGCACATTCCGGTCGATGTCGCACATAGCCACACATTCAATTTCAGGATTTTTCAGAAATGATAGAAGATCGCTGAAACCCTGGCCATTTGCTCCGATGAGGCCTATCCTGATCTTATCGTTTGGAGAGATATCCGCTCTTGATTTTGACATTTTGTTAATAGGGATAACACTTCCGGCAGCCAGAACAGACGCTGTTTTTATGAAATTTCGTCGAGTGGAACTCATTAGTGATTAATTTAATTTGACCGGTAAGGTAATAAAAATTCAAAATGGTCAACCGGCCAATTACTGGAAAAACTTAAAGACGCTAAGAATGCAATAAGTAACAGGTTAAGGTTAAGGCTAAGGTTAAGGTTAAGGTTAAGGATCAATCTCAACCTCTGCCTCAACCTCAACCTCAATCTCTGCCTTATTTTGCCGGTTTGAAAATCAGATCCACAACATCTGCTTTCTTAAACATTTCCCCGGCTAATTTTTTGATATCCTTAACCTTGTATGATTTAAGGATGTTTTCATAGTTTACCGGATCGTTGGAGTTGATTCCATAACTGTAATATCTGTTTAAAACACTGTTCCAGTAAGTGTTATGCATTTTATTTTCTTCTCTTGTCTTGATAATATTACTCACTGCTTTATCGAGATTCACCTGGGAAGGTCCCTTAATCATGATAGTATCCAGTTCCTGGTAAATGATATTTTTCAGTTCATTGGCACGTGCAGGATCGCAATCGAAAGTAATCATCCCTTCCGCAAGCTCTTCGGGCCTTTTTTCTTCTGAGAGTGAAACACTGACTCCATAAGTCCCGCCTTTATCTTCCCTTACCTTTTCTGTATAAACAAGATCGAGAATACCCTTGATAACCTCCAATCCGAGATAGTTATATGGATTATACTTCATATGATCTGCAAAGGCGATGAAAATAGTAGATTTTGGAATTGTAAGAGGTAAACTGATTTCCCTGGTAATCTTCCCTTTCGGCTGTTCAACTTTTCTGTCAATCCAGGTTTCCTTACGTCCTTCGGAGGGGAGAGATCCTATATATTTTTCAACCATTGACATTACAGTATCCTGGCCAATATTCCCGACGATAAAAAATGTAAATTCGTCAGCAGCATTGAAACGATCAGTATAAATTTTCCGGATATCGTCGAGCGTTATTTTGCTGATAGTTTCTTTATTAAGAATCGGAGTTCTCGGATTATACCCCGTTGTGATCATTGAAATACTATCGCTCTTTATTTTATTCGGATCCTTTTCCATATTGCCGAGCATTCCTGCGAATCTTCCTATAATAGCCTGATGAGCTACCTGGTCAAATCTGGGGTGGGCAAAGCGCAGGTATAATAACTGCATCATTGTCTCAAAATCTTTTGGCGTTGATGTTCCGTTTATTGATTCTGTAGTTTCATTCAGGCTGAATGTTACTGAGGCTTTCTTCCCGGCAAGCATTTTTTGCAACGTAATATTATCATAGTCGCCGGCTCCATACATTGGAACTATTGCCGAGATCAATTCCCCGGGGAGTACTAGATTATTATCCAATTTTGATACACCGCCAAAGCTGTATGCAGAGAGCATAACATTGTCCTTTTCATAGCTGGCTCTTTTGTAAACTACTTTTGAATTGTTTTCAAGCGTCCATTCCACTGCATCAAACTGAGTCAGAGGAACTGTTTTAATGATTTTTGATCCTTTAAGATCTCCTTTTATTAAAGATATGCCTAACACTTTATCCTCATAACGCGTCAGCTGGGAATTTTCAACTTTAGTTAAAATATCAAGAGACTCTTGTTTTGTAAGATGTTTTATATCGCTTCCTTCAATTCCCTGGACAACAATTGTACGGTTTTCCTTGAGCATTAACTCTTTAAATCTTGCAGATATTTCTTCAGGCGTAATACCACTGATCACCTGTTTAAGGAACTCATAGTTGAAGTCCATTGAGGTAAGGGGTTCTCCGTTAAGAAAATAACCCTGAATTCCACCGGCATAAGTGTCATTATCTATTTTATCTTTTTGTTTGTACCGGTTTTCAAAATCGGAGATCATTTTAGCCTTGGCCCTGTCGAGTTCACCTTTTGTGAATCCGAATTTTTTAGCTCTTTCTGCTTCGGTATATATGGCTTCAAGTGCGACGGCTTCCTCATTTTTACGAGCTGTGGCAGTTATTGAAAATGCATCATAACCCCGTGCATAATATCCTCCAAAGTTCACATAACCACTTACAAAAGGAGGATTTGCTTTTTGTAAAAGTTCACTGATCCTTGTATTTATCATCGAATTCATCAGAGAAATAATATGTTCGTCGCGGACATATTTCAGGTTTTTATTCTCAGCCGGTACAGCCTTATGCAGTACAACCACAGAGACTGATGTCTGTGGGGCTTCTTTATCCTGGGCAAGGACATAGTTTGTCTCCATGTGGAAAGGAACCTCAACGTAATTCCTTTGAGCAGGATTAACTGCCGCCGGGATTGAAGAGAAAAGCGTCTTTATTTTGGCTTCCACATCATCTACATTAATATCACCTACGATTGCAATTGCCTGCAGATCGGGACGGTACCATTTGTGATAATAGTCTCTTAAGGTATTGTATGAAAAGTTTTTTATTATATCAATGTTCCCGATTATATCTCTTTCGGCATATTTGGATCCTTTTAAGATAACCGGGATAACCTCAAAAATCATCCGCCGGCTTGCGTTCTTGCTGGTTCTCCATTCTTCGGCGATTACACCGCGTTCAAGATCTATTTCCTTATCGGACAGAGTTAAATAGTGTGACCAGTCGTTCAAAATGAGAAGACACGAGTCAACCAGGCCTGGAGCATCGACAGGAACGTCGCTTAGATTATAAACTGTCTCATCGAAGCCGGTATAAGCGTTGATATTGCTTCCAAATGCCACTCCGTGTTTCTCGAGACTGCTGATAATACCTTTATCGGGGAAATGTTCCGTACCATTGAATGCCATATGCTCGAGAAAATGGGCCAGACCATTCTGATCATCGTTTTCCAGAATAGCTCCAACATTCTGGATGATATAAAAACTCGCTCTTTTTTCAGGTTCTTTATTGTTTCGGATAAAATAAGTCAATCCGTTATTAAGCTTTCCGGTCCTGATACCGGGATCAACAGGTGCTGATTTAGTCAAATCAGGCTGGGCAATGATGCTAACAGATACTAACAGTAAAGTTGCAAGGATAAATAAAGACCTTAGTTTTCTCATTTTAATGAAATTAGATATTTAGATACACAGAAAAATTAGCACAATCATCAGAATTGCAGTTTGATGATTGTAAAATTAATTAATTAGAGAATAAATGTCAAGCAATTTTTAAAAAAGTCCGTGAAGCTCGGCATTAATTTTATCAATTACTTCGCTGAGGTGATCGCTGTTATTAGGAAAATTATAATGATCGGCTTCTATTATAAGAACCTTTCCAAGATTATATGTCTCCATCCATGCTTCATACCTTTCATTTAACCTTTTGAGGTAATCTATGCGAATGGAACTTTCATACTCCCTGCCGCGTTTCTGGATTTGATTTACAAGTGTCGGGACAGATGCTCTGAGATATAGCAGCAGATCAGGCGGTTTTATCAGTGAACTCATCATTTTAAATAGTGACGAGTAGTTATCAAAGTCACGGGTCGACATCAAACCCATCGAATGAAGATTAGGAGCGAAAATATAGGCATCTTCATAAATAGTTCTGTCCTGAATGATAGTTTTTTCAGATTTTCTGATTTCAAGTATCTGACTGAAGCGGGAATTAAGAAAGTATATCTGCAGGTTAAATGACCAGCGCTGCATATCCTCATAAAAATCGTTCAGGTAGGGATTGTCGTCAACATCTTCATAATGCGCGATCCATCCATATTGTTTTGCAAGCAGACCTGCCAGAGTCGTCTTGCCCGATCCTATATTTCCTGCTATTGCTATATGCATGAGTCAGACTTTTTTGTTTTACAGATTATAAAATTAGTAAAAATTGATTTAGGTTTGACAATAAAAGTGCCTAAAGTGACTAGAGTGCCTAAAGTGTCTAAAGTGCGTCATATTACTGTAATTACTTTATGTTTTGTAACTCTAGGCACTCCAAACTTTACTCTATGGTAATTCCGGCTATAATATATAAATCTTCAATATACTCTCTTGAATTGGAGAGCCGGGGCACCTTGTTTTGTCCTCCAAGCTTGTTTTTTGTTTTAAGCCATTTATTGAAAGTCCCGCGTGGTACAGATCTTAACACCGGCAGAACCAGATTAAGGTCCTTAAATCGCTTTGCCTCATAATCTGAGTTTACTGATTTCAGGGTATTATCAAGTATTTCAATAAATAAGGCCGGATCAGATGGTCTTTTTTCGAATTCAATAATCCATTCATGGGATCCTTTAGAAACTGAACTCATAAAAACCGGGCCTGCTGTATATTCTGCAATCACTGCATCTGTTCCCTTGCATGCCGAATCAAGAGCTTTATCTGCGTTGTCGACAATTACCTCTTCGCCAAAAACGTTAATGAAATGTTTTGTTCGTCCTGATATTCTGAAACGGTAGGGATCTAGGCTGGTAAACACAATTGTATCTCCCATCATATATCTCCACAGACCGCCATTTGTCGAAATGATGATTGCATAGTTAACTCCCGTCTTAACTTCCGCGATAGTATAAGCCAGAGGATTATCAGAATTAATGTTGTCCACAGGTACGAACTCATAAAAAATACCATAATCAAGCATGAGGAGCATGTCACTGCTATGCTGATCATCCTGAATCCCGAAGAATCCTTCCGAAGCATTATAGGTCTCCATGTAGTTCATCTGATCTCCGCAAATAAGTTTCTTATACTGCTCGCGATAAGGTGTAAAACTTATACCTCCGTGGAAAAAAACTTCCAGATTAGGCCATACATCCAGAAGGTTATTTTTTCCGGTAAAAGCCAGTATCCGTTTAATAAGGACAAGATACCATGATGGAACACCTGAAATACTTGTTACATTCTCATTAACAGTAGATTTTGTAATAAGATTAAGCTTCTCTTCAAAATCTTCAAGAAGGGCGATCTTCTGTTTAGGAGTCCTGATAATATCGACCCAAAATGGAGCATTTTCAATAAGAATTGCCGAGAGATCTCCGTACAGTGAATCATTACTGAACTGATTCATCCTGTGGCTTCCTCCAAGGGTAAGGCTTTTACCTGAAAATATCTTTGTTTCGGGTTTTTGCATTGCATAGATTACAAGAATATCCTTTGCTGCTCTGTAATGGCAATCTTCAAGAGCCTCCCGGCTCATTGGAATAAATTTGCTTTTTGTTGAGGTTGTTCCTGATGATTTTGCGAACCATTTCATTTCCCCAGGCCAAAGAAGATTAGTCTCTCCTTTGCGGAGTCTTTCAACATAAGGAATTATATCCTCATATGTCTGAATCGGAAACCTTGACTGATAATCTTTGATAGAAGCAATTGTTGAATAATTGAACTTTTCACCCCACTCTGTTTTTGCGGCTTTTGCAAGAAGCTTGTACAAAGTTTCCTGCTGAGTTTCGAATGGGTACTTTTTAAATATTTCTATTTGATTTATACGCTTGACATTAAGCCAATTAACTATAGAAGGAATAATCGCCATTATACTATCAGTTTGACGTTTAAAGATAGAAAAAAAGTTCAGTGCGATGCTTATTAAATCAGCTGAATACCTCTTTAAGTATTTCAAGGGATTTTATTCTTTTCAGGCCCGGTAAATGAAGAGAATAGAATCTGACGAGCGTTTCAAGAATATCATTTCGGATTTTCCCGGAGAGTGAAATATTGCTAATACTGTCGTAAGAGGACACAAAAAAGTCGGCAAGGATATTTGTAATCTCTTCGTTTGCATAATTCCCGTGAACCGGGGGTACATGAACAAATACGCCATTCAGCATGTCAAAGAATTGATCCTCTTTTTCTAACCTGGGATGTGGTTCGAATCCAAGAAAACTGCTGAGTCCGGCCAGAAAAGCAATATGGAAATTGGCAAAGCTCTCTTTGCAATTTTCAAAATACATAATTGACTCTTCGATATATTCGAACATTTCATCATGTGGAGTTTCTTCTTTCAACACAGATGTCAGGACCTCTCCGAGAAAAATAGCAACACTGCTTTTCTTAATGTTGGAATAGATATCATAGGGTGCAAATGATACAGAAAATTCTTTCAATGTCTGCATTTCTCGTGCTGCCTTGTAGTATAATTCCATATCAAGGATGAACAACGGCTGAAAGTTAATATTATGCTTACCGGTTTTCTTGTTTCGCATGCCTTTTATAAGGAATGATTGCCTGCCGAATTTCCGGGTATAAATCTGGGTGACAATACCTGAATCGGTGTATTTTATCTGGTGAAGCACTATCCCCCTGGTTTTCTCAAGCATGGTGGTTTGAGGTATTTCCCAAATTTAGGATTAAAGATATTTGTAACCTACTTCATAATTGATTTTCTTCGTCCACCCCGACCTCAAGGGGAGCGAAGAAAATCAATTTACTCCCCTTGGGGATGGGGTAAATAAATTGATTTTCAAGCGATTTAACTAGTCACAGGCAATAAATTTTATTCTAAACGGAATTTATTATATTTACTGAACAATCAACTCTGATATGGCAGCAACCAATAATGAAGAGCTTTTAAAGCGGATTGTCCGTCTTGCCAGGCAGAACCAGGAACTTGAAGAACGTATCAAGAACCTGGAAAAGCTGAATGAAAAGCTAATCAGGGATAATCAGAAGATCAAAATACTTTATGACAGAGTTGCTCCGGAAGGACTGAAAGAAAATGGTGAAGGCGAAAAGAAAGAGAGGTCGCTTAAATTCAACATCGCGACAGTTCTGTTCGCTGACATACATGGCTTTTCGAAAATTGTAGAGGGTCTGAATTCCTCATCGGTTATGGACGAACTTGATGAGATAATTGTTGAATTTGAAGCTATTGTAGCCAGATATAAAATTGAAAAAATTAAAACTATTGGAGATACCTATATGTGCGCCGGAGGAATCCCAGTCAAAAATATCACAAATCCCATTGATGTGATTATGGCAGCAATCGAGATGAGAAACTTCCTTGGGAATTACGAAACAAAAAAAAGAGGCATTAATAAACGTATTTGGGATCTGAAGATTGGCATCCATTCAGGACCTGTTACTGCAGCAATTTCCGGAAGGAGGAAAATTAATTATGATATTAAGGGAGATACTGTAAATATCGCAAGTCGCATTGAGGCTGTTTCAGATAGCGGAATGATATTGATCTCAGTTATGACTTACGAACTTGTCAAAGAGTTTTTTGACTGTGAGTATTTTGGCAAACTCCCGGTAAAGTACAAAGATGATCTTCAGATGTACATGGTGAAAGGGCTGAAACCTGAATTCTCGCAGAACAGGGAAGGAATCATTCCTAATGAATCTTTCAGGATTAAATTTGGTCTTATACAATTTACTGATATCCAGGAGATCATTTTGGATAAACTTGAAATGGATTTGCCTGGTCACCTCTTTTATCACAATGTAAAGCATACTGTGGATGTTGTCACTGAGGTGGAACTTATAGGTTGGGCAGAGGGATGTAGCGATGAGGAGGTTTTGTTATTGAAAACAGCCGCATTATTTCATGATGCCGGCCATATAGTTGCATATGATAATCATGAGTATTACGGGACGCAAATTGCAAGGGAGATGCTACCGGAATACAACTATTCCTCAGAACAGATAGACCGGATATGCTCAATAATTATGTCGACCAAGTTGCCGCCAAAACCAACCAATCTTCTTGAAAATATAATATGTGATTCTGATCTTGATTACCTGGGTAGAAGCGATTTTGTACCGGTATCGAATACTCTTTATGAGGAACTTAAGGCTCAGAATAAGATGGGATCGCTTAATGATTGGAATAAGATGCAGGTCAAATTCATTTCAGGGCACCAGTATTTCACCAAGACAGCCCGAAGCCTGCGGGAGGTAAATAAACAACAGCAGATCGAGAGAATTCAAAGCCTGATAACCGAATAGAAATTAATCAATGTAGAGGTGCCCAATTTGGACGTCTCAATTTTCAAAACACAAATTTATATTTCATTAGAGATGCCCAATTTGGGCGTCTCTATATTTATTTGATTACAAGCATCTTTGTTACACACGATTGTGAACCGTCTTTACTTGCACAAAACACAAGATAAACTCCTGTGGCAACACGATGTCCGTTGTAAGTGGTCAGATCCCATGTTGCCTGTCCGCCATCAGATACAGTTTCATATACAAGGTTACCGCTAATATCTGTAATCCTGATCTGTGAATCTCTTATCAATCCTGTTATGGTAACATTTCCCTTAAAATCAGCCCTGACCGGATTTGGAAAAGTATATACCTTTTTAAATTTTTCTTCGCCCGCTGTGGCATCACCTCTGTATGACTGAATTCCCTTTGAAGTTCCAAACCATATCTCTCCGGTTTTATTGTCAACTGCCAGGCTTATAATAGAATTTGAAAGAAGAGGGCTGTTCTGTTCATTAAAGTTCTTAATCTGAGTCGTCCCGTCAGCAGACAAAAGGTAAGCGCCTGAGCTGGCTGTTCCCAGCCATTTCCTGTTGGCACCGTCTACCGCTATTGATGTAATTGTTTCAGTTTTCAGCATATAATCGGCAAGATTTGTGCCGTCATTCCTTGGAACTTTAATCCGGCTTGCTTTCAGATCGCTGTTGAAAACATTATCCGGATTGAAATAAATAACAGGCCCCTGATCTGTCCCTACCCAGATGTTTCCTTCAAGATCCTCTGCAATGGAATAGACGAACGAGATAACCTGATTCTCTGTATCCATGACCAGCATTTTTTTAAATTTATCATCAGTAAATATATCAGGAGTCTTGTTATCATCCAGAATAAAAAGGCCATAGCCTCGCGGAAGAACAATCCATTTTTGACCTTTCGTTGTAATAATTATATCGCCTGTTACAGGTGCATCAATTGCCACAGGATTTACAATCCAGTTTCCGTTTGATTTAATTATCTTTATACTAGCGCTGACCCCTGATTGGGTTAGCCAGAGATTTTCAGATTTGTCCATTGCCAGTCCGCATACTCTCACATCCGAAGGTCCCGGAGTAGTTGTCTGTAACGGCGAATTTGAAGCAGTATATTGTTTTACCAGGTTATTATTTTTGTATTCAAGCAATCCGCCTCCCCAGGTCGATACAAAAATGTGATCGGAATTCAAAGGATCGATGAGGGCCCTCATAGGATCAGTGATTGTACCTGACTGCAGGGAAGTCCAGCTATTATTTTCAAATATGGAAACCTGGAGAGGCCTTCCGAGGTTATTCCATGAAGCATCGGCAGCTCCACCGCAAACCACGGTTTTTCCATTTAATGAGGTTATATTGAAAGCATTATTGGAGACAGGACCCGGCAATGTCAGAGCTGTAAACTCCGACATATTTTCACCTCTGACAAGACCTGAGTTCATATCGGCAATCCAGATATCGGAGTTGTCAGCAATTGCCCCGGCTATATTTGGCACCGCCCATCCGTACGAAGAAATAGTTTTTACCAGAGTACCGGCTGGATTAAAATATTTTACCGAAGAACCTGAAGAGATAGTAAATCCAGTCACAGAACTATCGAAAGATCTGTTAAATACTCCACTTTTGAATAAGAAGAGTGAGCTGATATCGCTTACCGCATATACCTGATCGCCTCCTGAGAGAGGATCTGAAAAATTTACATAGAGTACATTACCGGAGAATGTCAGTAAAGTGTATTTTGCCACAGGATTGGGAAGCAGGCTGACCAGGTTCCACTTTCCAAAATATGAAAGTCCCTGATTTGAAAGGTCGGCAGAATACACTCCATTATTCGTTGCTGCATATATTTTACCATTTCCGAATGCAATATCCCACACTTCCCCATCATCAGATCCATTACCTGGTTTCCATGTATCGTAAATCTCCCTTTTGATGAGATCAACCACGACAATTCCAAAACTGCATGCCAGGTAAGCATATTTACCTGTAGTTCGTATTCTGTTTATCTTTTTTTCCCCGGGGATATTTTTCCTGCTGATATCAGGGATATTGTAAATCATGTTGTTTTGTAACAGGTCAATATTGGTGCTTGTATAAGCTATTACTAGTGTTTTGTTTTCTTCTGACCATGAAATTGTATTGATTCCGGTTTCAGTGAGGCCGTCAATGCGCGACATCTTCTTCAGCTCGGCAAAGGTTTTGTTGTAAATAATTATTGATGAACCGGTAGAGGCAAATACCTGATCTGTACTCACAGCAACACAATCGGTAGTGTTATAAGCAAGGTGATCGGACCATGAACCAACAGGTGTTTGTCCATGTAAAATCATAGAAATTAAAAGCAGCACAATAGAAAGAAAATTTCTCATCCGTACCCGATTAGGAAATTTTTTAGTTTTTCAAATGCCCTTGCCCTGTGCGAAACACTGTTCTTTTCAGAAAGATCCATTTCAGCAAATGTTCTGATCTTTCCGTCTGGAATGAATATGGGGTCATATCCGAATCCTCCGGATCCTCTTTTCTCGCTTATAATAGTGCCGTTTACAATCCCCTCAAATATGTACTCTTTGTTATCCAGAATCAATGCAATTACGGTTCTGAACCGGGCTTCCCGGGTTTTTGAATTAATGAGTAACGATAATACTTTCTCGATGTTTGCCGACGAATCCTTGTTCTCGCCTGCAAATCGGGCCGAATGGACCCCCGGCAGTCCATTAAGGGCAGTTATTTCCAGACCAGTGTCATCCGCAAATACATTCATCCCTGTGGCGTTAAACACAAACCTTGCTTTAGCCCTGGCATTTCCTTCAATTTGAGGTTCTTCTTCAGGAATATCTTCTCTGATATTGATGTCATGAAGACTAAGAAGCTTAAAGCTATTGCCAAGAAGACTGTTTATTTCTATTATTTTATTTTTATTGTTTGAAGCAAAAACTAATGTCATTGGGACTGGTTTGTTTTATCCTCAAAAGTACTCAAAATAGATCTTTCCTTTTGAGCTGATTTTTATAAGTACTACATTTGGAATAATAAATAGCAAGATAATTGTTTATGTCTTATTTCGTAAGATTGAGTTTTCTTCTCGGGATACTATTATCTTCAGAGTTTCTGAATGCTGCAATTCAAACTCCTTATGATACCGAGCCGACTCCGTCGATTAAACGCATAGTGATTAACGGTGATTCCGCTATTTTTATTTCAGACAGCGCAAAATCTCAGCCAGGTGGTTTAAGGAAGAATATTACTCTAAGCTACAGGAATAATAATATCAGGATCGAGGTGCAACCTTCTGACAGCATTAATTATCAGTTTTTTCTTGAAGGTTTTGATAAGAAGTGGAGTAGCTGGACATTTGTCAATTTTAAAGAGTATACAAACATTCCTGCCGGGAAATATCTTTTAAAAATAAGGTATATCAATAACCCGGGAAACAGTGGCGGTGAGATCTCTTTGCTCTCTTTGAGAGTTTTGCCCCTGTGGTACTTTTCAACTCCTGCAATATTAATCTGCATTATTGTTTTTTCATTGATAATATGGGCATTATATGATATCCTTAATTTAAGGTTTGCCCGTAACTTTTATACACTCGAACAGATAATAAATAAGAGAACAGAAGATCTGATAATTGAAAAGGAAAAAACCGAAGCTCTTCTCGCAAATGTCCTTCCAAAGAATACCGCAAATGAGATAATGGAAAAGGGAAAAGCAACCAAGATCAAATATAATTTTGTGACAGTGCTTTTCTCGGATATTCAGGGATTCACCAAAATAGCTGAGGAAATGAATCCTGAAGTATTAATTGATGAACTCGATAAGTTTTTCTTCTATTTTGATTCAGTAGTTGAAAAATTTGGTATCGAAAAAATTAAAACCATCGGCGATGCTTATATGTGCGCCGGTGGAATTCCGGAGAAGAACAGGACCAATCCCGTTGAGGTTATTCTTGCTGCTCTTGAGATGAAAGCCTATATGAACAAGCTTAAAGAAACGTCGGAACTTGAGGGAATGAAATATTGGGATATCAGAATTGGTATTCATACAGGAACAGTGGTCGCCGGAGTAGTCGGACAAAAGAAACTTTCTTATGACATATGGGGGGATACCGTTAATACGGCAAGCAGAATGGAATCTTCGGGAGAAGCTGGCAAAATAAACATCTCAGGTACAACATATGAATTTGTAAAAGATTTTTTCTCGTGTGAATTCAGGGGAAAAATGCCCGTAAAGTATAAGGGGGAACTTGAAATGTATTTTGTGAATGGGATAATTCCTGAATTGTGCGATGAGAATGGCGGACCGAACAGAAAATTTGTCATTAAAATGCAGATGATTAAATTACAGGATATTGAGGAAATGATCATTAAAATGTTTGATGACGAAGCTTCTCCAAATCTTTATTTTCACAATTCCTCAATGGTTAAAAATATCTGCAACCAGGTGGAGTTGCTTTCAAGAGCCGAAAATCTACCTGATGAGGAGTTTATTAACCTTAAGCTGGCTTCAGTTTTTCTGCTTACTGGTTATATATCAGACTACGATAAACCGATGGAAGCATCATTACGTCTCGTTGAAGAGATCCTTCCCGTGTATAATTTTAATCAGGATAATGTTGATTCCACTAAAAATCTAATACGGAACTCTTTTAATGATCATTGGGAATCACCGGCAGATAATATACTTAATGATGCCAGGTATGATTATCTCGGACGGGTTGATTATATGAAGCTTACAGAAAAGTTATTAAGGGAAAGAACAGAATATGGCAAGCACACCGACAATAAAAGCTGGATTGAGTCTCAGCGGAAACAGATTTCAGATCATCAGTTTATAACACCGACAGCCAGGTTACTCAGAAGTGTTTCTGAAGATGATCAGATAGAAGGACTTCATATGTTAATCCAATAATCCAAATTACTGTGAAAAAGTGCTTAAAATAAGTTTTTAAAATGTACTTTTACGCCATATTTTAACAGCTGATCTACATGGAAAAAATTGATTGGGGATGTCTGCCATTCGGTTATCTGAAAACTGATTTTAATATCCGCTGCGTTTATAAAAATGGTAAATGGGGAAATCTTGAAGTTTCATCATCAGAATATATTGATATTCATATTGCTGCAACTGGTTTGCATTACGGTCAGGAAGCGTTTGAAGGACTGAAGGCATATATGGGAAAAGACGGGAGGATAAGGTTATTCCGCTGGGAGGAAAATGCAAAGAGACTGATTGCTTCTGCAGACGGTATTAAGATGGAAGCTTTTCCGGTTGAAATGTTCCAGGAAGCTTTATTAAAAGTTATACAACTAAATAAGAAGTTTATTCCCCCATACGGATCCGGTGCAACTTTATATATACGTCCCCTTTTATATGGAAGCGGCGCTGAGGTTGGTGTGAAGCCGGCTTCAGAATACACTTTTCTTATATTTGTCACACCTGTAGGACCGTATTTCAGAAGTGGAATCAAGCCTGTAAATATGCTGATATGCAGGGATACAGACAGAGCTGCACCATTGGGAACAGGTATATACAAAATAGGTGGTAATTATGCTGCAAGCATGAGGGCCATAATTGCGGCACATAAAGGAGGATATTCTAACACAATTTTTCTTGATGCCAAAGAAAAAAAATATGTTGATGAATGCGGACCTGCAAATTTCTTTGGGATTAAAGATAATACCTATGTCACTCCCAAATCGGAATCAATATTGAATTCTATTACTAATATGAGTCTTATTGAAATAGCTAAAAGTATGGGGATGAAGACTGAACGAAGACAGATTCCTGTTGAAGAGCTTTCTACGTTTGCAGAAACCGGTGCCTGCGGAACTGCTGCAGTAATAAGTCCTATTGCCAAAATATTTGATCCGGAGAAAAATAAGATTTATGAATACTGTAAAGATGGAAAACCCGGACCAGAGTCTTTAAAACTTTATAGTAGGCTCATTGCCATTCAAAATGGGGACGAACCGGATCCGTTCGGGTGGGTGACAATAGTTGAATAGGATAAAAGATAAAAGTAAAAAGATAAAAGGAAACAGATTGAAGAATAAAGAAGCAGGATATTCCAAAACAAGACTGAGAAGTTCCTACGTATCGCTTGTTATAAGCGTGTCACTTGTTCTTTTTCTTCTTGGGGTTTTGGGACTGGTTCTTATAGATGCAAAAGAACTGGCAGACTATCTCAGGGAAAGTCTTTCATTCTCGATAATGCTTGATGATAACGCCAAAGAACCCGATATAAGGATGTTGCAGAAAGACCTTGATGCAAAGCCTTATGTGAAATCGACTGAATATATTTCTAAGGATGCTGCTGCTTTAAAAATGAAAAAAGAGCTGGGAGAAGATTTCATAAGTTTTCTTGGGGATAACCCTCTTCCACCTTCTATCGATGTATATCTTCATTCAGGATATACAAGTCCTGACAGCGTGGCAAAAATTGAAAAATACGTCAGGGAATATACATTTGTAAAAGAGGTTTCTGTTCCTGAATCATTGCTTTTTCTGATAAATGAAAATGTAAAGAAGATCAGCTTGTTTCTTCTGGTAATATCTGCCTTCCTTTTTCTCATCGCACTCACAATAATTAACAATACAATCAGATTATCAATATATTCCAGG
>Ga0182010_10000380_pt1 | contig 25537 bp, 32 predicted proteins | sample 611E1MmetaG_FD_120488 | JGI IMG/M metagenome (GOLD analysis project Ga0182010, IMG submission 120488) | Permafrost microbial communities from Stordalen Mire, Sweden - 611E1M metaG | ecosystem: Environmental > Terrestrial > Soil > Wetlands > Permafrost | place: Sweden: Stordalen | collected... | reverse complement strand
CAACGGATTTATGATTTTTCGTTCGTGCCTGACGCGCGTGTTATAATGGTGTCATGACATTTCCCGAACTCAATTATTATCAACAAACTTTCATCCGGTTGTCCCTGAAGGACGAGATTATCCCGTCTAAAGAATTTGAGGATTGCCGGTTCGAAGCCTGTAGTTTCAATAATTGCTCGTTCACCGGCGTAAAATTCCTCAATTGTATTTTCAGCGAATGTTCAATAAGTGTGATAAAAGCCCCCGGCAGCCGTTTCCTCGAAACGCAGTTTACAAAGTGCAAAGTGATCGGTTTTAACTGGTCGAAAACAAATTCCATCCGCGGTCTGACCTTTAATGAATGTCAGTTGAATTACTCCGACTTCAGCTACTTGAAAATTCCCGGAACTAAAATGCTGGGTTGCGAAGCGAAAGAAGTTGACTTTACCGAAGCTGATTTGACTGGCAGCGATTTACAAAACACGGATTTCGAAAACAGCCGTTTTTACAATACAAATCTATCCGGCGCCGATCTACGAGAAGCCCGCAACTTTTTTATCGATATCAAAAACAACTCGCTGAAGAAAACGCGGTTTTCTTTTGCCGGTGCCGTCACCCTGCTCAACAGCCTCGATATAATCATCGAGTAGCTAGCAATACCTTCGAATATTTGATACTATGAGTAAACAAGAACAGGCATCCTGCAATCACATGCGAGAGAGCCAGGTGGAAAGCAGTGGTGGCGAAATACTCCGCGGGCTCGATGCTGCTGCGGAGTATTTTATCAGGACGGGCAGATGTTTAAAAGAATCTCTATCGCAATCTCTACAAGGAGCGGGGCGGCCAAGCTGGCGCTAGCTGTTGTTATTTGCCTGATCATTCTTAAAGTAGTGGTCTCGTTTATTTCAAATAGTATCAGTATTACTGCGCAGGCAGCGGACAGTTTCCTGGACATCTTTTCTATCGGCATTACTGTGATCGCCGTGCGCATGTCTGTCGCTCCGGCAGATGAAGAGCACCCCTTCGGCCACGGTAAAATGGAAGGTGTTTCCGCGCTGATCCAGGCATTTTTAGTGCTGGGCGCGGGCGCTTTCATCATCTACTCGGCAATACAGCGCATTATTAAACATGAAGTCATTCAACCCGACTCCGGGATGATTGTGATGGGCATCTCGATTATCGCCAGCTTTTTTCTTTCCCGGCACTTGCGGCGGGTGGCCAAAGCAACCGAATCCACTGCTATCGATGCTTCGGCGCAAAATATCGGCGCTGATGTCTATTCGGCGGCTGGGGTATTGGTCGGTTTGCTGGCCGTGAGTCTGACCAAATGGGAGATCCTTGATCCGATTGTCGCGCTGATAATGGTCGTATTTGTGTTGAAGGCTGGTTATTCCGTCGTTGTCAGAGCTTTCCGCGAGCTGACAGATTATTCACTGCCAAAACAAGAGCAAGAAATTCTAAATAATTGTATCCGGGAACATTTTACGGATCTGGTGAGTTTTCACGCGGTGCGGAGCCGTCGCTCAGGCAGCGAGCGTTTCATTGATTTGCACCTGGTGATGCCGCGTGATGTCAGTGTGGAAAAAGCCCACAGAATGTGCGACCACCTGGAAAAAGACATTAAAACGAAATTGCCGAATTCCAATGTGACGATTCATGTCGAGCCGTGTGCTGAGAATGATTGCGTGAGTTGCGAGATCGATGTTTGCGATCTGCGCGGCGACAAACCGGACGAGGTTACCAGCTGATTTTCTGAATACCGGAGAAAAGGTACCAGGCGCCGAAGCCGATCAGCAGCAGACTGCACACAGCGAATATCCATTGTTGTAATTTCATGCCCCACAGCGCCTTAGTGCGGTAGATCAGGACGGATACCAGCGACAGCCAGACCAGATCGCAGGTCCAGTGGATGATAATCATAACCGGTAACCAGGCGGTGCCGTAAGCGACGAATTTCATTATCAGCATACTGCCTGCGGTGGCCCACCACAGTAAGAAAAGCGGGTTGATGGCGCTCATGATAATGCCGGTAGTTATCGCGCCGTATTTGAGGTCTTTACCGCTCTCTACAACGTCTTTACGGGCGCGAAACATGCTGATTCCCAGCCAGATAATGGCTGCCCCGCCGATTAGACTCAGCACGATCTGCACAACGTGATTTTGAAAGAACCGCCCGAAGCCGAAGTAGATGAGCAGGATCAGCGGCACTTCAATGATCGCGTGGCCGATCGATACTTTCGTCCCTGCCCAGGGGCTGCGGTAGCTCTTGGCGACCGTGACCGCAAACATCGGGCCGGGCATCATTACGCCGGACAATGAGATAACGATGACGCTGAAAATTATTGCGAGCAAACAATCACCTCAGGAGTAGATTGTAGCACAGGGGACAGAAAAAACTCTAAATTCGAAATAAATTCAAATGACCTGAAACTTAAAAATCAAAACCGGTTGCTCATAACTATCTTTGTTTGGCATTTGGTGTTTGGATCTTGGAATTATTCACATTGGCACAGACCTCCGTGCCTGTGTTCTTTATCCCCCGATTTAATCAAGGGCTCGGAATAATACTGATACACCCTCATCCATGGTTCTCTACTTTGCCTCGAATAGCTCCGCAAAGTACTTCCGGTTGCGACCTATAGCCACTCAAGGAAGAAGGAAAGCCGTTTTTCCCTCAGTGGCTTTTTGTACTTCCCATTATCATTATTTTTTAATTTAAATTTTGTTTGTTGATTGGTACTTGACTATTGAATCTTGAGTCTTTACGTTATTGTTGGTGTTATACTGGAATAAAGCAAATCACATCTTACTAATGAGGGTAAAATGGCGCTGGATTTAAGCAAGGTCGTCAACCAGATCACAGGCATGGTCGCCGGCCTGCAGTTTCATCGTGACGAAAGAGACAAGCAGCTGCAGCGAACGCTGGATATTCTGCACAGCCAATCCAATAATACGGTGCAGCTGCAGAAAAAAATCGAGGCCAGCAAACTGACATGGTTGGTAGCTCATCTCACCGAACCGGTCGACCGCCGTTATCAACCGCAGCCCGCGCCCAAAGAATTTACGATTATCGGCACGGACGGTTCCCATATCGATGTCGACCGCCATCAGCCGACACATTGTTATCTGATTAATACCGGCAGTGTGGTGTTAAAATACGGCCCGCATCCGGAGGCGATTCTGGACAGTGTGCCGCACCTTTACGCCGGCCCTGAGGAACTGGTAATTGCCCCGCCGGGGATACAGGGTCGGGATCAGCCGATCGAAGGTGATTTATTGGGTATCAAGCGCGGCGTGGAAGAGTGCAGACGGCTGGCGGAATTGGCCGCGGAAATACCGGTTGGCGAAAAAGGATTGGGATTGATCGACGGCTCATTGATTATGTGGAATCTGGAAGGCTACCCTGATTTTGTCAGCGATATCATGCTGGAAAAGGGTTTTTTGACTTACCTGGAGCAAATCCGTAAATTGAATAAAGACAGGGAAATCCCGATTGCCAGCTATATCAGTTATCCGCGCAGCAGCGATGTCGTAAATGCCCTGAAAGTGGCTTTATGCCCTCGCGACGCGGTGGACAGCGACAAGTGTTTTGAGTGTAAAACCCGCGAATGCGACTTCGTGGCCGGTGTGCGCGACCGCGAACTTTTTACGGGATTATTATCGCCGGGGGAAAGGTCGGGGTTATTCATCAGTCCGTCCAAGATTCAGAAACGTTACGGTAAGCACAAGGTCTATTTCTTTTACCTACGGCTGGACGGGGAGATCGCCCGCATCGAAATCCCGCAGTGGGTGGCGCAGGACGAAACCCGGCTCAATCTGACGCATGCACTGGCCGTCGATCAGAGCCGTAGAGGTCAGGGATATCCGGTGGTGCTGGGCGAGGCTCACGAGAAAGCCGTTATCACCGGCGCCGACCGTGAGAATTTCTGGCAGATGGTAGAATCCGCGTTGATCGCCGGGCATTTACCCACATCCGGATCCGCCAAGAATCAGAGCAAGAAAACACGTTGGGTTTAGTTGATTTGCTGTCTGTAAACTTGAAAGGAATACCCGCGAAAGTGTAACATAATTCACGTGGGCTGCTGCGCCCAGCAGCGCTCAGTGTGCCCCAGTAGCTCAGCTGGATAGAGTAGCGGTTTCCTAAACCGTTTGTCGGGGGTTCGAATCCCCCCTGGGGTACCATTAAACTCCAACTTCCCTTAATTCCTACCAGTCGTGGGGTTTGGCTTTGTCCTGATCCGACTTGAAATCCCACCAGCTCTGGGCTACGCCCGGGCTGCCGCCCATCATCACCAGGCAATCTTCGCACAATATCTTGCCGTTCCAGACAAAGGCTTTATTCTTATGGGTTTCCGATGCTGCGGATTCCGGGAATTCAAGGTCGCATTTTGAGCACTTTACAGATTTGGGGGTCTTTTCTTTCTTTGCCATTTTATTCTCCTATTTGCATTTAGATAATTTTGATGTTGGTGGTTTTAGTTTAGATATTAAAATCCGGTTTGTCAATCAGGGTAAAGTAACGGTCTTACCAGGCGTAAGCTTCAGGGGCTGGGCCGCCGGGACCGGGGAAGATCTCGTCCAGTTTCTTCATCACATCGCTACTTAGAACAACATCAACCGCTTTTAAGGAATCCTCAAATTGGTCGTAAGTGCGCGGTCCGATGATCGGCGCGGTCATTGCCGGATTCGCCAGCAACCAGGCCAGCGCCATAACATCCTCATATTCTCCGATCTCTTTGCATAACTTATGAAATTCTGCGAGTTGCTTTTTATCTTTTTCAAATTCCGCTTTCAGTTCGCTTGTTCTGGCGATGTTGGTTTGTTTCAACGCGTTGCGGGAAAGCAATCCCTGCTGCAAAGGCGACCAGGCTACAACTCCTAAACCGTGGGCTTTGGCTGCAGGCAAAACTTCCAGTTCCGGCAGCCGGCAGAGCAGGCTGTAGCGGTGCTGTTCGCAGACCAGTCCCAGGATATGGCGCGCTTTGGCTTCTGCTTGTGCCTGCGCGATATGCCAGCCGGCAAAGTTACTGGAGGCGATGTAATCGATTCTGCCCTGCTGGACCAACGGCGTAAACGTATCCCAGATCTCGTCCCAGGTGACATTACGGTCGATGTGGTGCATATAATAGATTTCCAGGTGGTCGGTCTGCAGGCGTTTCATCGAGGCATTGAGATGGCGGCGGATTTTGTATAAAGAAAGCCCGCCGGCGGAGTTTGGCCCGTCGTTGGGATCATGCATTTCCTCGTGCACTTTGGTCGCCAGGACGACTTTTTCCCTTCTGCCCCCACCCTGCGCGAACCATTTGCCGATGATTTTTTCCGTCAGGCCTTCGTTGTGGGTGGATTTACCGTAATTATTGGCGGTATCAAAGAAATTAATACCTGCGTCGAGTGCAGCGTCCATGATCTTAAAAGACTCTTTTTCATCATTATAATTGCCGAAATTCATGGTGCCCAGACAAAGCCTGCTGACTTTCAGGCCAGTGCGACCTAAGTATGTATATTTCATTTTATTTCTCCTTGTTTACAATAAGTCATTTGATCAAGTCGTGGGAATTTTCAACTCAAAGGTACTTCCTTGACCCTCTCCCTCGCGGGAGAGAGGGGATTAATCGGATGGTGTTATTTCCCACTTACTGGATTTTTATAGTGATAGGGGAAGATATAGCCTGACGGATACGGACGGATGTCTTTGCCGCGGACCTGCGGCGGACGTACTTTAGCGGGCGGATTGTTGATGAACGGTGTTTTCACCCACCCTTCTTCGAGCGGTGTGCTGAAAATATCGCAGAATAGCAATTTCCAGATCTTCCAGACTCCGTCTTCCTTGATGTAATCCATTTCCCAGATACCGTACCCGATCAATGCTCGCAATTGCCCTCCTCTGGGCAGCGCGCCGTGGAAGGTACCGTACCATCGCCCTTGTGCTGTTTTGCCATCCGGCGCGACATCGACAATGCCGCTGATCGGCACCATTAGATGGAGATATTCCGGTGGGGCTGTTTTCTGTCCGGAATAGGCAGTATAATGATCGCCGAAAATATAACACTGTCTGACGCCTTCCGTCCCTCTGAATTCACCGCCGTCATTGATCTCGATAGTGACATCTTCCCGGGTGGAAAAGAGTGCGATCAGGTCGTCTTCCTGCCAGTGTTCGAGGTAAAAACCGTATGCCCGCTGTAGCTTTTTAATTGCCTCGATGTCTTCGGCCCGGGTCATTCTGGTTTCCAGTTCCCCGATGGTTTTTTCGTCGCTTTTTCTTTTTTCTTCCAGTTTCTTTAATTTTTGCTCGAGTTTTTTGACTTTAGCTTCCAAATCTTCTGCCATCACAATGGATCTCCTTATTTGATTGATCAATAATAAATTCAGGTTAGCGCACGGGGCAGATATTTGAATTATTGAGCGCTTGATTACAGCCTCGAATCGAGCACAATCGTACCACCGCTTCTTTGGATTGTCAATAAGGCTTAATACAATTGCTCACAGGTTGCATGGTTGACTTTGTTCCCCCCGTTCTATATGCTTTAGACACTAGCCCTTTAGCAAAATATCTGAACGGTTATGTTCGCCCACTTGAATTGGCAATCCCAAATAAAAAAACTGGTTGGTGATTGAGATGAGTAATTCTATGCGGCATAAGACAAATCGTTTAGCCAGAGCCAGACTAAAGGCAAAACAGAGCAACATGCGGCGCAATGCAACACACACGGTGAAAAGTCGTTAGCAGGCTGAACAAACACGATATCTAATTAATAATAAAAAGCATTCGGTATTCAGGGTGTAAAATTTGTGGATTTCTGCCTTGGCAGGAATGATGATGGGCTTTTATTTATTTTCAAACGTAGTGCGCAGGTTCTCTAAGAGTAATTCGCTTTCTCTCTCATTCATATTGTTGAGGGTATCCGTATCGACACGTCCTGCTAAAATCATCGGCACTTGATAATCCATCGTAAAGGTGACCCTGGTTTTATCCTTTTTAGCGCGAAATGTCCAGGTATTCATGCTTTCGATGCCGCCGGTCATTCTGGAAGTAAACCAATGGAACGGTATTATGTCGACGCACTCTGCAAGTCCGGAAAAATTCGTCCCGGACATCTTATAAATCCACTGAAAGCTAAAACCGCCGTTAGGCAGAGTCCGCATGTTCTTCAACTCTACCAAACCAGGCCAGATTTGCGTAAGGTTAATCGGTTTACTTGTGTAGTTGAATAATGCCTCCGGCGGAGCTTTTATAATGATATCTTTATTGATTATCGGCATTTTTGTTTTTTAAGTCCTCAGTTATATTAGTGCGGGTTTTATTATTAACACTTGTATTAATCCCTTGTATAAAACGGGTGTGTATCGGACGCCCTATTAACCCACATTGAGAACAATATCATCTTGGATAGTATCTGACAATGGTTATTATGTACTAATAATATTTGTAACAAACTGAAACAAGAGCCTGCAATCAGGTACTTTCGTTTTCTTAAATTGCTCAATCGTTTGCTAAATACCTTATTTTTTGCTAATCTTTTGCTAAACTATGCAGTTCAAATCAAGCGGGAGGTAACATGAAAAAAAAGACCCGAAAGTGGTGGGAAAAATTCGGTAAACCCGAATACGGCGGCGAACTGGTGATTCGTGCGAATAATAAGATTGTGAACTTCGACCCTTATGATGCGCCGTCCGGGAATATTCATTCGGCCTGGATGGAAAGGCTGGTCTCCTGCGATTGGACATTAGACCCGGCAGTATTCGATTTCTTACCGCACTGGCACCCCTCCCAATATATGAAGGGTTGCCTGGCAGAAAGCTGGGAATTTACCGACCCTGGAACTTATGTCGCTCATCTGCGTAAAGGCATCCACTGGCAGAATATCCCGCCGGCGAACGGCCGTGAATTCAATGCCGACGATGTGGTTTTTCACTATCAAAGAATGTGCGGCATGGGGAACTTCAGTAAACCCAGCCAGCAGCGCGCCCCGGCCTTTCAGGAACTGGTCTCGGTAACTGCTGCCGACCAATATACTGTTATCTTCAAATGGAACGTCACTAACAAGGAATTAATATTAGAGACAATGCACCAGATCAGTCCGGCGGCATGTTTGGAAAATCCGGAAGCGGTCAAAAAATGGGGCGATCTTAATGACTGGCATCACGCCGTTGGTACGGGGCCTTATATGTTAAAGGAATTCCTCCCCGGCGGGGCTGCAACACTGGTGAAAAATCCGGATTACTGGGGACACGACGAGCGCTACCCGCTGCATAAGCTGCCGTACATCGATACTGTTAAATTCATTCTTATGGCGAATGAGGCCGAAGCGATCGAAGCGATGCGCCAGGGCAAGCTTGATATAATCGACCATATCTCGCCTAAGCAGGCCTATGCAATACAGAAAACAAATCCGGAGATATTGCAGATTACTCACCCGGATTCAAACGCGGCTTCCATCGAACCGCGAAACGATACCACGCCGTTTAATGACATCCGCGTACGCAAGGCAATGCAGATGGCAATCGACCTGCCGGCGCTGGCAAAAGAGTACTTCGAAGGTACCATCGAGCCGTACCCTTCGACTTTAACATCCCGTTATATGACCGGTTGGGGATTCCCTTACGAAGAATGGCCGCAGGATCTGAAAGATGAATATGCCTATAATCCACCGGCAGCGAAAAAACTGCTGGCGGAAGCCGGTTATCCCGATGGATTTACAACCAATATTGTGGTGGATGCGGCCGCAGATCTGGGTATGATTCAAATCATCAAGTCCTACCTCGCCGCGGTGGGCATCGATATGGAAATTCGGATAATGGCAACAGGGCAATGGATAAACTTTGTACTGGTAGGCCACAAACACGACCAATTGGCGCATCGTACTGGTGGGCCGCTGGGACACACCTCCGCGCCCAACCGCGACCTGACTCTCTATCAAAGGGGTGTGAGAAGCAACTGGGCTATGGTGGACGACCCTGTTTTTGAAGGGTTTTTGCCGAAAGTTCTGGCGGCTAAAGACCTGGAGGAAACGAGAAAAATAGTGAAAGAAGCGAATGAATATGTGGCACGACAACATTTTTCTATTTCCTTATTACAGCCGCGAGCGCATTCTTTATGTCAGCCGTGGGTGAAGGGTTTCAGCGGCCAGTTCGGTTCGGCGTGGGCGCACGGCGGAGGGCCTGCAATGTTAAGCTTCTATTTACCACGGTTCTGGATCGATCAAAAAATGAAGAAAGCAATGGGACTTTGAAAAAAAGAAATAAGAATCAAATAGCAATGATCAAGCAAATATTAAATCTCAATATCTAAATAGATACAAAATAGCAGGATATTTGGAGTATCACATACAAATAGAGCGAGCAGTTGATAATTCCCGGTCTTCTTACTAATGGTCTCAGAATTAAATGGATATCATCTTTAGCCTCCGAATACACAATTACAATCACAAAATAAGCGCTATCGATAGTAATTTGTTAGGTCAGACCCCTATAAGACCATTAGTAATTCCTCTTACTTTTCTTTATTGACAATGTTATACGGATAACCTAATATACAAGTAAAAAATCAGGGGGATGTAAATGAAATTAGGATGCAGTTCTGTACTGTTCAATCAATTAGACCTATACGGCGCTCTTCAGCATATTGCCTGGGCTGGTTACGAAGGAGCGGAGTTGGCGATTCTGGGGAATCACTGCCGGCACATTGAATTAATTACTGACAAGGCCTACATCGACGAGATCAAAGCCACTGCGAAAAAGCATGGGGTCTCGTTATTCGCAATCCATGCCGATGTGGGGTATATTAACGGCGAACACCCGGTAAAATCAATGGTTAAATTATGCGATGTCGCCCACAAACTGGGCATTCCCATCATTACAATGCGGGTGAAAGGGAAATCCGATGATAAATTAGCCACCGAAGAAGTATTTGAATACATACGGAAACTGGCAAAAGAGGCTGAAAAGCGCGAAGTCACCCTTGCCATCAAACCTCATGTCGGCGCTTCGGTTTATAATACCGCAACACTGGTGCAAATGCTGGAAGAGATCGATTCGCCCGGTCTCGGTGCCAATATTGACACATTGCACATTTTCAGAGCGCGCGAGGATGCCGCGGTCACGGTCAAGAAACTCGGTAAACGGTTGGTGCACGTCCATCTGCGTGAATATCCTGATGTAGCTGACCGGCAGAATTACGAAGCTACCGCTGAAGAAGAAATCGCCGGCCGGGGTGGCGTGGATTTTCCCAAGTTTTTTAAAAGTTTAAAAGCCGCCGATTACCAGGGCGCGATGGACCTCGATGTTATCGGCGCGTTTACGTTCCCTTTGTCTAAGCAAATGGGGATTACCGCGGAGTCAAGGGGTTATTTTAACCGCTGTTTGCAGGAACTGAAATAATACAGTTTCAGACACCAGGAGAAATTGAATAATGAATGATGCACAACACGGAAAAGCACCGGCGCCAGCCGTTTCTGAACGTGTGTGTCCTCCGTGGTTGTGCTTCACCTTCGATAATATTTTCAGAAGGATGGTGCAGAACCCCGACCGTATCCTGAAACCATATATAAAACCCGGTTGGATTGTTCTCGATGTAGGACCGGGAATGGGATATTTTACAATTCCCATGGCCCGCATGGTGGGAGAGAACGGAAAGGTCATTGCCGCCGACCTGCAACAGCAAATGCTGGACGGCCTGGACCATAAGGCTTTCAAATACGGCGTGCAGGAACGGATTAAACTGCATCTGACCAAGGCGGACAGTATTGGTATCAGCGAAACAATAGATTTTTGTCTGGCTTTCTGGATGGTGCATGAAGTACCGGACCGCGCGCATTTTCTGAACGAGATTTGTTCAAAGCTAAAAACGGAAGGACTGATGCTCATCGCGGAGCCGCGGATACATGTCTCGAAAAATGAGTTTGATAAAACGCTGGAAGATGCTAAAAAAGCGGGATTTTCTATAGCGGACATGCCCAAAATATTCCTGAGTTATACCGCCCTACTTAAAAAGTAACTCAGGCTTTGTGATTTTATTCATTTATTTGTATTGGATTGAGACTAGAATTCGATGCCCTTGCGTTTTAATTGGGATTCAATCCGCAAATTGTTCTGCAGGATTACCTCTGAAATAGCTTCTTTATTGGCCATCATTTTCATCGCCAGGTCGGCCAGGGCTTCTGCTTGCTCGGTTGTAAAACCTTTGAGTTCATAAATACCCTCGAAGCTGCCCAGCGGCATTTTGCATCTGATCTTCAGGTGGTCGGCGTATTTCTTTTCATACACCGTTTTGATCTCGTTTCTATCCAGACCAATCGTCATTACATTCTCTCCTATCTGTGGTAGTAACTGTCATTGTAGATACTTCACGATATGTTGTCAATTCATGAGTAATTAACTGTTACCTCTCATTAATTATTTTACATGACAATTTAAAACCATGCCTTTTATATTATGATATAGGTACTTATGCTATAATGTAGATAAGTACATATATCGATGCAACGGAGTAAATGGAGAAATATATGGAAAAATATGATTACGAACTCTACCGCATTAAAGCGGACTTTTGTAAAATACTGGCTGATCCAACAAGGCAGATGATGATTGCGGAATTACGTACCGGCGAAAAAACTGTCGGGGAGATAGCAGAAGCGCTGGAGATCGTGCAATCGATGGCTTCACACCATCTGGCAATTCTACGGGGAAAAGGTGTAGTGGAAGCACGGCGGGAAGGGGCAAATGTCTATTACAGCCTTGTTAATCCCAAAATCGGGGAAGCCTGTGATATGATGCACCAAATACTTTTAGCTCAAATGGCCAAGAACAGGGAATTTGCCGACAGGATAATTGCATAAAGGAGAAGATAATGGCAGAAAACAACGGCACAACCATCATTGTTATGAGCGGCGATATGGATCGGGTAATGGCAGCTTTTAATATTGCCATCGGCGCTGCCTCAATGGGAAAAGAGACCAACATGTTTTTTACTTTCTGGGGATTGAAAGCTATTCAAAAAGGTAACTTCACTGGAAAAAGTTTCTTCGGGCGCATGATGGGGTTCATGAACCGCGGCGGCATTAACCGCATTGGTCCATCCCAATTCAATTTTTGGGGCATTGGTCGGTGGATGTTCAAGCAGATGATGAAGAACCACAAAATTACCCCCCTTGAAGAACTTCGCAAAACCGCGCTGGAATTGGGTGTCAAATTGATGCCCTGCCAGATGAGCATGGAAGTTATGGAAATAAAAGCAGAGGATTTAATCCCGGGTGTCGAGGAATCCTGCGGAGTAGCCACGATGTTGGAAAGAGCCGATCGTTCGAAGCAGACACTGTTTATTTGATCAGGAGAAGGTAATGGCGGAAGAATTAAAGATTGTCACAACTTTAGATTTAAAAGGTTTGGTTTGTCCAATACCCATCGTGAAAGTAAACCAGGCTATTAAAAATGTGCAGGTGGGAGAAGCGATCGAAGCATTTGCCACCGACCCGGGTGTCCTCGGCGATATCCCGGCCTGGAGCAAGACCACTGGTAATGAACTGGTCAAGATGGAGCGCGTAGATAAGAACTTCCGCTTCGTTATCCGCCGCCTCAAATAAATTAATACGATAATGGAATTTAGATAATGCATACCGGTTTTGTGCACTTCGCGGAATACGAATTACAAATAATTGCGCTCGCCTGGCTGGTTGTGCTTTATTTTATAAAAATATTTCAGTTAAGACGGTTGCCGATGACGCAGGATATCGCTCCTACCAAAGGCAGTCCGGTGGCTGGGGTGCTCCGCTCATATACCAATATATTTATTCCGTGGTCAATGGAAAGCGCCCAAAAACACCGCTGGCGCTGGGCGGAATTCGGCGCTTATCATGTGGGTGCGCTCATCTCGATACTAAATACGTTTACGACTCCTTTCGCGCCGGGGATGATGACACAGCAGGTACGGTGGGTTTTCGCCATTCTGATTGCGCCTGCGTTCTTGTTGGGATTTGTTAAACTGGCACGTCGAATTTCACGCCCGGAAATGCGCCTGATCAGCACACCGGACGATTATTTTGCGCTGGCTAGTGTAGAATTATTCTTCTTCGCCGGCATTATGGCTTTGCTGGTTGACACATCTCTTTGGCGCACAATTTACTTCTTGATCACGGCTGGTTTTCTCTTTTATGTACCTTTCAGTAAAATTTCGCACTATGTTTATTTTTTCTTTGCCGCAGCGATCACGGGTAGGCGGTATGGAGTGCGTGGCGTTCGTCCGCAAGCGGGAAAAGCAGAATGACATTAGAAGCAGCTAACAAAGAACTGGAAAAAAAGTATACAAAACTGGTCGGTACGGCGGCGTCCAACATGTGCGCGCATTGCGGCTGGTGCATGGAGGCTTGTCACGTCTACCTAGCCAGCCACGACCCCGCAATGACACCGGTCGCCAAGGCCGAGCGGATCCGCCGTGTTTATAAAAAGAACCACGATTGGATGAGCCAATTATTTCCCGCATGGACCGGCGCGAAAAAACTGACCGAAGAAGAGCTGGACAAATGGGTTACTCTGGCCTACCGCGATTGTACACTGTGCGAACGCTGCGTGGTAAATTGCCCGATGGGCGTGGAAACGCCGCAACTGATCGCCGCTGCCCGAGCAGCGCTGGTCGCCGCTGGTAAAGCCCCGGAGATATTGACGCAGCTCGCGGATATGGCCATCAGCCGTGAAGAAAATGCCGAACTATATAAGGACTTTTTCCTGGAGCAGGTCAAGGAAATTGAAAAACAGTTGCAGGAAAAACTGAGAGATCCAGAAGCTACTATTCCCATTGACAAAGAAGGCGCGGATATTCTATATGTGCCGCTTTCCGGCTTGCATACGATCCTGCCGGAGGCGATTCTCTTTAACGCAGCCCATGAATCATGGACCATGAGTATGTTCGAAGCCTCCAATTATGGTGTTTTTCTGAGCGATTCTGCTAAATCGAAACGTATTGCCGAGCGTATCATCAATGAAGCCAAACGGTTGAAGGTTAAAGAAGTGGTGCTCACCGAGTGCGGTCACGCTTATACAACACTCCGCTGGGAAGCGCCGAAATTGTTCGGGGAACCGCTGCCGTTCCAGGTGCGCAGCATCCTGGAAGTGCTGGATGAATATGTGCGTGAAAAACGTATCAATTTAGACCCCTCGAAGAATAGCGAACCCGTCACTTACCACGATTCCTGTAATCTGGGGCGTAAAGGCGGACTGCTGGAAGAACCCCGGAGGGTGATCAATGCGGTGGCACAGGATTTCCGCGAGATGATTCCAAACCGCTTGCAGAGTTTTTGTTGCGGCGGCGGCGGGGGATTGGTGGCGGTGGCGGAATGGAGCGACGCGCGGATTCTAGCCGGTAAACCAAAGGCCGACCAGATCCGCAAGACAGGCGCGAAAATCGTGGTGACCTCTTGCGATAATTGCCGCCATCAGATCAACGAACTCAATGAGCATTACAACCTTGGGATTACCGTAACCAGTCTCAGTGAATTAAATGTGCAAGCACTTGTGATTCCGTAGTTTTGACTTTTTATAACCGTGCAGGTCTTTTACTTGTTTCACCGGCCGGGATACCAGTGATCGTCGCTAAAGGGCCATAAATCCGGAGTAAAATGGGATGGTATTCCCAGCTCTTTGTCAACATAGTCCTGAACCTGTTTTCTGGTTGTCAAAGGAGAGCTGGTCGACGGCCCTAAAGAACTGCCCATGATTTTATCCATCCTGTATTCCGGATAATAACGCACCCACACATAGTACTGAAACCCGATTGTGATCAGAATCAGCAGCGCGAAACAGCATAAAGCCTTAAATAAAGCTCTGATTATTACTTTCTTCATTACGTTTCCTCAATTGCTTACCAGCCTGAATACATCTGCCGGTCGAAAGGCCATAGATCGCGGTACCATGGACGGCGGAAACCCGGGTTTTCGACCACAGTAGAGTGCCCGACTAGTTGATCTGGGCAGCCGATGATTAAAATGGCGCCATTTTCGGCGGTCAATGACCTGGTGATGTATATAAATCCAACCGATAAAAATATCAAAATGAAAAAACTGCTAGTTGCCTTGAACAGGGCGGCTGTTATCACATGTTTCATTTCGCTTCCTCTTCTATTTCTGGAGTGTCTATTAATTTATACGATGATGCAGGGAGAACTTTGCATTTATTTTTTTCGGAATATGCAAATATAGAAGCGTGAGAGATTGTTGATACATAGAAATAATATCCAGGCGCGATGGATTCCGGCCCATGCCAGAATGGTTTGGTTGTGCTTTTGTTTTTACCGGTTCAGTAAATAGACTATTAAAAAAATAATGCCCGCGATGATCGCCAGAAGAACGGCGGCAAAGGTCATTTGCCATGCCGGACGGCGCAGAATGTCGCGGAACTCTGAATAGCCATTTTTTACAGCGTCTCGTTTCTTTTCTTCAGATACGCGGTGGGTTATGCGGGCTTTTAAATCGGCCTTGAATTCTTTCGAAGGTGATTTGGGCCACGCTGTCATTTCACGGGATAGTTCAAGCGCCGCTTTCGTCTCTTTATCCAGTTCTGAGTCGTCCGGCAGTTTTTCCCCGGCCGCAACGCGGTCCAGGTTTTCCAGCAACGCTTTTTCTTTTTTTTGTTTCTTATTCATTCTGCCACTCTATAAAACTGTTCCTTAATTTGCGGATGGTCCGGCACAGGATCGAGCCCACATTGGTCTCTGTCAGGTTCAGCACTTCAGCGATCTCTCTATTCGACATTCCGTTGCTATATTTGAGAATAATAGCTTCTTGCTCACGTTTATTCAACCGCGCCAGAAATACCCGCAGCCGGCGAGTATTTTCCGTTTTAATAGCCTCGTCTTCCGGGGAAGGGTAATCCGCCGGAGCATTCGTGATTTTTTCGGAATTCAGGTACTCATCTTTTTTATAGACCCGGTAGTGGTCGATGACCGTATTACGGGCGATCGTAAAGATCCAGGTGGAAAAGGAGGCTTTTTGGGGATTAAAGCGGTCGAATTTAGTAAAAGCCTTCTCGAAAACGGTTGAGGTCAAATCCTCTACCATGTGGTCATCCCTGATGCGGAAACTAATGTAACGGTAAACTTTTGGCATAAATTGTTCGTATAGTGCCGCATAAGCCTCGCTGCTGGTTTCAGTCACCTTTTTCTCACCGGCAATCATGATGATATTGAGCATTAACAAGTCTAGTCTCCGGCTCACAGCCCTCTATTACTTTATACGAAGAACTAATAGTTTCATTGCAATCAATATTTGTACTGCTGTTTTATTCCACCAGATTCAGGGCACCTGTTAAAGAAGAGATTACTTCTCCATCCCAATTTTCTTTGTCGACCCGGAAATTGTCCTCGTCTGTTTCCTCCGGAATACAAATCCAGACGGGATGCATTCCCACTTTCAAGGCGCCGGTCAGTTCCCGGTTGCTGCCGTCCCCAATATAGAGGCAGTCTTCTGGCTTGACCTTTAACTGTTCCGTAGCCATCTGATAAATCTGTGGATCGGGCTTTTTTAAACCGACAGCAGATGAAAATATGGTAACTTCAAAAAATGGTTTCAGGCTGGTTTTTTGCCACAATTTGATCGTATTGGGAGAGCAGTCGCTGATTAATCCGATTTTATAACCCTTTTGTTTCAGAGTAGACAGCACTTCGACCGCCTCAGAACGCGGTACCATCGACAGCGCTTCGTAATCCAGCAGTATTTGTACGGCTTCCGCGATTTTATCCTGTTCAGGATTCACTCCCAGCTTACTGCAAATGTGCTTGATTTTAGCCGAATAATCAGGAAACACTCCAATGATACTTTCCCGGAATGTTGCTGTCCATTGTTCCCAGAATTGTTCAGGAGGCGCTGAAACAACGGACGCCATGCGCTTGATAATCCGACGGTATTCTTTTTCCGAAAAGTTGGGAATCAAAGTCCCGAATAGATCAAAGATGACAGCTTTGTATTTCATTTATCATACCCAAATGCTCCGAATGTTTCCATAGTAAAGCACAAACCGGAATCTGTCAATGATGATAGGACATCTTGAGTATTCCAGGCAGAGACAGGAATGACAAAGTAAAATTGATTATGACTAAAGATTTAAAGTTTGAATTTTGGAACTCGGAATTTACTTGATTGCTACATGAATTGCTGTGGCGCCAAAGAGCAAGCGTTTGACGGTTACTGCGTTGAAGCCTGACTGGGCTAATAGGTCACTGAGTTCTTCGGCGGTATAGAATTTGCTGGCGGACTCGGTCAAATATACATAGGCAGCCTTGTTTTTGGAAAGGTAAGTCCCCATCCAGCGCACAAAAGTGCGCAGATAGAAGTGGTCTAAAATGCGGAATAATTTGTTAGGCGGTTGGCTGGATTCCACTATCACGAATTGCCCACCGTTTTTCAATACCCGCACGATCTCCGAAAGATAACGGGGTGTATTGGGATTTTTGTAGGTAAGGTTACGAAACGCAAAGGAAATACCGATGCAGTCAAAATATTCGTCGGGAAAAGGCAGATCCCCGACATCACCGTGAATAAAATCCAGTTTGGCTTTAAGTTGTACACGAGCGGCCTTGGCGGTGGCTTTTTCCAACATCGGAGGGCTGTAATCGAGACCCACTACCTGTGCCGACGAAGGAGCCAACTGTGCCAGTGTGATTGCAAGGTCACCCGTGCCGCAACAAAGGTCTAAAATTTTAACAGGTTGCGTTGAGAGACATAAGCGAGCGGTTTTAAGACGCCATTTTGCATCTTGCCCCCAGGTGAAGATACGGTTGATCAGGTCGTACCGGTCGGGTACGGCGGTGAAAATACTGTGCAGAGGCTTTTTTTCAATGACCAACGACGCACCTACTTTAGAATTCCCGCGACGATGAAACCTGCTCCGATCAGCAGCTGCGTGATCAAAACCACCGTCACATTATTGGCCATGGCCGATATTAACTTGCTTTTATCATTGTATTTGAAACTGCCGTCAATTGCCTTGAATGCCAGAAAGAATGTCAGTAATCCCAGCAAAGCAAAGGCCGGCATATCACCGTGGATGACGGTACCGATGATCCAGAGGTAAACAATGATATTTAAGACGGAATAAAATATCGCGGCCCTCTTTTTCCCGACAAAGATCGGCAGAGTGCGGCGTTTTACGTTAACGTCATGCTCGGTATCCGGGAATTCATTGAGGAGGAGGAGATTATGCACCAGGATCCCGGACGGTATAGAAGCCAGCAACGCACTGATCGAATATGTTCCGGTTTGTATGAAATAAGCGCCTAATACCGGCAAAACACCCAGTCCCAAACCCGCCGACCATTCCGGATAACCCATCTTGAGAATGAACGGTGTGTAAATAATAATGCAGAGGACCGCAATTGCAAGTAATGGGAGGAGAAGCCAACCTGAGACTAAAACAAAGAAGACGCCTATGGGAATTATCACAACCAGGGTAGCGATGCCTATCCAGAGGGCTTGTTTCTCGGTAAGCAAACCGGACTGTATTGCGCCGCTGCCGCCACTGAAAGGGGTGCGTTCGGTTTTTGTATCAAGTGTACTTCTGGAATCGAAGTAATCATTAAAAGTATTGACGCTCATGTGAGCAACCATTAAACCGAAGGTGGCCAGAAAAGCATAACCAAGATGAAATGGCCCGCCGTATTCCTGATGTTCATACCAGGCGATCGCCGTACCGAGGAATCCCAGGATAATCGAGAGAATGAGAAATTGCGGCCGGGCGATCGTTATTATTCCCTTGATTTTCACGTTTATCCCTCAAACATTAGCTAATATTATCGCTAACAACCCGTTTTTAGCCGGTCATTAGCGCCGGATATTTTTATCGGTTACCCGTAGAAGGAGTAAATGTGCTAGGTTGCCAGCATACTGATAATAGACAGCGCGACGAAAATAATAACCAGAACGATCGTACCCATAAAAAGCCAGCGCTCGATCCCGCGCTTGGTGCGGAAGACAGAGTCAGATTGTCCGAAGATACCGCCCAAGCCACCGCCTTTCACCTGGAAGAGGATGGCCGCAATCAGCGCGACGGATATCACTATCTGAATGATATTTAAAGTAGTTTTCATTTATTTTTCCCCTAACTTATTTTTCAGTAATTCGGTTGCAATCTGCGGATTAGCGCGACCCCGGGTTATTCTCATTAATTGCCCGACAAGGAATTTCATCGCGGTCTCTTTGCCGGCGTGATAATCGGTGGCGGCTTGCGGATTAGCGGAGATAACTTGCTCCGCCAGTTTTTCCAGTTCGCCGCTGTCGCTGATCTGGCTCAGGCCCTTCTGCTGGACCACTTCGGCGGCAGATTTTCCGGTATTGAACATTTCTTCATAAACCTGTTTGGCTGACGGACCGGTGAGACTGCCTTTATTGATCAATTCAAGCAATTCACAGAATCGTTCCGGTGTAACTTTCGCTTGATTGATTTCGGTGTTGGTGGAATTCAATAAACGGTTAAATTCTCCGAGCAGCCAGTTGCTAACCATTTTAGCCCGGTTTGACAGCTCTAAATCCGCGGGCTTACCGATTTTCAGGCAGGCTTCGAAATAATCGGCCATTGCTTTTGTGCTGGTAAGCAGATTTGCATCATAAAACGGCAGTCCGTATTCACTGACAAAGCGGTCACGGCGGACTTCCGGTAATTCTGCCAATCGCGCACTGATATCCTCAACCCACTTGCGGCTGATGTAGAGCGGCGGCAGGTCCGGCTCCGGGAAATAGCGGTAATCGTGTGCAAATTCTTTACTGCGCTGTGAGACAGTTTTCCCTTCTTCTTCCACCCAGCCGCGGGTTTCCTGGACTAAGCGGACACCGTCTTCCATAGCTTTGCGCTGACGCAGCGCTTCGTACTCCAGGGCGCGGAAAACAGCGCGGAAACTGTTCATATTTTTTACTTCAACCTTGGCGAGCAGTTTATCACTACCCTCAGGTCGAATACTGATATTGGCATCACAACGGAAACTGCCTTCTTCCATGTTCGCGAGCGAGACGCCGATGTATTGCAGAATCGTGTGCAATTTCATGAGGTACTGACGGGCTTCTTCGGGAGAGCGCAAGTCAGGCTCACCGACGACTTCCATTAGTGGAATTCCACTGCGGTTGACATCCATCAGACTGTAAGCCTTGCCGTCAAAAGAAACTCGGTGAATCAACTTCGCTACGTCTTCCTCAAGGTGTACACGGGTGATCCCAACTTCTTTTTTCTGTCCATCGACTTCGATCGTCATTTTCCCGTTTTTCCCGATGGGGGCATCGAATTGGGAGATTTGGTAACCTTTCATCAGGTCGGGATAGGGGTAGTTTTTCCGGTCGAACTTGGTGTATTCGTTAATCGTGCAATTCAAAGCCAATGCTGTCATCATGGTGTACTCTACGGCGCGTTTATTGATGACCGGCAAAGTACCGGGCATGCCGAGGCACACAGGGCAGACGTGCGTATTGGGCGGGGTATTGGCATAATCGGAACTGCAACTGCAAAACATCTTGCTTTTGGTATAGAGCTGTGCGTGCACTTCCAGCCCGATAACGGTTTCATATTTAAGCGCATTGACTGTAGTTGCCATCGGTTTAGTATACCAGTAAATGAGGGTGGCTGACAAGGAAAACGGCGTTATAGAGGGCATTCCGCACTCAGCAATCAGTTTTCAGCTTGATTTTAAAGTTGGCGTTGGGTTACTATTAAGCTAACCTTTTTAGATTCATGAATTTACCAAATCAGACTTTTTTGATAAGGTAGACTATGCCTAATTCTTTGCTGCTGCTACAAACAAATAATCACATCGCTAAGATTACGCTCAACCGGCCCGGTGATCAGAATCTGGTTAATCTGCAAATGGCCCAGGAGATGGACGAAATCTGCCGTCAGCTAAATCAGGATAATGATGTTTATGTAGTAATTCTGACCGGTGCGGGTGAAGCGTTTTGCGTGGGAAACGAAATAGAAAAGTCTTTTCATTCCGGCAAGAAACAATTACGCAGTGAAGTGGAAATCGCTAAAAAGTACAATGTCGCCGCCAGCATCGCCGGGATCGAAAAGCCGGTCATCGCAGCAGTCAACGGCGACGCACTGGGGCAGGGGTTGGAACTGGCACTGGCCTGCGATATCAGGATTGCGGTACAGCAGGCACACTTCGGCTTTCCGGAAGTAGCTCAGGGTTTGATTCCATCTGATGGTGGCACGCAGAGATTGCCCCGTATCATCGGCCGTGGAAAAGCGCTGGAATTTATTCTGACCGCAGAGATAATCGGTGCTGCGGAAGCTTTGGAAACCGGCCTGGTGACCAAGGTGGTACCCGCTGAATCACTGGCGGCTGAGGTAGAGACATTGGTCAAAGCGGTCGCGGGTAAAGCACCTATTTCATTGCGTTACATCAAAGAAGCCATCAATAAAGGTTTAGATCTGACCATGGAGCAAGGCTTGCGTTTGGAGGCCGACCTCTATTTCTTATTACACACCACCGGGGACAGAACCGAGGGAATCAAAGCTTTCCAGCAGAAAAGACCGCCCGAATTCAAAGGGCAATAAATTCACGGGTTGACCATGAGTGATTTTGAAGTAATTCTCTACGAAAAGAAAGATGATAAGGGTTATATTACTCTTAACCGTCCTAAATTCTTAAATGCTTACAATATCAAAATGCGAGATGAGCTCTTCGAGGCGTTATCCGCTGCCAAAGACGATCCCGAAGTTGCGGTAATTATTCTTAAAGCTGCCGGAGAAAAGGCCTTTTGTGCCGGAGCCGACCTTTCCGAGTTTTTAACCGCGCCGCCGCCTGTCGCTGCCCGCCAGGTCAGGTTCGAGCGTGATGTGTGGGGCTTGTTTCTGTCAATTCAAAAACCGATAATATGTGCTTTACACGGCTACGTGCTCGGTTCCGGCATTGAAATGGCAATGTGCTGTGATATCCGCGTAGCTTCCGAAGATGCTAAATTCGGCGTGCCGGAAATGGGTCTGGGGATCATTCCCGCGGCCGGTGGTAGCCAGACAATTCCGCGCATCGTCGGGAGAGGCTACGCCATGGAGATGCTTTTATCCGGCAGATGGATCACTTCGGCAGAGGCAAAAAAAATCAAAATGGTGAATAGAGTCGTGGCGCGCGCGGAACTGTTACCGACTGTTGAAAAGCTGGCGGATACAATCCGCGGCTACAATCTTGACGCTTTGGAATATGCCAAAAGGGCAATCGTGGACGGTCTGGATCTGCCGTTACCGCAGGGGCTGGAACTGGAAGCCAGGTTAGGAAATTTACTATTGTTCTGAAGCTGCTGTGGAATGATACGGTAAAAATATGCTAACGTAATTAATAGGCCAAGGCTTATACAAAGAAGGAGAATATTTAAGCAGAATGGATAAAGTTTATCAGAAAATCGATGAGGCAATCGCCGACGTCAATGACGGCGCTGTGATCGCCATAGCCGGGTTCTTCGCTTGCGGGGTGCCCAGAATTCTTTTACAGGCTTTGATTAACAAGAAAGTCAAGAATTTGACACTCACCTGCGGCTGCGGCCCGATGGTCGGCGCAACGGAAGAATTGAGGGCGCTGGTTAAAAACGGCCAATTGAAAAAATTGATCGATTCTTATGGATTGGCGCGTTCTGCCTCCAAAGGGAGACAGGACCCGTTCGAACAGGCAGTCAGAGCCGGTGAGATCGAGTTGGAAGTCGTGCCTATGGGCACACTGGCGGAAAGATACCGCGCGGCAGCGGCCGGTGTGGCAGCAGTTTATCTTCCTACCGGTACAGGTTCAATCGTCGAGAAATCTGTGGTCAGCAGCATCGTTGCCAACCGCACACCCAAGGAAACGCGGATATTCAACGGCAGAACTTACATCCTGGAATATGCGCTGAAACCAGATTTTGCCTTCGTTCATGCTCATACCGCTGATATCGAGGGCAACCTTCGCTATTCCAAAACAGCCAGGAACTTTAATCCGGTCATGGCATCGGCGGCAAAGATCACCATCGCCGAAGCAGAAAATATCGTGCAGCCGGGCGAAATTGATCCCGATTGCATTCATACACCCGGTATCTATGTGAAACGGGTCGTCCAGGTACCGCGCCTTAAAGTCCGAGTAGGAATCGATTAGGAGTATATAAGAAAGATGGAAAAAGTGAAATTAACGGGCATCCCCAGAGAAATGATTGCCCTGAGAGTAAGTAAAGAAATCAAAGACGGCGACTATGTTAACTTGGGCATCGGTATTCCCACGCTCATCAGCAACTGGATCGAAGGCCGTGATATTATGCTGCAGGCCGAGATCGGTATGCTCAAATCCGGACCGCTGGTCACAGACGAGGAAATGATTAACCAGGACTGTATCAATGCCAGTTGCCAGGCCGTTATCGAAATACCGGGGACGATTTATTTTGATATTCTTGAATCATTTACAATGATCCGCGGCGGCAGAATGAATCTGGTGGTGATGGGTGCATTACAGGTCAACGATAAAGGCGATTATGCCGGTTGGGCCAATCCCTCCCGCGGCCTGGATGTCGGTAATATCGGCGGCTCCATGGATCTGGTCGCCGGCGCCGATAGACTATTCCTGGCGATGGAACATGTTGCAGTTGACGGCAGTCCCAAGATTGTCAAAAAGCTGACCTTCCCGCCAACAACTACCGGCAAAGTCAATATGATTTTCACCGATTTAGCTGTGATGGAAGTGACTTCGAAGGGCCTCCTCCTCAAAGAAGTGGCGCCTGGTTTAACTGCCAAAGATGTACAATCCGTGACCGAGCCGAAGCTCATCGTCAGCCCGGACCTGAAAGAAATCGAGTTCTAACTTCGGTATCTAAACAAAATTAAACAGAAAGCGCTAACCTGCTCGAAACAGATTAGCGCTTTTCTTTATTTTATTGTTAACAATTCCCAATTTGATATCACCCACGACATCGAAGCCTTATTAGTTAAAAGATTCACGCACCAAAAACAGGTGGAAAATTGGTGAAGGAACTAATTGCTCTCCACAAAAATGGTCTATAATTGTTCCTCGGATGATTGTTTATTAAGCAAGGAGGATTATCATGCACGACTTTCCTGAATTTATGAAAAATCCATTAAATAAAATAGACCCTGGTTCGCAATTTACCAGGGGGATTGAGGGTTATGTCTTTGACGGCGCCGATGGCAGCCAGATGGCTTATTGGACTAATCCGGTGGGCGGACATTCCGGAGAACACACTCATGAATACGATGAGTATTTGGTAGTTGTACAGGGTCAATACGTAGTCCTGATAGGAGATAAAAAGTATCCGTTGAATCCTGGTGATGAGTTCTTTATTAAAAAGGGAACACCGCACAGTGGAGATTCATTACCGTACACGCGTACCATCCATTGTTTCGGAGGAAAGCGGGCGGAGAGGGTAAAATCTCCCTCTCATACCCGTTAAAAACATATTATTCTCGCGATTTTAGCCCTCGAGGTACTTTAACAGGCGCATCGCTGCGGTCGCGCCGTCGGACACGGCAGTTACAACCTGCATTGGTGAATTGGCGCGGACGTCACCGGCTGCGAAAATGCCGGGAATATCGGTCTCCATCCGTTCGTTCACATTTACCTGTCCGAACTGGTTTAAAGCCACAGTACCCTTCAAAAAGGTGGTATTCGGAATCATGCCCACTCTTACCAGCAACCCTTCCACTTTAAGGGTGCTTTTATGGCCTGTTTTTACATCAGTAAGCTCTACTGATTCCACATGGCTGGCACCGAGCACTGCTTCTATTTTCGTGGCGACCCTGATTTCCAGTTTTGGATTCGCCAGAGCTTTCTCTTGCAAGGTCTTGTTCGCCAGCATCTGCGGCATCAATTCGATCACGGTCACCTTCGAGGCTAATCTGGTGAGAAAGAGCGCTTCGGTTAGACCTGAGTCCCCTGCGCCTGCTACCGCTACTTCTTTACCGGCAAATTTCGCGCCGTCGCACGTGGCGCAATAAAATACGCCTTTATTGGTTAATTCGGCCTCGCCGGGTACGCCGATCTTGCGAGAGTGTGAACCGCTGGTAATAATGACCGCTCTGGTAGTGAAATCACCCTGTGCCGTTTTGACTGTTTTCTCATCTTTGCCGGCAACGATTTTTTCGACATCTGCCATCTGTAATTCCGCGCCGAACTTGGCGGACTGCATCATCATATTGGAACCTAATTCGGAACCCAGCACACCTTCCGCAAAACCGGGATAATTCTCGATCCATTCGACGTTCATTAATTCGCCGCCGGGCGTTTCTTTTTCCAGTATCAATGTGCGCAGCTTCGCCCGTGCTGCGTAAATTCCCGCTGCCATCCCTGCCGGTCCGCCGCCGATAATAATTACATCATATTGTGGTGCCATCCTTTTCTTTCTCCTTAGTGGTTTTCGATATAATTCGCTATCGAAAAATCCTCATTCATTTCTAATAAATTTATCTTATCAGAAAAGATGAGATGCTAACAAATTCATTCGTCTGGTGTATAAAGAGTTAGTATTCAAGTCTCCCTCCATATTGGGCTTACAGTCCCGCAGGAGCGAACCGGAGATTAATAGAGAGTGCAACAGTTGAAATTATTTCGATTTTAGATATTTTAATT
>Ga0182010_10000378_pt1 | contig 25583 bp, 18 predicted proteins | sample 611E1MmetaG_FD_120488 | JGI IMG/M metagenome (GOLD analysis project Ga0182010, IMG submission 120488) | Permafrost microbial communities from Stordalen Mire, Sweden - 611E1M metaG | ecosystem: Environmental > Terrestrial > Soil > Wetlands > Permafrost | place: Sweden: Stordalen | collected... | reverse complement strand
TGATTCGCAGATGCCGCTCCGCATCATCCCCCTCGGAGGCGTGGGGGAGATCGGCAAGAACATGTACGTCTTCGAGTACGGCGACGACATCGTCGTTGTCGACTGCGGGCTCATGTTCCCCGATGAGGAGATGTTCGGGATCGATTTGGTCATCCCGGATGTCACCTACCTACGCGAGAACCGAGAGAAGGTCCGAGCCTTCCTGATCACTCATGCGCACGAGGATCACGTCGGTGGCCTGCCGTACGTGTTGCCCTACTTCCCCGGCGTGCCCGTGTACGCCTCCACGTTGGCGCGCGGATTGCTGGGGATCAAGATCAAGGAGCACAAGCTCCACAACAATCCACTCCTGCCCCTGGATCCGGGCGACAACCTCGAGATCGGGCCGTTCCGCGTGGAGCCGTTCCGGATCAGCCACTCGATCCCCGACGCCATGGGGATCGCGCTCCACACGCCTATCGGGACGGTCGTCACGACCGGTGACTTCAAGTTCGACCACACGCCGGTCGATGGGCGGCGGTCCGACTTCGCGATGCTCTCCCGTTTGGGCGAGGACGGCGTCGTCTGCCTGCTCTCCGACTCGACTCGCGCGGAGAGTGCCGGCTACACGCTCTCCGAGCGGACCGTCGGCGAGACCTTCCGCGAGATCATGGAACCGCTAGACGGCCGGGTCATCGTCGCGACCTTCGCCAGCAACATCGCCCGCATCCAGCAGGTCATCGACGCGGCCGCGACTTTCGACCGCCGCGTCGCCGTCGTCGGCCGCTCGATGGAGCAGAACTTCCGGATCGCAACGGACCTCGGGTACCTCACTTACGCTCCGGGCCAGATCGTCGGCAAGGACCAGATCGGATCGACTCCTGCGGACAAGATCGTGATCGCCACGACGGGCGCCCAGGGCGAGCCGATGGCCGGCCTGGCCCGCATGGCCAATCACGATCACCGTTTCGTGGAGATCCAGCCCGGCGACACAGTCATCGTCAGCGCCAGCCCGATCCCCGGCAACGAAGAATACGTGGCGAGGACCATCGACAACCTCTTCAAGGCCGGCGCCAACGTCTACTACCACACGGTCAAGCACGCCCACGTTTCGGGCCACGCCAGCCAGGAAGAGCTCAAGCTGATGCTGGGCCTGACCCGGCCCAAGTACTTCATCCCGATTCACGGCGAGTTTCGGATGCTCGTACAGCATGGCCGCCTCGCTGTGGAGACGGGCGTGGCGCCGGAGAACGTCTTCATCATCGAGAACGGCCAGGCCATCGAGTTCTTCGCCGACGGTAGTGCCCGACGCGCCGCCCCGGTCACCTCCGGGTACGTTCTCGTGGATGGGCTCTCGGTCGGCGACGTCGGCGAGGTGGTCCTTCGCGACAGGCGCGCGCTAGCCAGCGACGGCATGTTCATCATCGTGGTGACGGTCGACAAGCAGACCGGGAAAGTGGTTGCTCGGCCCGAGATAGTGACTCGCGGCTTCGTCCATGGGAACGAGCGCGACCCGCTCATGGAGGGTGCGGTCGAGCACATCATGGCCGCGGTCGAGAGTCCGGGCGATCGGACGAGCGAGGTGGGCCTGCTCAAGAGCCAGATCAAAGACGAGGTTTCGCGGTACCTGTACGAGCAGACGCGGCGGCGGCCGCTCGTCTTCCCGGTCGTGGTGGAGGTCTGAATGTCGACGCGCAGCGGCTCGGCCACCAGTCGCAACAGCCGCCCCGCCCCGGCTCGCCGGCGAAGCAGTCGCAGCAGCGGCACGCCACGGATCGCGCCGGACGTGGTTCGGTCGATCATCGGGCTTGTCCTGATGCTCGTGGGCGTGGCGACCCTGATCGCGCTGATGCTGCCCGGGGAGGGCAAACTCACCGACTGGTGGCGCGACTCCATCGCCCCATGGTTCGGCTCGGGTCGGCGCGTGCTGCCGTTCCTGATGCTGGCCGTTGGCTGGTGGATGGTCGAGAGGGCCAAGGGCGTTCGAGGCGACTGGGAACTCGCGGCGTTTGGGACCTCGATTGGATTCGGCGCGAGCCTGGGTCTGATCGAGCTCGCTATTCCCAAGAGCGGCGGCATCATCGGGAAGGCTCTTGCCCAGAACCTGCCTGGCCTGATCACGACGCCCGGCACGGCGATCCTGCTTACCGTTGTGATGATCGGCGGTCTGCTGCTGGCGCTCGACATGTCCCTGCCCGCCGCCATCGCGCCGATCGCGCGGCTTGCCTCCAACGCGGCAAACGCGCTGTTCCGCCCCGCTCCCGAGAAGGTCGCGGTCCCGATCGGCGGAGGAGCCCGCGCGGACAGGGCCGACAAGCCGGAACAGCTGGGGCGCGAAGCCATCGCGCTCGAGCCGCGGGGCAAGGCCGCGGATCAGCGCGCACCGGCCATTCCGCCGGCAATCCCGAATCTAGGGCCCACCTCATTGACCTTCGCGCCGCAGGTAGCGCCCGGCGACACCACGCGCGACGGCGGGCCGCTGCGCGACACCGCCTCCATCTCGGACGCTGCGCGGGCCGCTGGCTCGGTCCGCGACGGAGGGCCGGTCCGCGGTCAGCACGCGATCGGCCCCGCGGACGGCCTGACCGGAGCGGGCGAGGCCATGGCCGCGGCGAAGCCTCGTCCTGAGTATCACCTCCCGCCGCTCGCGCTGCTCGAGGACATCGCGCCTCGCAACGGTGACAGCACCATGGATCACCAGCGCAATGCCGCGATCATCGAGGCCAAGCTGGCGAGCTTCAACATCCCGGCGCGGGTCGCGGTCTGGAACGCCGGCCCGGTAGTGACGCAGTACGAGGTCGAGCCGTCGCCTGAGATCAAGGTCTCCCGTATCGAGGCTCTCTCGGACGACCTGGCCATGGCGCTCGCAGCGCGGACAATTCGCATCGAGGCACCGATCCCGGGCAAGAGCGTAGTTGGGCTGGAAATCCCGAACAAGGACTTCAACATCGTCGCATTGCGGCGGATCCTCGAGGAGGTCGACCTCCGCGACGCCTCGAAGCTCACCTTCGCCCTCGGGCGTGACGTGGCGGGCCACGCTCGAGCGACAGATCTGGCCAAGATGCCTCATCTGCTCATCGCCGGCGCCACGGGCTCGGGCAAGAGCGTCATGGTCAATGCGCTGATCACGAGTCTCCTGTGCAACGCCACGCCGGATGAGGTGCGGCTGGTCCTGATGGACCTCAAGCGCGTCGAGCTGTCGGCCTACAACGGCCTGCCGCATCTGATGGTGCCGGTCATCACGGAGCCGGAGCGGGCCAAAGCCGCGCTCAAGTGGGCCGTTTCCGAGATGGAGAACCGCTACCGCCGGTTCGCCGGCGCCACCGCCCGCAACATCACCGGCTTCAACGAGTCCCGGGCCGATCCGGCCGATCGACTGCCCTACCTGGTGATCATCGTCGACGAGCTGGCCGACCTGATGATGCGCGAGGGCAAGAACGTCGAAGACCCGATCGTTCGGCTGGCCCAGAAGGCCCGCGCCACGGGCATCCACCTTGTCCTGGCCACCCAGCGGCCTTCAGTGAACGTCGTCACGGGTCTGATCAAGGCCAACTTCCCGAGCCGTATCGCTTTCGCCATGGCCTCTCAGATCGACTCGCGCACGATCCTCGACATGCCGGGCGCCGAGGACTTGATCGGTCGCGGCGACATGCTCTTCCAGCCGGCGGACTTGCCGCGACCAATTCGGCTGCAGGGCGTCTTCGTCTCCGACAAGGAGATCGGCAACATCACCGAGCACTGGCGGGCCGAGGCTGAGCCGCACTACGACATGGGCATCGTGGAGAGCGGCGAGGAGACGGAAGGGGTCCCCGAGCCGCCGGACGAAGACGCCGACCGGCTGCTGCTCGATGCCGTAGGCGTCATCCAGGAGTACGATCGTGCCTCGGCGTCCCTTCTCCAACGACGCCTGAAGATCGGCTATGCCCGCGCCGCGAGGATCATCGATCAGCTGGAGGAGCGCGGTTACATCGGCCCGTTCGACGGATCCAATGCGAGGCAGGTGCTGCGTAGAGACGGTCCCGCGCCGGCGCATCCGTTCAACAGGCACGGCGAGGATGACGCATGACGACGAACCGACAGCCGCGCCGGTTGAGGCGCCAGATGGGGGTGGGGAATGGGTCCGCCGAGGCCGGGGCGGCCAATCTACCGATATCGGATCGGCTGCGTGACGCCCGCGAGGCGAGGGGCGTGGATCTGTTCCGTGTCGAACGCGACACCAAGATTCGCATCAAGTACCTGGCGGCCATGGAGCAGGGCGAGTTCTCGGAACTCCCGGGGGCCGTTTATGCGCGCGGGTTCCTGCGCAACTACGCCACCTACCTTGGACTCGATCCGGACGAGGCGGAAGGCGAATGGCGTCGGGGCAATGTCGTCCCCAGGGTCAAGACGCCGCCGGTCCAACCGCCGCCGGCCCAGCAGCCCGCGGCCCAGCAGCCCGCGGCCAACCAGCCCGCGGCCAACCAGCCCAAAGTCAAGTCGTCCAAAGTCAAGTCGCCCAAAGTCAAGTCGCCGGCCGTGGATGCGCCGGTCCTCCGGGTAGAGGGCGCCGCCGCGCCCGCATTCAAGCTATTCGGCTTCGCGCTGCCCGCCGTCAAGTGGTCGGCGGGCAGGCCCGCGGGCTCGGTGCCGGCCGTGTCAGAACCGGCACGTGCCGTTCCGAAGCCGGTGCCTGCCGGGCCCAAGCCGCCTCTGGCCGACCCGACCATCCTCGAGTCGCCGCCGTGGAAGCGGCGTTCCTTCGCTTCGGGCATTCCTGCCCTGCTTCGACGGCGTGATCAGAACGCACCTGCGGAGCCGGTCCTCGGTGGGCCGCAGCCGATCTCCATGCCCGGGCGATCCCTGGTCCTTCAGCCGATCCATATCGTGCTGTTGTTGCTGGCCGTGGTCATCGTCGCCGTGATGCTGTACTTCAGCAATCAGGCGACGCGTGTCCTGCAGAACCCGATGCTGACGGTGACGGCTCCCACAGGGGCGCTGGAGACTGTGCCCATCGGCGCGAGCACCTACACGCTTGTAGGGAAGGCGACGCCCAAGGCCGAGATATACATCTCCTGGGACACGCGAGACCCGGATCACACCGTGGCGGACGCGGCGGGGAATTGGAGCTTTGTCGTCACGCTGCACAGTGGCAACAACCAGTTCGAGATCTGGTCGACGGATCTGGCGACGAGCCACGATTCCGTCCACCTCACCCGCATCATCGACGTGCCGACGCCCAGCGCGTCGCCGGTCACGTCATTCCTGTCGGTCGACTCGCCGACGGAGGGTGAGGGATTCGCCAACGGCAGCATCTCCGTCACTGGGACTACAGTCGCCGTCACATCGGTGACCGTGACCGCCAGCTACATGGGCCTGGCACCATCTTCGCTGCCTACGCCCAAGCCGACGAAGACACCGGGGCCCATTCCAACGCCGCAGGCGACGATCATGCCGCCGCCAACCCCGACTCCACTGCCCGCGCCGACGGCGAAACCAAAGGCGACGCCGGCCTCATCGAACAACCCTGCGCCGGTCCAGGTGACCCCGACGATCGACGGGAACTTCTCGGCTCCGCTACGCCTGACGTCGGGCCGGTGGAAGCTTACGGTGGTCGGCACGGGCTCCGACGGACTCAGCACCGTGCCGGTCGTGCGCAACGTGATCGTGACGGCCGGCTCACTGGTCGTCGTGCTGCAGATCCGGAGCGGCGACACGGTGATCAAGATCTGGCAGGACGGGAAGATCATGGGCTCGTACAACAACGCCGTCGTGCGCTCGGGCACGAACATCAAGATTGTGGCCAACCAGTCCGTGTGGTTCTACGCCACGTTGGAGCAGCACGTGCTGGTAACCGTAAACGGGGTTGCGTTCGGGCATCTGACCACCGGCCACGGTCCTGGCAGCTGGCGCATCACCGCCTTCGGAGCGCCGACTCCTTCAAACGACAGGTGATTCGACCGTGGCGGAAGATCCGCTTTCTGTCTTCGCGGAACGGTTGCAGGAGCTGTGTCTGCGGCTCGGCCTGACCGTGGCGACCGCTGAGTCCTGCACGGGCGGCCTGGTCGCGAGCGCCATCACTGACGTAGGCGGTTCCAGCGGCTACTTCCGCGGCGGTCTGGTCGTCTACTCGAATGACGCCAAGATCGCGCTCCTGGGAGTCGCCCAGGAGATGCTCCAGACCCATGGCGCCGTGAGCGCCCAGGTGGCACGGGCGATGGCTCTTGGGGCACGGGCGCGATTGTCGGCCGATCTCGCGGTCGCCGTAACCGGTGTGGCCGGGCCGGGTGGCGGCAGCGCGTCGAAGCCGATAGGTCTGACGTATGTGGCCGTGGCCGACGCCGCGGGCGTAGACGTGCGGCGCCTCGTGTGGACGGGAGACCGTCTCTCAAACAAGCAATCGAGCGCCCGGGCCGCTCTCGAGTTGCTGCTCCAGCGGGCGAGCGCCGGCTCGGGCTCCGCCGGCTCCGCGCCGGCCGAAGGGGGAGGGGCCGAGTGAGTGTCGTCAGGGGCGCGGCCTCGGTCGGGTTCGGGCTTGCGCCGGCACGTGAGGCGCGGCCGATCCGAGCGGGTGAGCGTATCCACGTCGTCGGCGCGGCGGGAGCCGGGGCGAGCGCCGCGGTGATCCTCGCCGCCGCCGAGCGGGCCGAGGTCAGCGGCTGCGACCCGGCCGGCCATTCGCCCTACACGCCGGCGATCGAGGCCCTGGGGATCTCGCTGGCGGGCGGCCACGACCCAGGCCACGTGACCAAAGCGCCTGCGCCGGACCGGCTGGCCGTGACCAAGGCCTTGACGGCGATCGACCCGCACAACGCCGAGCTCGAGGCGGCCCGCGGCGCGGGCATTCCCATCGAGCCGTGGCAGCAGGTCATCGCCGACGCGGCCGTGGGGCGGCTGCTGGTCGGCGTGGCTGGAACTCACGGCAAGAGCACCACCGCCGGTTGGCTGGTTCACGTTCTGGTCCAGGCCGGCCTGGATCCCTCGGCCTTCGTCGGCGCCTTGCTGTCGGGCTCGATCACGGGCGGCCTGCCGAGCACGGCTCGTACCGGGGCGGGGCGGCCCTTCGTGGTCGAAGCCGATGAGTACGCCGGCAACTTCGACGCGTACCGACCCGATGTGGCGGTCCTGACCTCCGCCGAGTGGGATCACCCCGACGTGTTCGCGGACGAGGACGCCGTGATCGCGACCTTTGCCGCGTGGCTGGGACGGGCGCCGATCGCCGCGCGCTCACCCATGCTGATTGCCAACGTCGCCGACCGGGGCGTCGCGGCGGTGGTCGAACGGCTACGCGAGTGGTCGGGCCTGGTGTGCGCCGTCTCGCTTGTCGGTGATACTGGTCCGCTGCCCGATGTGCTGCGCCGGGCCGCGATGAGCGAGCAATTCGCCACAGCCGGGGCGCGCGCCCAGATCCTGCTCGGCAGGATCGCGGAAGCCGGTCCGGAAGGGTCGCTGCTGGAGTTCGGGGGCGCGGGCACCGACGGACGGGTGCTGGCGGCGCGGCTGCGGCTTGCCGGTCGGCACAACGCCGCAAACGCCATGTGCGTGGCGGGAGCCGCCATCGCGCTGGGCGTCTCAGGCGATGAGGTCGCGGCCGGCCTCGCGAGCTTCGAGGGCGTTGGGCGTCGGCTGGAGCGAAAGGGGGAGGGGAGAGGCGTCGTCGTGTATGACGATTACGGGCATCATCCGACGGCGATCCGTGAGACGCTGGCGGCGATCCGCCAGAGAGAGCCCGGAAAGCGCATCTGGGCCGTGTACGAGCCGCTCACTTACCACCGCACCGCGGCCATGCTCGAGCAGTTCGCGGAGGCGCTTGCGGGGGCGGACGCCGTAGCCATCGCCGATATCTGGGCCAGCCGCGACCCGGACACCACCGTCACGTCGGCGGCGGCGCTGGCGGAGGCTGTGGCTCGACGCAACCCGGGGATTCCGGCGGTGGCTCCGGGTTCGGTCGAGGCGACGGCTGCGTGGCTGGCCGGCCAGGTTCGATCTGGCGACGCTGTTCTGGTCATGGGCGGCGGGCGGAGCTACCGCATCGCGGAGCTGCTCGTGGAGGCATTGCGCCGTTGATGCTTCGCTGGACCGATAGTGGCACCGGTTCTGCTGCACCGGTCGGCGACCGCGGCGCGCAGCCCGAGGTCCCCAAGCCGCGCGTTCTGCGCCACAATCTGCGTGCCCCGGCGCTGCCGTCCGGGGAGAGATCAATCAGGAGGCCAGATGGCTGGTGAGTCATCGTTCGACGTTGTGAGCGACTTCGACGATCAGGAGATGCGCAACGCCCTCGACCAGGTGAGGCGTGAGGTTCAGCAGCGCTACGACTTCAAAGGCGTAACCTTCGAACTCAGCCAGGCTAAGACGGAGCTCGTTCTCCTGACGGACGACGAGTTCCGGGCGAATGCAATCAAGGATCTGATCGAGAGCAAGGCCGTTCGGCGAGGGCTGTCGCTCAAGATCTTCGACTGGGGCAAGATCGAGCCGGCGGGAGGCGACAAGGTTCGCCAGCACATCGTCCTTCGACGAGGCCTCGACGAGGATCTGGCGCGGAAGTTGAGCAAGCTCATCCGAGACGAATTCCCAAAGGTGAAGCCACAGATCCAGGGCGACGCCCTGCGTGTCTTCGCCAAGAACAAGGACGACCTTCAGCGGGTCATCGGCCGGCTGAGGGAGCTCGATGAACCGGTGGCACTGCAATTCACGAACTACCGATGAGACCCGCCCGATAAACCCTGTCCATCGGTCGACGGTCGATCGGTGGATGCGGGAGGAGTTCGGTGCGGCGATCTGAAGGAGAGCGGCAATGTCGATGAGTGAAGGCCAGGGCGCCACCGTCACGGTCGGCGCGGCCCTGGCCGAAGCGTTGGCTCGGGCCGGCGTGAAGATCGCCTTCACCGTCCCGGGCGAGAGTCTTCTTGGACTTCTGGACGGCCTGGTCGCGCAAAGGATCCGGGTCGTCACCACCCGCCATGAGGGTGCCGCGTCATTCATGGCCGAGGCGGTCGCTCAGCTCACCGGACGGCCCACGCTGGTTCTTGCCGGGCGAGCGCCCGGGGCAGCCAACCTGATGATCGGCCTCCATGCCGCCCAATCCGATTCGGCGCCCGTGATCGCAATAGTGGGCCAGGTCAGACGAGGGGTTCGGGGACGCGAGGCCTTCCAGGAGATGGACCTGGTCCGAACCTTCGAGCCGCTGGTGAAATGGGCGGGGGAGGCGAGGGAACCCGGCGAAGTTGTCGCCCTGGCCGAGAAGGCCGTTGCGACGGCGATGAAGGGCCGGCCGGGACCGGTGCTCCTGTCGGTGCCGGAAGACCTGCTGGACCTCCGTGTGTCGGGCGAGCATCTCCCCGCTAATCGCGTCGATCATCCCGCCGAGCCGGATCCGACCCTCGTCCGCAAGGTCCTGCATCTGCTGCTGGACGCGCAGCGGCCGCTCATAGTCGCGGGCGCCGGAGTCCTCAGGGGCCGCAGCACGGACGCGCTGGTTCGCTTTGCTCAGACGGTTCAGGTCCCCGTGGTCGCCTCGTGGCGTCGTGGGGATGTCTTCCCGAACGACGACCTCCTGTATCTGGGCATGACCGGCCTTGGCTCGCCGGCCAGTGTCCGGGCCAGGATGGACGAAGCTGACGCCCTGCTCGTGCTGGGCTGTCGCATGGGCGAGATGACCACCTACGGCTACTCGGTCCCCGGCGCCGGAACGCGCTGGGCCCAGGTGGACATCGAGCCCCGGGCCGCGTCGCTGGCCCATCGACCTGAGATCGTCATGGCTGCCGACGTGTCGGCATTCCTGCGGATGGCGCAGCGAATGCTTGCGGATGCGGTGCTTGACGCGGCCGGCTTCGAGGCGCGGCGCCTTCGGAATGCAAGCGACAGGGAAGCCTTCGAGACGGCATCGATGGTCGACGAGGAGCCGTGGGACGGGCCGGGCGTCCATCCCGGCCGTGTCGTTGCGACACTCGGACGAGTCTTGCCTCCCGAAGCGATCGTCACCACCGACGCGGGCGACTTCGGCACCTGGGCGGCGCGGGGGTACCGCTTCCACCGGCCGGGGACATTCCTCGGGTCGACCTCCGGGGCCATGGGGTTCGGACTGCCGGCGGCGATCGGGGCGACCCTGGCCAGGCCTGGCAGACTGGGGGTGGCCCTTGCCGGCGATGGCGGTTTCGCCATGACGATGGCGGAACTGGAAACGGCGGTGCGCGAACGAGCGCATGTGATCGCGATCGTCTTCGACAACCGCCGTTACGGCACGATATGGCGGCACCAGGCGCTCCGCGCCGGACCGATTGGGCCGGCCGCCACGCTGGGCGCGATTGACTTCGCCGCCATCGCCGAGGCGTGTGGCGCGCTGGGGCTCTCCGTCAACTCGGACGAAGAGTTCGAGCCGGCGTTGCGCCTGGCCGTGGAAACCGGACGCCCCGCCCTTCTGCACCTCGCGATGGATCCGCGCTGGACCACGCCGGACGGAATTCCGGCGGAAGTCGAGGCGGAAGTCGAGGCTGAAGTCGAGGCGGAAGTCGAGGCTGAAGTCGAGGCTGAAGTCGAGGTCGCCCTCGAAGGCCTGGCCGAGGAGTTGGCCGAAGCCTACGTGGAGGAGGCGGTTGAGGCCGCCATCGAAGTGGCGGTTGAGGAGGCGGTTGAGGCCGCCATCGAAGTGGCGGTTGAGGAGGCGGTTGAGCTGGAGCTCGAGGAAGAGCTCATGGAGGTGGCCGAGGAACTTGCGGCACCTCCGACCGAGGCACCTCCGACCGAGGCACCTCCGACCGAGGCACCTCCGACCGACGAGCCGTCCGAGGTTCCGCCCGCGGAGTAGGCCCTGTCAGACAACCCCGCGCTCAGCGCACCGGTCGTGGAAGCCTGAGCTCGAGGACCAGCTGGGTGCGTCGCTCGTGGAGGCGGCGCTCCAGACCGACGGGGTACACGTGCGGGTTCAGCAGGCGGCGGATTGCCGGATGCAGGGCGCCGATCTGGCTGCGGGCTCTGTCGCGGATCGCGCCCAGGGCCGGTGAGGCGGCCACGCGTCGGCCCGCGCGCAGGGCCGGCATTACCAGCTCATGGCCGGCCCAGGTGGCATCGATGGAGCGCATGTGCAGCGAATCGGCAGGGTCGACGATCACGCCCCCCGGCCCTTCGGGCGGCATGCCCTCGTCGTAGATCATGTCGGCCCTGAAGCGGCCGGTCGTGTCGGTGAACCGGCGGACGCCGAGGATCCCGGGGGTCGAGATCTTGGCGGTTTGCTCCGAGAGCTTGACGGGGTAGCGCCACGAGCCGTCGAGCTCGCGCACGGCGGTTAGCTTGTAGACGACGCCAAGGGCGGGCTGGTCGAAGGCAGTGTCGAGCTTGGTCCCCACGCCCCAGACGTCGATTCGGGCGCCCTGCTCGCGGAGCGATTCGATCAGATGCTCATCGAGGTCGTTGGAAGCGACGATCTGGGTCTCCTCGAAGCCGGCCTCGTCCAGCATGCGACGGGCCTCGATGGAGAGATAGGCCAGGTCGCCGGAGTCCAACCTGATCGCGTCCAGCGTTCGGCCGCGCGCCCGCAGCCTCTTGCCCGTCTGGATGGCCCGACCGACGCCGGTGAGCGAGTCGTATGTATCCACGAGCAGCGTGACATTGTCCGGCTGTGCGTCGGCGTAGGCATCGAAGGCGGCCTGCTCATCGCCGAAGACCTGCACCCAGGAGTGGGCGTGCGTGCCGCGAACCGGGATTCCGTGGAGGCGTCCGGCCAGCACGTTGGACGTGGCCGCCACGCCCCCGATGTATGCGGCGCGCGCTGCGGAGACGGCGCCGTCGGGGCCCTGGGAGCGCCGTAGCCCGAACTCCAGGATGGCTCCGCCTCCTGCCGCTTCCACGACGCGCGCGGCCTTGGTGGCGATCAGCGTCTGGAAGCCGATGACGGTGAGCAGCACGCTTTCGACCAGCTGTGCCTGAAGGAGCGGCCCGCTCACGCGCACCAGCGGCTCGTTGCCGAAGACCACCGTGCCCTCAGGGATCGCGTCCACGTCGCAGCTGAAGCGCAGTGAAGCCAGGAGTTCCAGGAAGTCGGGCGGGAAGAGGGGCTGGCCAGTCACTCCGCACATGGCGCGCAGGTGGTCGACATCTTGGGTCGAAAAGCGCAGGTGTTCGAGAATTTCGAGGGCGTCGTCGAGGCCGGCCGCAACGGCGTATCCGCCTCCGAATGGCAGGCTGCGGAAGCTCAGCGTGAAGACCGCCTGCCGCTCGGCGAGGCCCGTCGCGAGGTAGCCGGACCCCATCGTCAGCTCGTAGAGATCAGTCAGAGTCGCCAGGCTGGGTCGATACAGGTCTCGTATGGCGGACATCTTCGCTCGCCTCCAGGCTTGCTTGCTGCCCCGAACGTTACCCGGTTTGGGACCTACCCGACGTGGCGCCGGTCGGGCAGGCCGTCCCATCCGCCCGAGTGGGGCCGTCGCGCCGGCCGCACCGACACATCCGAGGGTCGCCACGCTACCCGGAATCCGTATGCAGCGGCGGTTCAGGTAGGTAGCGTGGCACCCAATCAGCGCTCGAAGGAAGAGGTCAGACGAACCCCGCTGAGCAAGGAGAGGCACATGTCATCGCGTCCGAACAGACGCGCAGTCGAGCGAGCATAGAACTCGTCGCCGTTTCACTGGCCTTGATGGCGGCCGGAACCGTGACGGCCCACTCAGGCAGGCCGAATACGATCGTCGTCAGTCAGACCGGCGCGCTCACGGTACAGGCCTGAGGGACGTGGGCCTGGGCGGAGATGGCCACCGCCAGCAAGCTCAGCTACGCCGGCTATGCCATCGATTGGGGAGACGTAACCAGCGGCAACGCCGTCGGCACCTACCACATAGGCGACGGGACGCCGGCGACGAACGCCATTCTCCAGCCGACCACGCCGGCACAGGGATCGAGCGGATCGTGGGGACCGGTCTCGCACACCTATGCGACGGCCGGCACCTATACCGTCTGCGTGATCATGTACGACCTGGGAGAAGTGAAGCCGTTCAAGACCACCGGGTACCACAGCCTCCAGGCCGGCGGTACCGGCCGCAACACCGACAACTCCGTGGACAACAAGGGCCAGGTTCCGTCCATGTGCCAGCAGATTGATGTGACCCAGCCGACGTCGAGCCCGTTCCAATCGTTCCGGGGCATCACGGCTGGGCCGACGACGACTCCTCCGCCGACCGGCACGGCGAGCCTGCCGTCGGCGCCGGACCAGGGCGTCCCGATGCGTCCGCTCTTCCTCCTGGCCGGCTCCTGCCTAGCCTCTGTGGTCGTGTTCAAGACGAGCAGGGTGAACCGCTAGCCGACCATCATCGGCCGAGCGACAAGCGCGCGGCGGCCCGGCGGGTCCAACCGACCCGGGCCGCCGCGCTTCTGTGCCGGGCGAACCCACCACTGAAGGCCGGCATGGCCGGGCGCGGGCCGGCTGCGCGACGCGAGCCGCGGGGGCCGACGCGTACAATCCGCGGGTCGGTACGTGGAACATTGCCGCGGTCGTCCTCGTCGACGGAATAGCCGTCCCGGCTATCGGAGCCGTCTTCATCGCGTCCCGCCGTCGACGCCAGGCCAGCAGCCGAAGGGAAGTGCGATGAACGTCAGAGATGCACGGAGTCGGTGGATCGAGTTTGCCGAGCTTGGCGCCGCCGGCCTGCTGATCGTCTCGTTCCTCCTGCCATGGTTCCAGGGCCGCGGCGCCGACGCGGGCCAGTCGTCGTCGTGGGCCTACCTCCTCCTGAATTCCGGCTGGATCAGGGCGCTCGAGTCTGATCTCGTCACGTTCGGGGCCGTCGTGGCGCTTTTCGGGGCAATTGCCGGACTGCTCGACCTGCGGCGCGAACTGGCGAGGGTACTTGCGGCCATCGCCGCCGCCGGTTTCGTTGCGTCGGCGTTGGGCGTCGTCTGGACACTCACCGAGTCGGGAAACGCGGCCTTCTTCTGGGCCGGCTGGGGCGTGGACGTCGACCGGGGCCCGGGGCTGTTGCTGTTTCTGGGGGCCGCGCTGGTGGGTGCCATCCTCGCTGTCCTCGGCATCGTGGTGCCATCGAATGACGCATCCGAGACTCTGCCAGCGCCGACTGCCGCCCCATATGACGAGCCGCCCCCGCCGCTCGTCAGGGCCGGGGACGTTGCGCCGACGGCTGTCTCCGGGGCGGGAGTGGCTCCTGGTTCGGCCGGCCGTATCACTGTCGTTGAGTCGGGCCGGTCATTTTCGCTGAGTGTCGGGGAGGGCGAGCGCGTCATCGTCGGCCGCGACCTGGGCGCGGACATTCGCGTCACCGACGCCAAGGTCAGCCGCCGCCACGCCATGATCGAGTGGAACGCCGGAAGCTGGATCGTGCGCGATCTCGCGGCCACGAACCCGACGCGGCTCCTCGATGCTTCCGGCGGGGCACAGATCCTGGCGGGTCAGATCAGGATCGCCTCAGGGCAGCTAGTCATGGGGGACGTGCTCCTTACGCTCTACCCGACCGGAGATTGACGAGCTCGACCGAGGCGGCGACAAGGTCCGCCGGGCACCCCAGGGCCCGCCGTGGCCCGCACGAGACCGGCGATAGCCGCAGCCATTTGATCTTTCCACGACCCAAGGCTTGCACCAAACGAGGCGCAATGCGATGAAACCGCCGCGAGAAGCTGACCACCGCGCGAGCGCGAACCCGGCGCCGGAAGCCGTCGACGAGACGCTGCCCGACATAAGCGCGCCCGGAGGCGGCGGGTCCTACGAGCAGACGCACGACGGTCGGCGACTGCAGGTGGCTCTGGCTACTGACGTGGGTCGTGTTCGGCACAACAACGAGGACTACGTCTCGGCCGAGTGGGTCCTGTCCGCCGACGGGCGCACATTCGGGCTGTGGCTGGTTGCCGATGGCGTGGGCGGCGGACCGCAGGGAGAACGCGCCAGCCGCATGGCGGTCGAGACCGTGATCGACTTCGTGGTTCACGAGAAGTGGGTCGATCCGGCCGGAGCGCTGACTGCCGCGTTCGCGCTCGCCAATCGCAACGTGTTCGACATCAGCGGCGAAGGATCGGCGGCCACGACGCTGGTAGTCGCCCTCGTGTCCGAGTCCGACGGTTGCGTCTTCATCGCCAATGTCGGTGACTCGCGCGCATATCTGGTTTCAGGTGGCGAGGCGAAGCCGATCACGGACGAGCATTCGATCGTGGCCGCCCGGGTCCGCGGCAGGCCAGATCACGGCCGCCGAGGCTCTCACGGCTCCCGACCGAAACGTCCTGGTCCGCAGTATCGGCTCGGAGCGGGAGGTCCAGGTCGACGTCTTCGGGCCGCGCGACCTTCTGGCCGCAGAGAGGCTCGTGCTCTGCACGGACGGCGTCCACGGCATGATCGACGACTCCGCCATCGCCCGCCTGGGCGGCGGACTTGCGGTTGGGCAGAGCGCACAGGCGCTCGTGGCGACAGCGGTCGAGGCCGGCGGTCGCGACAACGCCACTGCCCTGGTGGGCGGATATGCGGCGGCTGCGCCAGCGGCGGCGCAACCGCGGGTTGCGGTCTGGTCGTGCCTTCCCGGTCGGTGGCACCGCCGTGACTGAGCGCCATCCCGGCAATCGCTCTCGTCTGGGGTTCGAGCTAACAGCGCTGGCGTTGATCGCGGTTGTCGTGGCGGTCGTCGGTGGCAGCGCTCTGCTGGGGAGCGGCGGCAATAGCGCGGCGCCGTCGCCGACGATGACGCAGGCTGCGACGCAGTCGCAGGCGAACGCTCAATCGACGCCACCGACTGCCACGGGCGCGATTTCGTCGACCGCGACAGGCGCCACTTCGTCCGCCACGCCGGGCGCGAACCCCATCTCGCCGCCCTTGCCGGCGATGCTGGCGGCCATCGGCGACTCGTACAGCCAGGCATACGACGTCTCGCCCACGCTGCCGCCGGGCCACGATAACGTGGCCTACTCGTGGGTCCTGGGCACTGGCGTGAACGATGGCGTGTTCAGCCTGTTGGAGCGCTTCCAGGCACTGGGGGCATCGCCGACGGTCGTGGACGCTGCCACCTCGGGCAAGAAGATTGCCGACGCCGTCCGCCAGGCCAGGCTTGTGGTTGCCGCCGCCAAGCAGCTCCCCACGGGGGCGACGGTGTTCGTCACCTTCGAGCTTGGGACGAACGATCTGTGCGACGACCCTCAGACCGGTACGAGCGTATTTCTGACGCAGCTCAGAGCCGCTGCCGCGGTTCTGGAGGCGGGCTTGCCGCCCGGAAGCCGGATCCTGATGCTCTCAGTCCCGGACTTCATCCACTTCCGGGCCATCACACAGGCGAACGCCACGACCAGGGCCTTCTTCGCCTCAACGAGCCATTGGCGCAAGTGCGCGCCGTTCCTCGGCTCCAGGAGTCGCACTCCGCTCTCGCAGGCGAGCGCGACGCTGGCCTCGTACGACAAGAGCCTGGTTGCCGTCTGCGACGAGATCGAAGCGACATACGGGCCCTCGGGCACGCTCCACTGCACGCGCGACGGCCCGGGTCTGGCGGAGAGCGATTTCGCGGTGGCCGACCTCAGCAGCGTCGACTACTTCCACCCGTCGGTGCTCGGCCAGGCGAGCATGGCCGAGGCCGCCTGGAGGCTCGGGTACTGGGGCCAGGTGCCTTTGCCTGCCGACTCCCTTCAATGAGAGACCAACACGGACGTTTCGGCCTGCCGTTGGCGAGACGCCGATTTCGGCCGGGCAGGTGATCATCCGCGACGCCCTCGTCACGCTCTATCCGCCAAGCATGGGCTGACGCTCCCGCCCAGGGCCTGACTACCGCGGAGGCGGCGCGTAGATCTCGAGGCGATTGCTGATCGCGGTGGCTGTGCTTCCGCCGGCCACCAGCACGCGTCCGTCTCGAAGAACCACGGCCGCGGGCCAGTACAGGGGCTGCTGCAAACTGCCGGTCCGTTGCCATGTGCCCGAGTCGGGATCGAACAGTTCCACCGCGATCGTCGTGTCGTCCTTGACGTCGTTGCCTCCGATCTCGAGCAGCCGTCCGTCCAGCAGCGTCACCATGCGGGCCTGGCAGTGGCCGCCCGGCATGCCGGCGGCATTGGTCCAACCGGCGCCGGGCACGTATACATCCACCGAGGCCGTGCCGTCCTGGAGCCCGTTGCTCCAACCGCCCGCAACGAGCACGCTGCCATTCGGCAGGAGCGCGGCCGATTGGGCGGACCGCGGCACGGACATGCTGCCGGCGAATTGCCATGAGTCCGATGCCGGGTCGTAGAGCTCGGCTGAGCTCGCGACGTGCTCCCGTCCGACTCTGGCTCGGCCGGACAGGTAGACCGAGCTGCCGCCCGCGACGAGAACTCGCCCGTCCGCAAGCCTCGTCGCTGTGGCCAGCGCCCGCGGCGTCGACATCGATTGGGCCATCGTCCAGGTGGCCGTGCTGCGGTTGTAGATCTCTGCCGTGGCGGTCGCGGTCCAGCCTCCCGAGGCGTACTTCGTCCAACCGCCGGCGACCAGGATTCGACCGTCCGTCAGTTCCGTGACCGTTGCCTGCGAGCGAGGTACGATCATCGGCGAAATCGCGCTCCAGCTACCGGTCGAACCGGAGAGCAACTCCGCCGCGGAGACGGGATACGAGCCGTTCGTTCCACCCCAACCACCGGCGGCGAACACCGACCCGTCGCTCAGGGTCGCAACACCAGGGACTGCCTGCGCCGAGAGCATCGATGAGCCGGCACTGACGGTTCCGGTTTGGGGGTCCACGAGACTGGTCTGGAGCGCCATGGTGTGAGACTTGCCCGTGACCATGCCGAAGACCGTGACGCTGCCGTTGGGGAGCTGGGCCGCGCCATCGCCCCACATCGTCCGTGGCAAGGATCCGAAAAGCTGCCACACCCCGGTTGGGCCGGTGAAAGGCGTCGCCGTGGCGGCTGCCGTGGCTGTCGCCGTAACGGCGGCCTGACCGCTGTCTGTCGGTCGCGCGGTAACCTCGCCCGACGGCGTCGGGGCGACCGATGGAGAGCCGTCGGGGCGACCGGCGACGACCATGATGCCGACGCTCAGGAGCGCGATGATGGCGATGGCCGCGACAATCGCGAAGGCAGGAGATGGCTTGAACCCGGGGCTGGCTGCCGGTCGAGGCGCTGCACCGGGCATTGTTCCCCGCACGGGAGCGGGGACGGCACCCGGCATCGTGCCCGAGGAGGCGGCGGTCGGCGCACCGGACGAGCCGGCCAGAGATGGCGTCGCCATTGCCCACGGCTGGCCGGAGAGGCTGCGCTTCGAGTCGTCGGGAGAGCCCGCGACGGTGAGTTGTGTCCCTGGGATCGGTTCCGCGTCGGTGATCACGCGGACCAGCTGGCGAGCGCTCTGGGGCCGGGCGTTGGGGTCCTTGGCCAGTAACCAGGAGACGATGGGGCGGGCCTCCGGAGGCAAATTCGAGAAATCGGGCGGCTGGCTGAGGTGGGCGACCAGCACCTCGTGGTACGTCGTGCCCTCGAACGGTGGACTTCCGGTCAGCAACTCGAAGGCGATTATGCCCAGGGCGTAGAGGTCCGAGCGGGCGTCCATCGGCCCCTCGGGCGCCAGATAGGCGGGCGTTCCGACCAGGCCGCTGGTCCTGGTGACGCGGGTCAGATCGGCCGCCCGCGAGATGCCGAAATCGGCCAGCTTGAGGATCCCGCCCGGGGCAACCAGAACGTTCGAAGTCTTCACGTCGCGGTGGATCACCCCGGCGGCGTGGGCATCGGCCAGGCCTTCGGCCAGCTGCAGCAGCATCGCCCGCGTGTCGGGCCAGCTGTAGGGCCCGTGCTCTGCGAGGCGCTCGCGCAGCGACGGCCCTTCGACGAACTCGAAGGCGATGAAGGGAACGCCCTCGCGAGCTCCGTAGCCCAGGACCTTGACGACGTTCGGGGAGTTGATGCGTTTGGCGATCTCGAGCTCGTGCTCGAATCGAAGTCGGTATTCTGGGTCGTCCGCGTAGAGATCGTGAAGCAGCTTCAGGGCGACGATCTGCCCCGTCTCGTCGTCGCGGGCGCGCCAGACGACGCCCATTCCGCCCTTGCCCACCTGCTCGATAGGCGTGAAACCCACTGGAACTCCCTCAAGAAAGCCGTCGGCGAAGCTGATGCCTCCCCTGAGGCGGTCGGCTACTGGCTCCCTCGATTATCGTACGCGGGGCAGGCCGCTGTCAGGCCCGTCGGACTGCGACGCCCGCTTGGTGGACGGCGAAACCGGGCCTACGCCTGTGCGCTGCCCTCGAGCGCCGGACGAATCAGGAATACCGGATGGCGCCGGGCCTCCGCCTCGAACGCCGCCAGAGGGGAGTCGGGGCGGACGTCGAAGTAGGGGCGGGTGATGCCCACCTTCGCGAGGTAGGCCTTGAGCACCGGAGCGCTATCGGCCGGACCAAGCTCCGCGACTTCGACGGTCTGCGAGCGGCGTGCCCGGCTGAGCGTGACCTTGCCAGCGGCGCGGGCGTTGCGGACCCAGGCGACGTCACCATACGGAGCGACGAGCCAGCGCTTCGGCCCGTCCTCGACGAGCGTAACCGGGGTGGAGTGGGGGATGCCGCTCCTCCGGCCCGGGACCGTGAGTATGAAGCTGGTCCTGGGGACGATCCCGAGCCAGCTGAACACTCGCCCGATGCGGTTGACGAAGCGGACGATGGGCGTCACCCGATAGGTTCGCGCCAACGCGGTTCTCCCGTAGGGCCGAACTATGTTGGCAGGCCACCGGATCGGCGCCGCCTGAGGTCGGTCGCCATTCATTGTAGGGGCGAGCCAGAAAGGCGCGACGATGCCGCCACGGACCGCCAGGAGGGACGACCAATGGATCGATGTCTGCCTTTGCGCCGCTGAACGCATACTCCGCTCGGACGGATTCTCCGTCGTGGTAGGAGGTGCTCGTCGTGTACATCTACGCGCGGACCAGCCGCTATGGGGTGGCGCTGCTACGTGTCGTTGTCGGCGTCATCTTCGTGTGGGCCGGGCTGTCGAAGGTGTTCAACGAAGGCGCTCCCGGATCCTGGTCCGCGCAGGGGTTCTTGAAGTTCGCGACGAACGGTTCTCTGGGCTGGCCGTTCGTGACCGGCACCGCGGACCCGACGAAGATTTACAACCCGACGCACGACTTCTGGGTCTCGCTGGCCGGCAACGCCACCGCCATGACGATCGTCAACAACCTGGTGGTGGCAGGCGAGATGTGCGTCGGCATCGCGCTGCTCCTTGGCGTCGTGACGCGTTTCGCTGGCGTGATGGGTGCCTTCATGATGGCGTTCTTCTTCCTCGCCGGCTGGAGCTTTACGGACGGCATCGTCGAAGAGCACGTCACCTACGCTGTCATCCTCCTGGCGCTGGCCGGTATGGGCGCGGGCAACTACTTCGGCCTCGATCGAGTGCTCGGCGCTCGCGTCCCGGCCTGGTTCAGACGATGGTTCATGTCGGGCGATCCGAACCCACCGTCGGCAATTGCGGAGACCCATCCAGCCGTCTAGGTCTCAGTTCATGGCCGACGGCATGCGCGTCCACCTACAGACCCAGCAGACGAGGGACGGAATGATCAGCGAGCGACTTGGAAAGCTTCTCGTTGGCCAGGTTGCCAGCGAGCTCGGTGCCCATCAGGCCTACCTCGGCATCTCGCTCTACTTCGAACGACAGAGCCTCCACAAGTGGGCCAAGCTCTTCCGCGATCAGTCCGTCGAGGAGGCGGGCCACGCCGAGAAGATCATCGCTTTCCTGGTCGACAACGAGGTCGACTTCGATCTGCCCGGGCTCCCAGCGGCCACGACCCACTACAAGTCGGCCACCGAGGCCGTTCAGGCGGCCCTCGCGAGCGAAGTCAAAGTGACAGGCCAGTTCGACGCGATGGCCACAGCCGCGGTCGAAGCCGGCGACCATCGCGGCCTCCAGTTCCTGCAGTGGTTTGTCGATGAGCAGGTCGAGGAAGAGCGCACGATGCGGGCTCTGCTCGACCTCCTGGCCAGCGGCATCAATCTCTTCCAGGCGCAGGACCTGCTGGCGGGGATCGTCGAGGATTAGCGATAGAAGCGACCACTGGGGCGCCGGCCCCGCCGACCATCGCCGGGGGCCGTGTCCTTCTCCGGGCGCTGAGTCCGGGTGATCGCGCGCCGTTGCGCGCGATCCTGGCCGAGCCCGAGGTTGCCCGCTGGTGGGCGCCCCGTGGCGCGGACGGCGCGGTCGACGGCCTGTTCGAGGAAGGCGAGGACGTGTATGCGATCGTGGTCGGGGGCGCCGTCGTGGGCGCCATAGAGTACGACGAGCAGAACGAGCCCGACTACCGCCGCGCCGGCATCGACATCTTCCTCGACGCGGCGCACCAGGGCCGGGGCCTCGGAAATGACGCGATCAGGACCATGGCGCGCCACTTGTTCGAAGTGCGCGGCCACCACCGCCTGACGATCGATCCGGCGATCGCCAACGAGCGCGCCATTCGGGCGTACGCGCGTGTCGGCTTCCGGCCGGTCGGCATCATGCGCGCCTATGAGCGCGGAGCCGAGGGTAAGTGGCACGACGCGTTGCTGATGGACCTGCTCCCGGGCGACCTGACGGCCGAGGTGAAGTAGGGGAGTCGGGCCGCCGGACCCAGGTCCCGGAGCCGGCCACTTCTGAATGCCATCGACCGATCCGCGTAGCCGACGTATCCTCGTTGGGGAAGCGAACCGCGTCCCCAACCGATGATCCGACCATTGGCGACCCCAAGAGCGGAGCGGAAACATGGCCCGCGCCAGGCGCATCGGCATCCTGACCGCCGGAGGCGACAGCCCCGGGCTGAATGCCGCGATCCGAGGGATCGGCAAGGCGGCCATCGGTCACCACGGCATGGAGGTCATCGGCTTCCGAGACGGGTTCCGAGGCCTTGCCGAAGACCGCTCCGTGCGGCTCGACCGCCGCCTGTCCGGGATCCTCACCGTGGGCGGGACGATCCTCGGGACGAGCCGCGACAAGCCCCACCGGATGCTCGTCGGCGGCGAGGTCCTGGACATGACCGGCGCCGTCGTCAGCACCTACGAGAAGCACCGTCTCGATGCCCTGGTCTGTCTTGGCGGTGGTGGCACCGCGAAGAACGCCCTCCGGCTCGTCCGCGCAGGCCTCAACGTGATCACACTTCCCAAGACCATCGACAACGATGTCGTGCTGACCGACTCGACGTTTGGGTTCGCCACCGCCCTGGACGTCGCCACGGACGCCATCGATCGGCTGCACAGCACCGCGCACAGCCACCACCGGATCATCGTCGTCGAGATCATGGGCCATCGGGCCGGCTGGCTGACCCTGGGAGCCGGGATCGCCGGCGGGGCCGATGTGATTCTGATCCCGGAGATCCCCTACGCCGTGGACTCGATCGCCAACGCGATCCGGCGGCGCGTCCGCAGTGGTTCCAACTTCAGCATCGTCGCCGTCGCGGAGGGTGCGAGGACGCCCGGAGATGCGGAGGCCTTCCGGGCGGCGGAGGCCCGAAAGCGCGCGGCATCGACTCCCGAGGAGATACTGGCCGCGGTCGCGGACCTGGCGGCCGTGGAGGCCGCCCACGCCGGCAACACCCTTCGGCTGGCCGGGCAGCTCGAGGCGCTCACCGGGCTCGAATCGCGGATCACGATCCTGGGCTACGTCCAACGCGGCGGTACGCCGTCGGCGGCCGACCGCCTCCTGGCGACGCGCCTGGGAAGCGCCGGGGCGGACCTCATCGCCGAGGGCGTGTTCGGGGTGATGGTTGCGGCGCGGGGTGACGGCACGGAGCCGGTTCCGCTCGAACAGGTGGCCGGCAAGCGCAAGCCGGTCCCGCCCGATCACTCGTGGGTGCTGGCCGCGCGGCACGTTGGCACCTGCCTGGGCGACTGATCGGCGCGCGCTCGATCTCAAGCTGCCGGGCGAGCGGGCTTGCGGGTCGACCGTCGTGTCGGGTGCCATTCGAGCAGAAAGGACCATCGTCGCGCGAACGCCCGTGCGGTAGCATCGTTTGGGCGGTGGAACCGCCCGACGAACAGCCGGCGGCTAGGCCGAGCGTCGTCGGACGTGACGCACGCCACGGATGATGAGCATGGCAGATTCGACTCCTCCGAAGCTCAATCCCTGGAGCGATCAGTTTCTCTTCCGGACCCTCATGGAGAACAAGGCAGACAGCATCTACTTCAAGGATCGTGACTGCCGTCTGGTGCGCGTGAGTCAGAAGATGGCCGCGAGCCTTGGTTTCTCGGATCCCGCGGATCTGATAGGCAAGACGGACATCGATCTGTTCGGAGAGGCGTTCGGCCAGGGAACTCGGGTCGACGACATGACCATCATGGAGATGGACCGGCCCATCATCGGCCTGGTCGAGAGCCGGCAGCTGGACAACGGCAAGACGAACTGGACCCTGGCCACGAAGCTGCCGGTCCATGACGAGTCCGGAAACGTGATCGGACTGGTCGGCATCACGCGCGAGATCAATGAGATCAGGCAGAACCAGGTGGCCCTCCAGCACCTCGCCACGCACGATACGCTCACGGATCTGCCAAATCGCTTCCTGATGGTCGACCGGCTGGGCCAGTTCTTGGGCCGTGCCAAACGCTCAAGCACCACCTTTGCGGTCCTGTTCATGGACATCGACCGCTTCAAGGCTGTCAACGATGCCCACGGACACGAGTCCGGCGACATTCTTCTGCGCGCCGTCGGGCAGAGGCTCACCAGAAGCGTGCGACAGAGCGACACAGTCGCCCGACTCGGAGGCGACGAGTTCGTGATCGTCCTCGAGACACTCGACAAAGCCATAGAGGCCGACGCGGTCGCCGCGAGAGTCCAGCGCGCACTGGGGAGGTACTTCACCCTGCAGAGGCACAGAGTGAAGATCACCATCAGTATCGGTATCAGCTTCTACCCGGAGAACGGCGAGGACCCGGACACGTTGCTGAGGGCCGCGGACTACGCCATGTACCTGGCCAAGCGACAGGGGGGCAATCGCCACCTGGCATGTCCGCCGGGGATGCCTCGCCCTGGAGAAGTCCTCGAGAAGGTCTAACCGCCGTTCGGGGCTTGGACGTTACGAACGGAGTCCCGTGTCGACCAGAGCCACGTAGACGGCCGAGCGGCCGGGGTACGTGGCCGCCAGGCGACCGTCGCCGTAGGCGTAGCGCACGATGCCGTCGGAGCCGAAATCGGCTCGTTCCCGCAGACCGGCTCCGTTGGCATCCAGGGCCAGACCGGCCGGGAACCAGCGCGCCGCCGTGATCGGAGCCGGCGCCGTGAAGTCATCGCCGCCGTCGTACGAAACCGCGTAATAGGTGCCGACGGTGGCCCGGAGACGGGTCCCCTTCACGATGTCCGGGAGCCCGTGGAAGCCCACGAAGACGACTCCGTCGCGCACCGCCAGCGTCGGCTTGAAGGCCGACTGCGGCAGCCCCTGGTTGAGTGGCAAGGCCGAAATGGCGTTCCAGTGCCAGTCGGCGCCATCATCGCTGTAGCCCACGTCGATGACGCCGTGCGCATCGCCGGCGGGGGTGACGGCGGCGTAGTTGGCGACCGCCAGATGCACGCGTCCGCTCGACTGGTCGATGTCGAAGCCCATCTCCCACTTGGGATCCACCTTCAGGTCGTCGGTCGTGCCCGGCGCCGGCGTCCCATCGACCGTGTAGACGTTGTGGGCCAGCGTGATCGCCCAGACGGCTGGATCCGCGGTCAGGCGGCGAGCGACGCGATCGTAATGGAGGTGGGCAACGGCAAATCCGACCCGGCCCACGTTGTCCAGCCCGCCCGAGGCGAAGGGCTGCTGGTCTTTCCAGAGGTGCATGTCCTCTTCGTAGAAGGCCACGTAGGCGGATCCGTCGGGCGCCGTTCGCACGCGATAGTCGATCCGCCAGGCGGCGGGATAACCACTCATGCCCACGCGCGAAACCTGCGCGATCTGCCAGCTGCGGCCGCCGTCGGCCGACGCCAGCACGGCCACGCCCGGCCCCGCCACGGCATCCGCCAGCCAGTTGTAGGCCACGTAGACAGTTCCGAAGTTGGGACTGGCCGCGTTCGTGTCGACGGTGATGTCCGGGTAGCCGCCGATCCAGGCCGGAGTGCGCCGCTCCACATACAAGGGCGCCCAGGTTCTACCGAAGTTGTCGCTGTACGAGACGCTGACCGAGTGCGCGCCGTAGTTGCAGTTGGGCACGGTGGTGTCCGCCCACCACAGCCGGGACGAGCCCGCGACCGGCCCGGGACCCCAGGCGACCACCCCGTGGTAGTTGGGTCCACGACCCGTCCCCTTCCAGGGGCGCCCCGGGGCGTTCTGCCAGGTCCGCCCGCCGTCATGTGAGATCCGTATCCCGGTGTCGAGGCCGCAGGTAGAGCTCCCCGTCAGGCGCTGATAGACGAGGGCGACCAGATTTGGGTCGAACGGGCTGACGGCGACGGTCGGCTCGGTCACCGAGTCGGACGGGAAGCTTGTGCCCACCGATGAAACCGCATTGACCTCGGCCAGGACCTTCGGCGTCGGGGCCGGAGTCGGGGCCGGAGTCGGTGTAGAAGAGGCTGCGGGCAACGGAGACGGAGAGCTCGTCGGCAGAGGCTGGGGCGTGTCCGTCGGGAGGGGCGCTGAGGCCGTGGGATCGGCCCCCTGTGTAGCCCCAGCAAGCGCGGTCAGATCGGAGGGGAGGTTCGCCTCAGCGAGCGACCCCGGGTCCAGGAACAGGACGCTGGCGGCCCCGATGACCACGACCAGGACCACGCAGGCTCGC
>Ga0182010_10000377_pt1 | contig 25614 bp, 24 predicted proteins | sample 611E1MmetaG_FD_120488 | JGI IMG/M metagenome (GOLD analysis project Ga0182010, IMG submission 120488) | Permafrost microbial communities from Stordalen Mire, Sweden - 611E1M metaG | ecosystem: Environmental > Terrestrial > Soil > Wetlands > Permafrost | place: Sweden: Stordalen | collected... | reverse complement strand
AGGGTTACTCTCCTGAACCCCGCACGAATGAGCGATGGCGGGAAGCACCTGGGCCGCATGGGTAAGGGGAGCAAGATCGGCGAAAGTGATTTGAACAAAGTCCCGCTTCATCTCTGCAGCTGCTGCGATAGCTAGCCGAGTCTTACCCACACCAGCCACGCCAAGCACTGTAAGCAGGCGGACATCTTCCCGCAGGATCTTTTCCTTGATCGCCGCTATTTCATCTTTCCGCCCGATCAGAGAAGTGGGTTGCTCCCCATTAAACGCTGAGTTCTCATGAGAAGTCATCTGCCATTCCTTTTGTCTATTTAACCATGGCAAGAAAATGACCAAATTCACGGATACGAAGCGATTACATGTTACCACATCTTTAATTCTTTTGTCACGGGAGAAGAGTCGCTCTTAGAGAATTAACTATTTGAGTGAAACGGTGAACAAAGACGTTGACCTGTCTAAGTTGCGATCTTCTATCCCGTCGCTTTAACTAACTTTTGCTAAGAGACTGATTAACAATGACACTAATTTGGACGTGAAAACTCCAGATTTTGAACGATGTCAATAACAATAGTTTACATTTCGTTATAACGTTAAGTCACATTTCATCTTTTAGTTACCCAACATTTTAGTGTTTTGACAAGTCAGGCTGTTGGATGGTGTCGGGTCTAATGTCGGGGTGGGATTGTCCTGTCTTCAAGGGTGTTCTTTGGCGACGGAAGGATTTCGTTAATCGAATCCTACGAAGCCCTGGATTGTGACTAGTGTGGACACACTGACACTGCTTGTTTCGTGCCTAGTGTTAATCTGGACTTTGGTAAATAGTACAAGCACTAACGGTGCAGGAGGAAATAATGGGAACCAAAGGCAGACATAATGAAAAGAAACCAAAGCAGATCAAGGCGAAAAAGGAAGAAGCGAAAAAAGCCACAAAGTAAAAAATAAGAACTCACCCCGGTTTGGGCTGATAAGATTTATCGTGAGATAGTATGTTCGAGTGAAATTGGAGGTTTGCATATGGCTAAAGAAATAGTTAAAAAGGCTGATAAGGAACTCAAGAAACTAGGTAAGGATGCCAAAGAGGGAATCAAAAAAGTTGGCAAAGATATTGACAATGGCGCCAAGAAACTCGCCGAGGAAACTGATAAAGAAACTAAAAAACTCCGTAAGTAGACTCACTAAGCCGGACATTGATGAATACGCTCTGAATACTCGATTGCTAAATTGGAGGGTTATTCACCCACTTTTTTCTGCTCTGCCTTCTAGTGATGAGTTACTCCAAGCAATGCTTTCAGTAAAAAACAATTGTTCCCGATATCAAATTATTTTTCTTCCGTTTCCATGACAGTCACTGCGAAGGCATTCTGGCCGCAGTAAACTCCCAAAACCGGGCTGACGGTAGAACGGAAAACAGGTATTTTCGGATAGTCCATACTGAATAATTTGGCAAGTTTATCGGCACAATCAGACGACGTCGTATGTTCAATAAGTACAGCCTCAATATTCTTGAAGGTTGCCCTAAAATTGTTTAGAAAGGCAATTCCTGCTGCTGAGGAACGAACTCTGGTTACCGGCGACATTTCTCCTTCTTTTACGTTCAAGATAGGCTTAATGGACAGCATAGAGCCAAGCAAACCCTGTGCCTTACCGATGCGTCCTCCTTTCGCAAGATATTTCAATGTGTCTAAATACACAATGAAATGAGACCTTTTCAAAGATTTACGTGTAAACTCAATGAGCGTATCCAAATTGGCGCCATTCCGCGCTTTTCTGGCAGCAGCATATACGACTAATCCCAGCCCCCCAGCGACCATTTGAGAGTCAATCACTTCTACGCGGCATTTTTTGGCTTTCATATAGCTTTTACCTTTTATCGCTGACTGGTAAGTGCCGGTGAGATTGGATGAGGCATCAATGACCAGGATTTCATTGGTACTTTCAGACAGTTTGTCATAGGTGCTGGCAAAATCCTGAGGTGATGGTTGGCTGGAAGTGGGCCAAACATCACCGTAAATAAGCCTGTGGTAGAACTCATCGGTGCTGATGGTGACTCGGTCAAGATAAGTCTCATGTCCAAATAAAACGGTCAGTGGTACGAGTGTGATATCAAGGTTACCGATCAAATCGCTTGTGAGATCAGAAAGACTATCGGTCACAATCTTTACGGTCAAGTATCCAATCCTCTAATCTATAAAACTCTATCGCCGTCTTTAATCTTCAGTGCTGTACCACATTTAGGACAACTCTGATACTTTTTAGAATGGAGCGCCCAACCAAAACAATGGTACCCGCACTTTAAGCAATTACCTTCAAACATATCTTAATTATAACATAGTGGTTTTACGTAGACGTCAAGTTCTCTATATAAGATATTTTCTTTTTCCCCGACTTTACTTCAAGTGCTGTTTCCGCAGATTCTATACAAAATCAAACTCAATATCTATTGGGTTATATTGAGCTGCTTTCTGTATCTTCGCCAAAAACCGAAGATAATCCATTTCTAAATCGCCTTTATAAGATTATAACTTGTTTTTGTGTTGTTCTTGGAAATCGTGGACACAATTCATCGTCTTGTTAGGTCATAAAAAGATGAAAAGTTACTTTGCAATTGACTAGAAAGTGAAATAACAACCCCTCGGATTGTCAATTCCAACCATCAATCGGACCGCGTAAATATCATTATTGTGAACCCATATAAGCGTTGTTTCAGGAATAGACCGATTCTACTCCGCCTTCCCTATAGGTGCAATTTATTTTTGAATTAATAGCTTGATTATTAAATGATTAAAAGAGAACCTACCTTGTATTGACTTTAAAATATATTTAATGGATAATATAGCAAATATTACAGGTATTCATACAAATATTTAGAACAAAAAGGAGGTGACTTAACCGCATAAAATAGACCCGCTGCCTGGGGAAATTTCGGGTCTAGATCGTGGTTAAGTCAGGCTCAAAAAAGCTAAAAAACCAGGAATTCCGGTCGCCCTTCTTCTAAGCAGCGTGTCGTGGGTTCGAATTCCACTTGGGATACCATGTATTTGTAATTTGGCAGGATAATTTTGTAATAAACGTGTAACATAGCAATGTTAATACCATATACTTCTGAACCAAAGCCAAATTCGGACAACCACCCAAATGTCCTATTGAGATTCATACTTGAAGTGTCTATAATTACTTTATATCTAGGTTTCTGTTCAACTTTGGAATAGCAGAAACAATATCCCCGTTATCTTAGTCTTGACGGCAGTAAGGCTTTGATATATCATACACAGTAATTCGTCCAGATGAACGGTTAAAAACATGCAAATAACAAGGCATGATCCGCAATGTTCCGGCATTTGGTAAATATACTAGGAGAGAACGTATGGGAAACAACAGCCTGGTACTCACAAAGAGAATGGCACAAGCAATCATAAAAGAGGGTGTCATTCATAATATGGAGTTATTTAACGACCTCACAAGCGAATTAAAACAGGCCACTGACGATCCTGAAGCGAAAGCTCTTTTAAACAGGTTGAATTTAATCAAGATCAGCACCATCAATAAAGCTTCCAGCGCACCCGCGGCACCGGAGAAACCTGCTCCTCCAGTCAAAGAGGAAGAAGCAATTGACGAAGTGGAGAACGAACCACCGTCACCTCCGGTAAAGAGCGCACCGCCCGTGCAAAAACCGGTCATTAATATGGCGCAAAAGCCAATTCCCCAGGCGCAACCAAAAGCGACTGTTAAAGCAGCTCCGGTCGAAAAACCCGTGGTTAAAGAAGAAGTGAGTACCGAAGCACAGGAAAAACCGGCGAAGAAAAAAATGTCGATGGGCATCTTGATCGCCATCGGCGTAGTGGTAGTTTTGATTGTGGTTGGAGTAATCTGGTTCTTTATGAACTACAGAATTGTGGCTTAGGTTCTGCGATAAAACTCCGTAAATCTGAAAAGCAAGCAAAAAATAATTTGCTTGCTTTTTCATTTCGGTTTTAATCTTTTTTAATATAACAGGACTAAAGTACTACTCTGAAAATAACCGTCCGCAATATAATGAGATTTCGGACGCCCAAAGTAAGCCGTTAGACATCAATTTTACCTTCGTGGTTCGCAGAGAGTAAGATAATATTGCAGGATCTGATTTTCACAATACTGCAATTCGATTTATTTAAACGAGGATTTTGCGAATTTAAAGTAACACCGGCTTCTATTGAAGCTAATAGGTTCCTATAAATCCAGATAACCGTTAAATGATGATATTATGTCAATTATATGCGAAACACGCAGGATCGCCGGCTTACGCACATCATCAATAAATTGTAATTTTACCTGAGACGATGAAATAGAAATTAATACTGGAAAGCGAATACTTTTTGGACAAACAGATTACTTCTTCATCAAACAATACAAAGAATTCCCGCCTGTATTATGGTTACGGCATACTCGCGGCCTGTTTCTTTATTATGACGATGGTATCCGGCGCGCAAGCAAGTTTCGGGGTCTTCTTCAAACCGATGATCAGCGAATTCGGTTGGACACGAGCTTCAACGGCGCTCCCCTTTTCGTTAAATCTGATCCTGAGCGGTGTATTCGGCATTTTCGCCGGCAGGCTGAGCGACCGGTTAGGTCCCAGGGTGGTCGTTGCCGTCGGCGGCATTATCATGGGCGCGGGTTACATTTTAATGTCCAGAATCACTAACTTGTCAGGTTTGTATCTGACATATGGATTCCTGGTCGCGCTCGGTTCCAGTGCCATGTACGTTCCGCTCGTTTCAATGGTAACCAGATGGTTTCCACATCGACGCGGGCTGATGGTGGGTATCGGTATTTCCGGGATAGGTTTCGGCATCGGGGTGGTGCCAACGATCGCCAGTCAAATAATGATAAGTCACGATTGGCGGGAATCGCTGCTACTCGTCGGCGCGGTCAGTGCGGTACTGATCGCAGTGCTGGCGCAAATATTGAAACCCCAACCGGACCCGCAATTACTGGACGACGCAGGCAAAGGGAAAAAAAGCTTGCCTCTTCCGGACATTGGAATTCCTTTTAACCAGGCGCTGAAAACACGCCAATTCTGGATGATTTTTACGAGCTGGCTGTTATACGGATTTTTCTATCAAGTCGGCGCGGTGCATGCGGTGCCATATGCCACCGATATCGGAATGTCCGCTTTAGCAGCCACAAGCTTGCTAACGATTATCGGTCTGGTCGGTATTGCCGGACGAAGCACCCTGGGATATACCGGGGATAAATTCAGCAACAAGGCTACGTTAGCGGTGGGATTCATCCTGATGGCCGCGGCCTTTATAGGACTCGCTGTCTTCCGGAATGTGGGCATGCTCTACGGCTATGCTATTATTTATGGTATGTTTTCGGGGGTGGGGGTGGTGCTGGCTTCTATTAATGCGGAACATTTCGGTCTGCAATCGCTGGGGGCGATCACGGGAGCAATAGTTTTCGGGAATAACCTCGGCGGAGCCATCGGCCCAGCCCTGGCTGGATATATCTACGACAAGCAAGACAGCTACCGGTTGGCCTTTATTCTGTGCGGTCTGGCCGGGATCGCTGCAGGAATAACTATCTGGTCGCTTAAGCCCACATCCAAACAAAAAAACGATACAAGCGCGGCTGATGGTAAGCCTATATTTTAACTATTTAGTTGCTTTTGAAATTAGCCTGGCCTGTTTTTTCATGTTCTTCTTTAGCCATTTGTCCCACCATGCGCGATATTCAATGTCTCCATTCCGGGAGAATGACTGTTTTGTTTCTATTGCCATTTTTTCCACCTTGAACCTTGATTAGCATTGATACTTCTTGAATATATTATCCTGCAGTTTGTCATCCAAACATATCCTTCCTTTGGGCTATTTGCTCAACGTACTTAAGTATGTTCAAGTACTCATTTTCTGACTACTCATCTCAATTTAGCTTTTAATAACAAGGGGGGAAGACGGTTTTTCGCTAACCGCTTCCCCCCTTTCGGACTGTTTTACCGTACCGGTGATAAACGTTTACTGGATAGCATATTCAATCTGAACATTGATAACAATGTCGGTCTGACCGGCTACGATGGGCGTGGTTGCGTAAGATTTGGCATCCGCTATTCCGGATAATCCGTAGTAGACAGGATAGTTCGGGCTGACAGCATCTTCTGAAATATTAATTGCTTTACCCATCGATACACCGGCCAGTTTCGCCAGTTGACCGGCCTTGTCCGCTGCATCTTTCACGGCTAATTCGCGTGCCTGGGCATAGTACTGTTCCGGCTGGTCTACGGAAAAACTGACGCTGTTCATGCGGATCAGATCACCGCCGGCGGTAGCTGCAGCATCGATGATAGCGCCGGTTTTGTCAATGCTTCTGATCTTAACCGTGATAGTATTACTGACCTGATACACCAATGTTTGAACAGGAGTTGTCTGGGCCGGTATCATGGGACCATTCGTTGTCCCGGAACTCTGATTAAATGGGGTTACAGTAGTTGTTGTAACAATTCCAGGCGGGAGTGCCGGGGTTGGCGTGATCAGGGGTGTTTTAATTCCAAAAGTGGTATAGACCTGTTGAATATTATAATTTTGAGTCTGGATATCCTTTTTATCGATGCCGTTTTGCGTTAAGGACGTTATTACTTTGTCCATTGCCGCCGCAGCTTGTGATTGCGCATCTGCGACAGTAGCGGCTTGTGCATTGACCGCGATGCTTAAAGTAGCGATATTGGGAGTAACAGTGACTTTACCCTGGCCGCTAACACTAATTCCGCCCTGATTGTTCCCGCCGGTATTGATTCCGGCAGCAGCTACACCGGGCTGACTAATGCAACCGGATAGGCTGACGACTAAGATGATTGCTGCCGTTATTAACCCTAAAAATAGTGCTAATTTTCGTTTCATAATTTATCTCCTTAAATTACATCTAACTAATATAACGAAAATAGCACAAGAAAGGTTAGTTTTTAGCTTCGGTTAAGGTTCAACCAGGCTATGTTTAAAACCAATATTATGACAATGGGCGAACGAAAATAAGAGAAAAGTAACAAAAAGAAGAATGGAACAACTTGAAGCACAAGTACTGCAGTTTCGAGGCAGCAGAATACAACGCGTCAGGTTTGGATGTTTGGACTAATCGTTGAGCGGCAGTTCCACCACCAGCGTGGCGCCCTGACCTTTTTCACTTCTGGCAAAAATCTTGCCGCCGTGTTCAACGACAATTCCATGGCAAATGCTCAGACCCAATCCGGTGCCTTTCCCCACTTCTTTCGTGGTAAAGAAAGGGTTGAAGATACGCTGGAGATTCTCTTTCGGAATGCCGGGACCGTCATCGGTGAAGGTAATCCGCACGAGGTTATCGACTTGCTCCGTGGTAATTACCAGTTTCCCCTGCCGGTGTGCTTCCAGCATCGCAAATTCAGCATTCACGACAATATTCAGGAAGCACTGCTGCATCTGGAAATGATCCATCATTATATCCGGCAGATTTTCTGCCAGATGTTTCTCAATCTCAATGTTGTTGACCTTTTGTTCGTAGGTGCGCAGCCTCAACACATCTTCCACGACCTTATTGATCTGGCTCAGCTGTTTGACAGGTGTATGCTTCCTGGCAAAGGTCAGCAGGTTTTTCACGATTGTCGCGGCGCGCTGGGCTTCTGTATACACCGTACTTAATTCTTCTTTAATATCGGCTGGAACATCACCCTCCATGAGCAACTGAGAAAAACCGATGACACTGGTCAAAGGATTATTCAATTCGTGAGCAATACCGGAAGATAATTCCCCGATTGAGGCCAGACGTTCCGTTACCATCAGCTGCTCGTCTATCTGTTTCTGTAAGGTCACATCCCTGGCGATAATAATTGAACCTGTGACTTCTCCTTTTTCGTTAAATAACGGCGAAGTTGATTCGTGGAAATGCGCCCCCAGCGACGAATTAAGGCATTCCAATACTGCCGGTTTGCCGGTTGCCAATGTCTGTAAATGCGGGCAGTTGGCCGGCGGTGTTTTAGCACAATGCATAACTTCATGGCAATATTTTCCGATAAGTTCTTTCGGTGTGGTGTTCAGCATGTCGGCCACCGCTTTATTGACCCTCATAAAGCGGTTGTCTTTGTCGTGAATGGAAATCAGGTCGGTAATCGAATCAAAGGTCGTACGCCATTCCCGTGCAGCCTGTTCCAATCGCTTTTCTGCTTGTTTTAGATCAGTGATGTCGTTATAAAGCGTTTGATATTGCTGCTTGCCATCCCAGAACACCAGTTTGTAGAAAAGTTGCAGATGGCGCAGCGATCCGTCTTTACGCATAATATCAACTTCCATTGTGTCAGGGACCGGTTCACCACGTTTTATTTTATTTAAGCGTGAGGTAAAATCCAGATACGATTCAGGGGTATAGAGTTCACGCGGAGGATTTGTTATAGCCTCTTCGATATTTTCATAACCGAAGATATCCAGAAATGCCTGATTCGAATATAGATAGCGCCCATCAATGTTAACAATACGGATGCCCAAAAATGAACTGTCCATCGAATTACGGAAATTATGTTCCGATGCTTTCAAGGCCTGCTCAGTCAATTTACGTTCGGTGACGTCGCGTAAAATCGCCAGATCGCCGATTACAACTCCCTCTTTTTTCAATGGGCGGGAGCTGATTTCAAAAGTTAATATCTCCCCGTTTTTCTTGATCATTTCCACTTCGTAAGGAACGAGCCGGACATTACCTACCCGTTTTATAAAGCCGTTGACGATCAGAGCCATGCTCTTTGGGGTCATTATACCGCCGAGATCGCGGATGTTTTTCCCGACAACCTCATCACGTTCATAACCCCCGATTTCGGTCAATCTTTCATTGACATCGATAACTGTACCGCTCCTATCGATGAGTAAAATAATATCGTTTGCGCATTCAAAAACAGCTTTGTATTTTTGTTCCTGCCCGACATCGATCAGTGCCTTATCAGCACATGCCTCAGTGTTATGCGTTTCTTCTGACCCGGACTGCATCAAGACATTCAAGCTTTCCGAATATTCGTCTCTGGATAAATCCGCTCTGGTCATTTCTTCTCCCAACGATGAGTCTATTTTTTCTGACTTGTTTCCCGACAGGCTGCTCGCTTGTTTTCCCGCCACGTAAAACAGGAGCGAACTAAAAAGCTCATCACAGCGGCTGCTTTTTAATAAAAATAAACTGTCTTTGCCAGACAGTTTCAGTCATCTTGACTTTATTAAATCATCTAATTGAATCTGAGGCTATCCCCCATTAGGGCGATTGTATCCCGTACTAAAGTACATTTCGCGCCGGAAATAGAATTAATTCGAATGGACGGAAGTTAACATTTCAGGTGATTCGCCGCCGATTATTGTATTTTATATTGTTGTGTAATATACTGCGGATAGATTTAGATACCGAACCGCGCCTTCTGACGAAATTACCCGATGTATGGTACTCTAAAATCAGGGAGGTGGGAATATGGAATACCCGGAATTAAGAGAAGCCATTGCCAAAATGATATTCCACCAGACCACCATGGAGCAGGATTGGGAATCACGTAAAGACTGGGTTAAAGAGATGTACCGCAAGGATACCGACCAGATCATAAACCTGATCAAAGAAGCGGGCTGGGTGGTACAACCTAAAGACCAGACGGTGGTGAAAACATAAAAGACTTGCCGTCTTATTTCACCGACATGTGCGGGTGACACTAAAGCACAGAGTCAATATTGGTCACGGTTACAGGACATAAATCTGTTTATAATGCTCCAACCATCCGGTAGTTTATAATATATCTACTCTTTTATTTGTTTCTTGCCTTTTTGCTTTAGATCTGTAATATCGTCATAAATGGTCTGATACGCCATTTGGCCATCCCATAGGACTTCTTTATGGGAAGTCTCCAGGCTGCGAATCGTGCCGTTTTTCAATTTTATGTCAAATTGCACTTTATCGGGCGCCAGTTCACCGCGTAAAAATTGTTCGTGACGCTCGTTCCAGGCAGCACGTGATTCAGTGGTATAAAGGTCTTGCAGCGGCACGGCTTTTAACTCTTCCAAATTTTTGAATTCGAAGAGATCCAGCATAGTCTGGTTGGCGTATAAGATATCACCCTCTTTATCTGTGATCCGGATTCCCAGCGACGAATTATCCAGCGAATTACGGAAGTTTTGCTCCGATGCCTTCAATGTTTCTTCCCCCTGTTTGCGTTTGATACAATTGACCGGCTGTCCGGAAATAGTTTCAATCCGTTTCATTTCGGTTTCGGTCATTTCACTCTGTTATAAAGTTGCGCAGTGCAAAGATTTCAATAAAGATAACAATAGTATAGCTCAAACCGAAGTCAGTAAATAGTTTAGTTAACAAACGACTTTGCGGCAAGAAATACCTTTTTTCCGGTCATGTTTGAATGAACTTTTGACAGACCGGCGCTGCTCCATTATAATGTTTGAAGCACATATTACGAGGGAGAGTTACTCGTGGTTTTACGAAGAAGACCGGATAAACCGAACGGCGACGAAAAAAACCCCGGAAATAATGACGCCGATTTACAGCAGTTGCAGGCGCGTCTGGATGCCCTGGATCAGCGGCTGGATAACATCGATTCGATGGTCACAGCGGTCGCCGAACGTGTGATGAGCCGTCCGATGGTCATCACCGCTACCTGTCCCCACTGCGGCAAGAATATGGAAATTGCGCTCATCGGCACTCAAAAGCCGTCCCGCTAACCGCTTGCAACACTTTCGATTTGGCGGGTAGTTCTGATCGTAATCTCCAGTATCGCCATTTCATTTGATTTCGAAAATCTGTTTATTTATTGTCTATTTGGCATTATGTAAAGGATATTTTATTGCTGCCGCTGATTATCGTTATCGTCTATTTCGTGGCCATGATCGGTATAGGACTTTCTACCCGTAAACAGGCTAAAACCGCCGGTAGTTATTTTGTAGCGGGACGCAGCGGTTCGACGTTGTTTATCACCGGTTCGCTTCTGGCGACAATCATCGGCGCTTCTGCCACGATCGGCATGGCAGGATTGGGTTTCACTCGCGGTCTGACCGGAGCGTGGTGGGTACTGGTAGGCAGTGTCGGCCTGATCGTGCTCGGTTTTTTCTTCGCCCGTAAAGTCCGGGAATACGGCTTCTATACACTGCCAGGTTTGATTGAAAAACAATACGGCAGAGGACCGGCGCTGGCAGGCTCGATTTTGATTGTCGTGGCATGGATGGGGGTGATCGCCGGCCAGATTATTGCCGCCGGAAAAATCATGGGCATACTGGGAATCGGCAGCCCGAACCTGTGGATATTTATTTCTACAGCCGTTTTTATCTTTTATACCGTTTTAGGCGGACAGCGGGCGGTGCTGAAAACCGATCTGTGGCAAACGATCATAATCTTCCTGGGTATTTTTAGCGGGCTGGGTTTTGTCCTGTGGAAAGTAGGCGGATTCAACGGGCTGGCAAATAGTCTGCCAGCGAGCTACTTTTCCTTTCCCACCAGCGAGAAATTCGATGGGTATCAGTTGATCGATACGTTATTACTGGTCGGTCTGACATACGTCGTCGGACCGGATATGTACTCACGCATCTTTTCCGCCAAAGACGGCAATGTCGCCAGAAAATCGGTATTCTGGACAGCAGGTTTGCTGGTGCCGCTGGCGCTGGGAATTACCCTTATCGGAATGACCGCAGCCGTGTTATACCCGAATATTGCCGCGGAGCAAGCTTTCCCGACAGTGATCAAAAACGTCATGCCGCCAGTGCTGGTGGGTCTGGTGCTGGCAGCTTTGTTGAGCGCAGTAATGTCTTCGGCGGTAACCTGTTTACTCAGCGCCAGCACGATATTGACGGTGGACATCATCCATAAATTCAAACCGGCATTGACCGAAGAGAAACAGTTAACGATGTCAAAATGGGGCATTGTCGCGCTGGGGATAGTTGCCCTGGTTGTCGCCTTATTACTAAAGGGCATCATCAATTCTCTGATGTTTGCCTATACGATCTTTTCCGCCGGGCTGATACCGATCGTGATTTCCGGTTTTTATAAGGAAAAACTGAGGGTTACGGCGGCTGGTGCAATCGCTGCGATCATCGGCGGCGGCGCAACCGGACTGATCAGCAAAATCAACAATATCAAATACCTTGATTTAGGTGCGCTTGCCATCAGCGTCGTGCTGTTATTTGCAGTGAGCGGGATCGAACGGTACATACGGAGTAGACAGGCAAAGGGGAAATAAATACCTTTAAAAACCAAATACCAAGAACCAAACAATAATAAAATACATGATTAGCGATCAACTGTCAGCGGTCAGATTTAAAGTTTAGTGATTTGAATATTGAGATTTGGAATTTACCCCGCATGATTTGCACGTTTTGAAATGAGATGGTAGAATGCAAACAATATGGACTACATGGAACGGGCAATCTCACTGGCAAAGCTGGCATTAGGCCAGGTCAGTCCTAATCCCGCTGTGGGCGCTGTAATCGTCAAGGACAGCGAGGTTATCGGGCAGGGCTATACTCAGCCTCCGGGCTCCGCTCATGCCGAAATCATGGCATTACAAGAGGCTGGCGAACATGGCAGCGGTGCGGTAATGTATGTCACGTTGGAACCTTGCAGTCATTACGGACGGACTCCTCCCTGCGCCAAGGCAATTATCAAAGCGGGTATCAAAGAAGTGCACGCGGCAATGATCGACCCGAACCCGATCGTCAACGGCAACGGGATCAAAGAACTGGAAAAAGCGGGTATCACCGTAATCATCGGGGAGCGTGCCGTTGATGCACGGGAAGTCATAGAATCATACACCAAATTTATTACCACCGGCAGGCCCTTTGTGAACCTTAAATTCGCGATGAGTCTCGACGGCAAGATCGCTACCCGGACAGGCGATTCAAAGTGGATCAGCAGCGACGAATCCCGCCGTTACGTCCATTTCCTGCGCTACACATCCGATGCCGTAATGGTGGGAGTGAATACAGTTTTAATCGACGACCCGCAACTGACCTCGCGGGCCAGTGTCTGGGGCGGTATGACCAAAAAACAACCGCTGCGTGTAATTGTGGATGCGAAGGGACGCACTCCGGCCACCGCTAAAGTATTCAAAGAGCCCGGCCGGGTGTTAATGGCATTAGGCGAAGATATAAGTCCGGCACAGAAAAAAGCTTATACCAAACTGGGCGCGGAAATTCTGGAACTTCCCGTAAAAAAAGGCATAGTTGACCTGGATAAATTATTAACGGAACTGGGGAAAAAAGAAATCACCAGCATGCTGGTAGAAGGCGGCGCTGCGCTGCTTGGCTCGTTCTGCGACCTGAATCTGGCCGATAAAGTGACAGCCTTCATCGCGCCGATCATCATCGGCGGGGAGAAGGCCAGAACGGCCATCGGTGGTAATGGCGCCGATAAAATAGTCAACTCATTGAAACTGGAACGGGTCAAATCGAAAAGATCCGATAGCGATATGATGATCACAGGGTACATCGGGAGAAAATAATTGTTCACCGGCATTATCGAGGAAATTGGGAAAATCAGCCTGATTCAACCGACCAGGTTGACCGTGAAAGCGGCTAAAACGCTGGAAGACACCGAACTGGGCAGCAGTATCGCCGTGAACGGAATTTGTCTGACCGTGACCGATTTCACAGCTGATTCCTTTTCGGTGGGAATTCAACCGGAGACGTTACGGCGCACCAGCCTCGGTCACCTGAAAGCGGGGGACGAGGTTAATCTGGAACGCCCGCTGACGCTGGGCGGAAGGCTGGGCGGTCATCTGGTGCAAGGGCACATCGACGATACCGGTAAAATAGCTTCGATCAAGCATGAGCAGGAAGCGATCGAGGTAACAATTCATTTACCACTCCGTTTACTGCGTTATATAGCCGTCAAAGGGTTTATAGCCGTGGACGGTCTCAGTTTGACTGTTGTGGGATTGGGCGAAGACTCCTTTACGATCTCCTTGATCGAATTTACGCAGCGCAACACTACCATCGGCAAACATAAAATCGGCGATATCGTCAACCTGGAAGTGGATATCATCGCCAAGTACGTTGAAGCTCTTTCTAAACCATCCGGCGGCAGCGTCACGTTCGATTTTCTTAAAGAGCACGGTTTCGTTTAGATTGACGTTCGGTTCTGTCTGAGAATATGGAGTTAAAAAATGGCATTAGCAAAAATTTCTGAAATTATCAATGATGTAAAAGCAGGTAAATTTATAATTCTGGTGGATGACGAGGACCGCGAAAACGAAGGCGACATGATCATCGCCGCGGAGAAAATAACCCCCGAAGGGATCAATTTCATGGCGAAAAACGCCCGCGGGCTGATTTGCATGCCGATAATAGAAGAAAGACTGAGAGTATTAAACATCCCGATGATGGTCGATGAAAATACAGCGGTGCACGGCACTGCTTTTACAGTCTCCGTCGATGCAAAGATCCGCGGTGTGACTACCGGGATTTCCGCGCACGACCGGGCGGAAACCATCAAGGCGATTATTGACCCGGCAACCCGGCCGCAAGACCTCGGCAGACCCGGACACATCTTTCCGATACTGGCCCGTAAAGGTGGGGTATTGGTCAGAGCCGGACATACCGAAGCCACAGTCGACCTGGCCCGTATGGCAGGGTTCTATCCCGCCGGAGTTCTGTGTGAAGTTATGAATGAAGATGGCACGATGGCGCGCTTGCCGCAACTGGAAGTGTTAGCCAAAAAGTTACATTTAAAAATCGCCAGTATTGCCGACTTGATCGAATACCGCCGCCACCACGATATTATGGTGCAAAAAGTGGCCGAGGCAGTCCTGCCGACCAAATACGGCGATTTTAAAATGATCGCCTACAAAAGTGAAATCGATACCGATGAACATGTAGCTCTGGTCATGGGCGATATCTCCGGAAATAAACCGGTACTTGTACGTGTGCACAGCGAATGTCTTACCGGCGATGCCTTCGGTAGTTTACGCTGCGATTGCGGCGAACAGCTGGATATGGCCATGAAAGCAATCGCCGGAGAAGGCCGGGGCGTTCTCCTCTACATGAGGCAAGAAGGCCGCGGCATCGGTTTGCACAATAAGATCCGTGCCTATGAACTGCAGGATAAAGGTCTCGATACCGTCGAGGCTAATGTCAAACTCGGTTTCGCGCCAGACCTGCGCGATTACGGCATCGGAGCGCAGATTTTAGCCGACCTCGGTTTGCACGACGTACGTCTGCTTACCAATAATCCGAAAAAAGTCATCGGACTGGAAGGGTACGGATTGAAAGTGACCGAGACGGTGCCGATTGTCTGCGCACCGAACCCACATAATCTTCATTACCTGGAAACAAAAGAGAAGAAAATGGGGCATACGCTTGGTATCACGGCAAAATCCACCGGGGCTAAAAAGAAGAAATAATAAGATGTCGTCCGGAGCGAAGCGAAGGATCTCTTTCTCTAGGCAATAATCCGGGCAATCAGGGCTATGTGATGAATTATCGTTTGACATTTATTAGCTGATAATAGAAACTTGATATAAAGAACAGGAGGGCTAAAATGGGCAAAACTTTTGAAGGTGTGCTACAGGGAAAAGGATTTAAATTCGCAGTTGTTGTTGCGCGGTTTAATGAGTTCATCACCGGTAAATTGTTAGAAGGCGCGCAAGACGCGATGAAACGACACGGCGTCAATGAAGCCGATATCGACATTGCCTGGGCGCCCGGCTCATTCGAAATCCCATTGGTCGCTAAAAAAATGGCAGAGACAAATAAATACGACGCAATTATCTGCCTGGGGGCAGTGATACGCGGCGCAACACCGCATTTTGAATATGTCGCCAACGAGGTTTCCAAGGGCATTGCTAAAATCGGACTGGACAGCGGCATACCGGTTGCTTACGGCATCGTCACAGCTGACAATCTGGAACAGGCCATCGAACGCGCAGGCACTAAAGCCGGCAACCGCGGCTTCGATGCCGCAGTAAATGCAATCGAGATGGCAAACCTGCTGAAGGGAATCAAATAACCCATCTATGCGGTTATAATATATACGGTATCGCCCTTTCTGGCGCGATCGGGTAATTTGATGCCGACAGCGTCGCCCATCCTGGCTTCATTTACACTGGCGTTGTCGATTTGCATCGAGTCCACCGTCATTATGATATCGGTAGTATGTCCTTTGATATGAATGGTATCCCCGACCTTCAAAGGAGCCGCCAATTCAATACCGGCAACCTGAGGCCGCGCGAAGAAATCACTGACGGTACCTATCTCTACTTCTGCCATAGTAGCGCCTCCTTTCTTTTTGTCCTACTAGTATAAGTCAACTTTTTTATCGATTCAAGAGTAAAATTCAGTTTAAAATCACCGCTGCAGAGGTCATTCGGAACCGCAGTCGCTGTGAATGTTATAAATCTGTAATGTTCTTCCCGAAAATGTTGTAATTATTCCATTACTAATTGCCTATACTGTTAACTGCGCAGGCTCTAAAGCTGTTGGACTATATGTAAATAAAAAAGGAATGCAGCTGCTATTTTAATTTTGCAGTATACTTACGAGTAATAAAATGGAAGAGAATATCCACACCACCGAAGGCGGTACAATTACCGAACTGGTCAACAAGTTAGGGGATAAAGACGGGTTTGTGCGTGAGCAAACCCGTTATTTATTAATCGATACCGGCTCGAAAGCCGTGCCATATTTGATCAAGACACTCTCGTCGAAGCAGGAGCAAATCCGGTGGGAAGCGGTCAAGGTACTGGTGAGTCTGGCGGACCCGGCGGCAATTCCCTCACTTGTTCGCGAGCTGCAGGACAACATCTTTGATATCCGCTGGCTGGCGGCTGAAGCGCTGATCGCGACAGGCAACACCAGTATCGAGCCGCTGCTTCAAGCTTTGATCTCAGAATCCAAAGAATCGTTTCTGCGCGAAGGCGCGCATCATGTAATTACCCACCTAATGAAATATGAAGCCATGACGCCGGAATTAGCAAATATTTTAAAACCGGTAGAAAACGCTCTGGACAGTAGTGTACCCGGAGTCACGATACCGGTTGCTGCCAGAATCGCACTAGAAAAGTGGAAGGCTGCCCGCAAATCCTCTTAATATCTTTTAAGCCTGCCGGATATTTTATAATTGATTCGCCGGGACTTACAGCCGGTATTGTCATGATGGAAGTTTAGTGTGTTGAACAAAAGATTAAAATTCAACCGCAGCATAAATTTCCAACCGTTAGCAACGCGTATCATGGACCGCCGGGTCCTCGATGGAATATTTACGCTGGCAGTGCCCGCCTGTTATGTTGGACCCGCGATCATGGTCACCGCCGACGTTGTTACGATTGTGTTGAATCATGGCCACAGCCCGATTCGAGAAACAATCAGCTGGTTTGCCGCCGGGCCTTTCGGGTGGCTGGAAAAGTTGGGAATGTTGATAGTTGCAATCTCGTTTCTTTTCATCGCCGTGCACCTGTTAAGAGTAAAGGATTATAAAATCAATAATAAAAGCGAATTCCGTTTATTAAAACTGGATGGGATTCTGCTGGCAATTGTAGCATTCGGGTTCTTATTAATTACCATTTTTAATGCTAATGTAATCAGCACCACCGTCAGTTTTCACGGGTTGATACACCAGATAGCCACGGGATTTGTATCTGTTTTCTTTTATGCAGCCTGTCTGATTTTAATGCGTTTACTGATAAAAATCCCCGCTTTAAAATATACCGTGTTTTACAGCGGTTTGACATTCCTGGTGGGCATAGCCGGCCTATTCTGGCTTGGTTTTTCAGTTTACCGCAGTGATTACCTGGGATTGGTGGAACGCTTGATTGCCGGGTTTAACCTGGTCTGGATCGTGCTGGTGGGTCCGCAGGTTATCAAGCTGGTAAATGAACTGCGTTAGCAAACGATTATTTCCGCCGGACGATGGAAATTATCAGAATCAAACCTAAAATGATCGAACTGATGTAACCAATAAATGCCAGTAACGGAATATCACCCACATACGGCGATACTTTCGCCGTTACCACCATCGAAGACGACAGCAACAACGCGGCAATAACAATACTCAGCGAAGTACGGTTCCCGAACCGCTCGATAGTTGATCTGAGCGGTTCCAGCCCAACGTGTTCAAATTCGATCTTTATGCGGCCGCGGCGTAACTCACGGAAAACCACGCCGATGTCATAGGGAAGGTCTCTAACCGTATCCAGCGCATCGATCAACCAGTAGTAAAACCCGTAGGACTGGCCAAACGGATTGAGTTTCTGGTTAATGATCTTTTCGGCAAAAGGCTTGCCGAGTTCCATCAGGTTAAAATCGGCGTGCAGCGAGTGGGCAATCTCCTCCTGGATGGCGATACTTTTAGTTACCCATAACATCTGGGGACGGAGCCTGCCGCCGTGCGCTATAATAGCGCGCATCATGGCAAAAAGCATTCCTGCCAGCTTCAATTCACCCGCGGCAACATCGCTGTAATCATTGATTATTGCTGACATCGATGATTCCAAATCTTCCGCCGGGATGATATCCTCGGATTCCATTAATTCGTTGAGCGCCCGCGCGACCCGTTTTTCGTCATGAATTGTAATAAAATAAACCAGTTTGGCCAACCGTTCGCGGTCCCGCAGGGACAAGGACGCCATCATACCGAAGTCCACCAAACCTATAATGTTGTCAGGCAAAACGATAATATTACCAGGATGAGGATCAGCATGGAAAAAACCGTATTCGAAGGTAGACCTGAAACCAAGGATTGCGCCGCGCCGTGCGATCAATTGCAGATTATAGCCTTCATCTCTCAGCCGCTTTGTATCGGAGATATTAATCCCATCCAGGAACTCCATAGTGATGACCCGCCTGGTGCACAAATCCATATAGACTTCCGGAACATGGATAGTATCGTCACCTTCGAAATTCTGCGCAAAACGCCGGAGATTGTTGGCTTCCATGCGGAAATCCAGCTCTTTTTTCATCTGTTCGGCAAATTCATTCACCAGACCGACTGTGTTAACGGAGTAAAGCGCAGGATAATACCGCTCGGCCAGGCCGGCTAAACTGCGCATGATTTCAATGTCGGCTTCAGTGATTTCAGTAATATTGAGACGCTGAACCTTGAGGACTACCTGTTTGCTTTTGTACACCGCGCGGTGCACCTGAGCCAGCGATGCCGCTGCCAAAGGTTTATCGTCAAAGCTCTCGAACAATTCCTTGATGGGCTTGCCCAACTCCGATTCAATGATTGCTCTAATAACATCCGCGGGGATAAAGTCAACCGAAGCCTGCAATTTTTTCATTTCGGAGATGTAATCACGCGGGAGCAGATCCGGGCGCGTACTCAATAGCTGACCTAGCTTAATGAATGTGGGGCCGAGTTCTTGCATAGCCAGGCGCAGCCGCTGGGGAATGTTTAATTCGGGCACACTACATTCACGTTTGAGGATGCCTCTTTCAATATGCACACATTCCCAAACATGAACCTGGTTCAGTACCTGTCCAAAACCATATTTCGCGAAAACGCTAACCACTTGCTGAAAGCGTTTTATGCGTTTAAAAGCTCCCCCTGGAGTCGTTAAACCCGGCATTATCATTCCCCAGCCAGCCTTGCCGCCGGTGACCTTTTTTACCAATAACTAATCTATCCGGCTGACCAACCGGAAATAAGCGCCTTTATTCTCTTTAGTTAAAAGCAACGGTCAGCCTGTTGATTTCTTGAATTCGACATTGATCTTTCGAGGCTTGGCTCCGGCTGCTCTTTGCAGTTTGATACGGAGAATGCCGTCCTCATACGTCGCTTCTATATTTTTAGTTTCTACATTAGCCGGAAGAGAAATGGAGCGATAAAAAGTGCCGTAAGCAATTTCGTTACGGGAATAATCTTCATTCTTAATTCCCGCTTCCATTCTGCGCTCACCCTTTATCAATAACATATCGTTGGAAATCGAAACATCCACATCCTCCTGCTTAACGCCGGGGAGTTCTACTTTGATTTCCACAACTTCTCCCTTTTCAAAAACGTCCACTGCGGGAGACCAACCTTTGACCTCCTCGGGAACGCGTTCCCAGACTGCGCGCATTGCCGGGCGGACGACATCATCCTCGAACCGCCGCCGCATTTCTTCCATTTCTCTGGTGGGCCGGAACGGCCAGGGATTTTGGGGAATAGTCCATTTTTCAGGTGCCATGATAAACCTCCTTATTTTCCTTCTGCTAGACTTACCAACATCGTGCCACACAAACAATAAAAAAGTTATAAAATCAAAGACGAAATAATAACAGAACCATGACATTTCACTAACTACGGAAGCTGTCGTTATGTTGTGTCAGGTTGTGAGGTGCTTTATAATAGGCTATTCCCCGATGTATGAGTAATCAAAAGGAAAGACCAATGAAAGACGCAATTAAAGACCTGAAAGCCAAAGGTAAAGTCGCGAAAGAAGCGAGCCGCCCGCTGGCTTACATTTCTACTGATATCAAGAATAAAGCTCTGCGTAATATTGCTGAAGACCTGCGCACCTGTACTGCAGAGATTCTGGCCGCCAATAAAATCGATCTGCAGCAGGCCGATGCCAACGGCATCAACGAAACCATGCAGGACAGGCTGTTACTGAACGCAGCGCGGTTGGAAGGAATGGCCAAAGATGTACTGGTCGTGGCCGGGTTGCCCGACCCTGTGGGCGAAATTTTTGATATGCGCACCATGCCTAACAATTTACTAATCGGTAAGAAAAGAGTGCCGCTAGGCGTTATCGGCGCGATGTACGAGAGCCGTCCGAACGTGACGATCGATATTTCCGCATTGTGTCTGAAATCCGGCAATGCTGTAATTCTGCGCGGCGGTAAAGAAGCGATCAATTCTAACGTGGCATTGGCAAAGCTGGTGCAGAAGGCGATCAAGCGAGCAGGCGTCCCTGCGAACGCCGTGCAATTTGTGGAAAATACCGACCGCGCGCTGGTCACCGAAATGCTCAAGCTCAATGAATATATCGATCTGATGATCCCACGAGGCGGCGAACCCTTTGTGAAATTTGTGATTGAAAATGCGGCCATGCCTGTAGTCGCCGGCGGTATCGGGGTCTGCCATACCTTTGTCGACAGTTCTGCCGATATTGATAAAGCTGTGGCGATCGTATACAACGCCAAGGTACAAAAACCGTCTGTCTGCAATGCCCTGGATACAATTCTGGTGCACCAGGTAATTGCCGAGGATTATCTGCCCGCCGTCGCCAAAGAACTGGCGAAAGCAGGTGTAGAACTGCATTGCGACAAAGCCTCGCTGAAAATATTAAAATCCGACGACAGCCTGAAACTAAAAGCAGCCGTGGAAGCAGACTGGGGCAAGGAATTCCTGGCACTGATTGCGGCGATCAAAGTAGTGGACTCACTTGACGAGGCACTCGCACATATCGCCAAATACGGATCGGGTCATTCTGAGGCCATTATCACCGAAGACTATTCTTCCGGGATGCGCTTCCTCAATGAAGTAGATGCCGCCTGCGTTTACATCAATGCCAGCACCCGCTTCACCGACGGCAGCCAGTTCGGCCTAGGGGCGGAAGTGGGCATCAGCACGCAAAAGATGCATGCCCGCGGGCCGTTAGGATTGAAGGAACTGACCAGCTACAAGTGGATCATTTTCGGCAGCGGACAGGTAAGGCCGTAGGAAAACGAAATATTCAAAACTCAATAAACAATAATCAAGAACATAGAAAAAGGTGGGTACATTCAAACGTATCCACCTTTATTTCTAAATCTATTCTAAATTCAGGTTAGGCTTTGCCCCTCGCGAGAAAGAGCTAGATCGAAGGGGCCGGGTTCTTTACACTATTGTAAGCACAAAGAACTATCTTCTGCGCGCAGCGTCAATCACAGCTTTCTGGGCGATGAATAGTTCTTTGATACCTTTTTCGGCCAGTTCTAGCAGGAAATCGACGGTTTCTTTATTGAAAGGCTTGGTCTCCGCGGTGCCCTGGATCTCGACAAACTCGCCCTTGCTGGTCATGACGATATTACAGTCCGCTTCAGCCTGGGAATCTTCGTCATAGCACAAGTCGAGAAGACGGTTGCCGTGCACAACGCCCACACTGGTGGCAGCAACCGCACAATTCAGGGGAATCGAGGAAATAACACCCATGTTGGCCAATTTATCCATTGCCAGGTAAAGCGCGACATAGGCGCCGGTAATGGCGGCAGTCCTGGTACCCCCATCAGCCTGTAACACATCACAATCGATGGTCAGGGTTCTTTCACCCAACGACCTCATATCAGTGACAGCCCGGATAGAACGCCCGATCAAACGCTGTATCTCCTGACTCCGGCCGGACACCTTTCCCTTGGCAGATTCACGTTCATTGCGAGTGAGTGTCGCGCGCGGTAACATCGAATATTCCGCAGTAACCCAACCGGTACCGCTGTTGCGTAAAAATGAGGGAACTCTATCCTCTACGGAAACGGAGCATACCACCCGTGTACGTCCTAATTCAATTAACACGGAACCTTCGGCAAAGCTCTGAAAACCGGTGGTAATCTTTACCGGCCGCAACTGGTCATAAGTTCTTCCATCGCCTCTTTTCAAAAAAGTCTTCCTTTCATCAATATTGAGTTGTGAGTAAAAAATGTGAGTATTTCTAACCGTATCAAGTATAGCATTAACACGGCATTTTTGCCTGTTGCAAAGATTAATAAATCAATATCTACCGATTTCCCGCAGCCGCTCGTCACTGATGCCGAAGTGATGGGCAATCTCGTGCTTTACCACATGTTCGATTTCCGCCAGTATTTCCTCCTCATTACGGCATTTTGCTTCGATTGTTTTTTGAAAAATCGTTATTTTATCCGGCAGCACCATCCCGTAATTTGTCGTGCGGCGGGTCTGCGGCACTCCCTCGTAAAGACCAAGCAGCGTCTGGTTGGCTTTTAACCCGTTTTTCCGCAGCTGTGCGGATGTCGGCTGGCCGCTCACCAGCACCTCGACATTGTCCATAAGATCGAGAAATTCCTGCGGCAGGCTTTTCACAACCTTATCCACTAAATCTTCAAATTTTTCTACATCCATCGTCTGCCCCGCCGGAATCTACTTACTTTGTATTATACTATTTACGGTTATTAATATTTACTAAATACCGAACACGTGATATATTGCAGATATAAGAACAGATGGAAATACGAGGTTGATATATGAAACGACTTTTTTGTCTATTGGGCCTGGTTTTATTTTTACTCCCGCTAGCAGGTTGTAAAGGTACGATCGACGCAAATCTGGATTCTCAGTTTACGCTGGCGCCGGGACAAAGCGCCTATCTCAATAGCGAAAAGATGTATGTCAAATTCATCGGGATCACCCAGGACAGCCGCTGTGCGACAGGTGTAGAGTGTATCCGCGCAGGAGATGTAAGTTTCAGCATCGAAATCTCGCAAAACGGCGTTAAAAGTCCGGCAACTTTGACCATCACCGGAGGACAAAACAGCTCAATGGCGTTTGTTTCTCAAACTTACACATTGACCGCCAGTGTAACGCCCTATCCTACGGCCGGGAAAACGATCAAAAAGGGCGATTACCGTTTATTACTGAGTGTCAATAAATCAGGGCAGTGATGTTTTTCCCCGGGAAATAAATTCCTTAACCCGCCGTTCGAAGATCGCACGCGGCAACAGGACATGCCGCTGGCACTGCAGGCAAACGATGCCAATGTCGGCGCCGATCCTGACCACCTGCCAGTCGTAGCTGCCGCAGGGGTGCTGCTTTTTCAGTCTGACTACGTCTCCGAGGTTAATATCCGTCATCGTAAAAATACAAAATTTCAAGCGCCCAATACCAAACAATACGTAAATTTTAAAAAACAATAAATAACGCAAATTGAATATTGTTAATTGTTTGGTTTTTGGAATTTGGAACTTGAATATTTTCTCCCCGGTTATTTCTTCAAACCGTCGATACATTTATTGATATCATCCCGCAGGGTTTGCGCTGCCTGTCTGGCGGCTTTTGCGAAATCTGCTCCTTTGCCTGCATAAATTATTCCACGCGAGGAGTTGATCATAATGCCGCGATTGTGCGTATCGATACCGTAACGCACGGCCAGGTCTAAATCACCGCCCTGCACGCCGACCCCCGGAATTAGTATCGGCAAATCGGGATGAGCAATGCGGATATTTTTCAATTCTTCCGGATAAGTGGCGCCAACGACCAGACCGATATTATGATTGGTATTCCACTGGCTGGCTTTAAGCGCGACAATTTCGTACAACGGCCGTTTTTTACCATCATATTCGCAAAGCAGAGATTGAAAATCCGCCGCTCCTTTATTCGATGTCCGGCAAAGCATGATGACACCGTTTTCCTTGTATTTGAGAAACGGCTCTAATGAATCGAAACCGAGGTAGGGGCTGACCGTTACTGCATCGGCGCCCATATAGTCGAATAATGATTTGGCATAAGCAGCCGAGGTATTACCGATGTCTCCCCGCTTGGCATCAACAATGACAGGGATGTCTTTCGGAATATGTTTAATTGTTTTATGTAAAGTATCAAGCCCTTTTTCGCCCTGTGCTTCATAAAACGCGATATTCGGTTTATATACACACACAAGATCTGCCGTGGCATCGATGATCGCTTTGTTAAAATCCAGAACATTCATGCCATCGGGGATCAACTCGGGACTGGTATCCAGTCCGACACAGACCAGGCTGCTGTTTTTCCTGACTGCGGTATTTAATTTATCCACAAAATTCATTTTAAATCTCCTATCAATGATCTCACTTTGGGACTCCGGTTCTTTTGCAGCAGAGTAATCAAATATTAACACAATTATAAATTGACTTCACTACCTGACTACACTAATATTGAATTGTAATTTGGGATGAAATTACAGCAAGGCGGCACAAACTTGTCCATGCTGAAAAGAATACCGTTATTCCCCTTGAATACAATAGTAAACGACCAGGGGCATTTAGTGATCGGCGGCTGTGATACCACCGCGCTAGCCGCAGAATTCGGCACGCCGCTGTATATCTATGACGAATCGACGTTACGCGCAAAATGCCGTGAATTCCGCGAGGAGTTCGGCAAACGTTATCCCGATGTCCAGATTATTTACGCCAGCAAAGCCTATTCCAACGCCGCGTTATTACGTCTCGTTAATGAAGAAGGCCTGGGACTGGACGTAGTGTCCGAGGGTGAGATCGGCATCGCCGAGTCAGCAAAATTCCCAATGAAAAATGTCTATTTCCACGGCAATAATAAATCACCGCGGGAACTGGAAATAGCGCTGCGACAGCATATCGGACGCATTGTGGTGGACATTTTCCATGAACTGGAATTGCTGGAAGAACTGACAGCCGAGCTGTGTATAAAGCAGGATATTTTATTGCGCATTACGCCCGGCGTCGATCCGCATACGCATCAATTCACCTCCACCGGTTCCCTCGATAGCAAATTCGGTTTTCCGCTGCCCTTGAAAGAACAGGCTGTAGCTAAAGCCCTGAAAGTGCGCGGCTTGAATGTCGTCGGACTGCATTTTCACATCGGTTCTCTGATTTTTGAACCGGAACCATACGTAGAATCGGTTAAATTCGTGATTAATTTCGCCGCGGAGATGCACAAGAAATACGGCCTCGAATTAAAAGAACTGGATACAGGCGGCGGCTTTGCGGTGCAATACACCCTCGATCAACCGGCATTACCGTT